>ENA-ORNR01002005-ORNR01002005.1-human-gut-metagenome-genome-assembly--contig:-NODE-2005-length-17309-cov-6.538600_pt1 | contig 17309 bp, 8 predicted proteins | sample MGYA00242114_ERZ509020 | MGnify/ENA primary metagenome ERZ509020 (study PRJEB26280, sample SAMEA2338758) | human gut metagenome | biome: human gut; feature: human-associated habitat; material: faeces...
TCTATTTCACTTATAATACTTGATGTTATGATGCCTAAGATGGATGGATGGGAAGCCTGCAGGGAGATTAGAAAGATTTCTAAGGTTCCAATTATTATGCTGACAGCCAAAGGCGATGAACGGGACGAACTTCAGGGGTTCCAGCTTGGCGTGGATGAATATATTACGAAACCGTTCAGTCCGAAGATTCTGGTAGCCCGGGTAGAGGCAGTGCTGCGCAGATATCATAAGACGGAGACGATGATACAGGTCAACAATGTAACTATAGATACGGCATCCCACAGAGTGACACTGGATGGAGAAGAAATCTATCTGACAGGAGAAATAGTCAAAGCTATTTCTATACAGACTATCCTTACCCTAATTATTTTAGAGAAAACTATTTTAATTAACAACAAAATCATCAATCATTTATGAATGAAGATCGCAGAAAGCGAGGATTTGTGCACAGCAATTTCCTCACAGCAGTAGCAATCAGCGCACTGTTTTTAGGCAGTGGTAATGTGATGGCTGCTCAAACGGATACCGACATCTCTTTAGGAGTGACAGAGCAATTGCAAATGCAAACTATAACCGGACTGGTGGTAGATGCAAATGGTGAACCTGTCATCGGAGCCAGTGTCGTAGAGAAAGGAACTACAAATGGCGGTATAACCAATATTGACGGCAAGTTTACGCTGAATGTGAAGCCGGGAGCCGTTTTGAAAGTTTCGTTCGTTGGTTATCAGACTGAGGAGGTAAAAGCCACGAGAACAATGAAAATTGTTTTGAAGGAGGACAGCGAGATGCTTTCCGAAGTTGTAGTCGTGGGTTACGGTACACAAAAGAAGGCCAATCTTACGGGAGCCGTAGCGACGGTCGATGTAAACAAGGCATTGGACAGCCGCCCTATTGCCGATGTGGGGCGCGGACTTCAAGGTTCGGTGGCAGGTGTCAATGTCACAATTCCTACGGGTGAAATCGGTTCGGACCCGTTGATAAAAATTCGTGGTCAAGTAGGTTCTATCAAAGGTGGTAGCAGTCCGCTTATTTTGTTGGACAATGTGGAGATTCCGAGTATTCAGATGGTGAATCCGGATGATATTCAATCCATTTCAATTTTGAAGGATGCGGCTTCCTCCTCTATTTACGGTGCGAAGGCAGCTTTCGGTGTAGTGTTGATTACTACGAAAAAGGGAGCGCAAGGAGATAAGTTCGAAGTGAGCTATTCCAATAACTTCTCTTGGCAGGACCCCGCCAAGAAAATTGAAATCGGAGGCATAGAGGCACTGCAATATACGCTGGATGCGCAGATCAACAGAAATGAGCCTATGCCTGCCGGTGGTTTTTGGCGTATCAATGAAGAAAGTTTGGAGAAAGCTAAAGAATGGCAGCGGTTATATGGCGGGAAAGTAAATTGGAACGATCCTGTGGTATATGGGCGTGACTGGTATTTCGATGGATCGCAGAAATATGGATACCGAACCTATGACGGAGCTAAGGCAATGATTAAGAATTGGGCCCCGACCATGACGCATAATCTGTCTGTAAGTGGAAAGAGTGGAAAGACTACCTATAACATAGGTTTGGGCTATCTGGACCAGAGCGGCATGTCAAGAACGGCGAAGGAGGATGATTTCAAACGATATAATGCTTCGGTCAGCGTTTCTTCGGAACTCAACAAATACATTACGGTGAGAGCCAGCTCTATCTACTCCGACCGCAACAAACGCTATCCGGGCATCGGTAATACGGCTGCTGACCCTTGGTTGTATCTTTACCGTTGGAGCCCGTTGATGCCGATGGGGGTAACGGAGCATGGCAATCCGTTGAAAGAGCCTACCTATGAAATGGCGGCTTCCAATACTGATAATTTGCAGAATAAGTATTATAACATCAATTTAGGATTTACGCTGAATCTCACCAAGAACTGGGATGTCAAGTTCGACTATACGTATGACAAGCAGTCTACCGAAACCAATTCTTCGGTAACGCAATACAATGCCGGTGAGATGTGGTACTCGCCAACACCATGGATTGAAAACGGCAGCCAGGTATATGTCAACGAACTTGGAGAGAGAGTGGACACCGGCGGCATGCCCGCCTATCGTTTCCCGGTGGGACCTTATTACAACAGTTCGGGCCCTCAGACAAGTCAGGTGGCAACCAAGAACAGATCGGTGGACAACAACACCATTAATGTTTATACTACCTACAACCTGCAACTCGGTGCAGAGAAGCAGCATGCTTTCAAGTTTATGGCAGGTATGAACAGGGTGACCAATAAATGGAGTTCATCAAAGGGTACCATAAACGATCTGATAGACTTGGAGAACCCGCAATTCCCGTTTGCCGTAGGCGACCAGTTCTTTGAAGGAGACCGCAACTGGGAATCTCAACTGGGCTTCTTCGGACGTCTCAACTATGCTTTTGAAGACAAATACTTCCTCGAAGCCAATATACGCAGGGATGGCTCATCCAAATTCCCCGATCATCTGAAATGGAAATGGTTCCCTTCTTTCTCCGCCGGTTATGATATGGCACGTACCGATTATTTCAAGGGATGGAACCTTCCGTTCTCCCAGTTGAAGCTACGTGTGTCTTATGGACGTCTGGGTAATCAGAATGGTGCCGGATTGTATGACTATCTTGGATTTATGAATCTGGTTCCTGATTCTCCCGACTCTTGGTTACTGCCGGGAGTAAGTGATACTCCGTCCAAAGGAGTACTTGCCAGAACACCTAAAATGATCAGTCCTTATATCACATGGGAGAAAGTGGATAATGCCAATCTTGGTATTGACCTGATGCTGTTCAGAAACCGACTTTCTGTAACTGCCGATATTTATCAGCGTACAACCCGCGATATGATCGGTCCGGCTGAGGCAATACCTTCTATCAGCGGTATTAATACTGAAGACCGTTCGAAAATAAATAATGCAACTTTGCGCAATCGTGGCTGGGAATTATCGGTCAACTGGCAGGATAGACTGAAATGTGGCTTTAGCTACGGTATCGGGTTCAATATTTCCGATTATAAGGCTGTAGTTACGAAATATAATAATCCCGAAGGCCTGCTTTACAATAATCATACCGGTCTGGCACGTAACAAAGGTTACTATGAGGGAATGGATATCGGCGAAATCTGGGGATTCCAGGCCGATGACCTCTTCCGAACCAACCGTGAAGTGGATGAATACCTCAAAACGGTAGACCTTAGTTTCTTTAAGCCGGGTGATAAGTGGCAACGAGGCGATGTGAAATATATAGATTCAAATCACGACGGAAAAGTCGATTCGGGCAAGGGTACACTGGCAGATCACGGTGACCTGAAAGTGATCGGTAATGCTACTCCCAAATATTCTTTTGGATTCAACCTGAATGCAGGCTATAAAGGATTTGAAGTATCTGCTCTTTTCCAAGGGGTGGCCAAACGGCAATTCCCCATCTCCGGTGCAGCTTATTTCTTTGGTGGAAATAGCTATTTCAAGGAACATCTGGACCATTTCAATGCTCAGAATCCTGAAGGATATTTACCACGTCTGACGGATGATAAACAGACTCTGGCAGCCAATACAGGCTACAATACCACCCGTTACTTGCTGAATGCAGCTTATATGCGCCTAAAGAATCTGACGGTGTCTTATTCGTTCAAGCCTCAGCTGGTGCAACATATCGGACTGAGTAATTTGAGAGTATACGTCACTTGTGATAACCTGTTTACTGTTTCTAAATTGCCGAAACAGTTTGATCCGGAAACACTGAATCAGGTGAACGGATGGGTAGGCGGCAGTAATGACACTGCCCCGGCACTTACTTCACCATTGAATGCCAATGGTAACGGACGTGTATATCCTATGAACCGGAACTTTGTATTTGGAATTGATGTCACATTTTAATTAGAGAGGAACTATTATGAAAAAGAAGATAATTATTCTAACTGCTTTTATGGGACTGATGCTGTCTGCTTGTTCCGACTTTCTGGACCGGAAACCATTGACGCAGCCAGATAACACTACCTTCCTGTCAGGACGGGAACAGGTAGAGAACTATATCAATGCTTTATACCCGGCATTGCCCGCTCCGGCACAGTATGGAATGGGTGTCAGGGGAGAAGAGGTGAACAGCGACAATATTCTGGCGGAAAAGTATGATATGCGCCTGAATGGTGAAAATAATTTGTTCAGCGGCTCGTCCGACTGGAAGAAGGGGTATGAGAACCTGCGTGATGTCAACTATTTCTTCTACTATTATTGTGTTCCTGAAATAGAGGAAACAGCCGAGATACAATCTTTGCGAGGAGAAGCTTATTTCTTACGGGCTTACTGGCACTTTTATTTGCTAACCCGCTTTGGGGATATACCTATTATGGATGATTTTTGGGATGGGAATGCCACAGTTGCCGGTTTACAAATTCCGGCTACTAAGCGTTCGGATGTGGCACGGTTCATTCTGAGCGATCTGAAGGCTGCTATAGGCGAGCTTCCCGAAACTCGGGCAAGTCTGTTTTCCCGTAGTAAATATCAAGGATTGCGTATTAACAAGGAGGCGGCTATTATTCTCGCTATGCGGGTAGCGCTTTACGAAGGTTCATGGGAAAAATATCACAAAGGAACAGAGTTCGCCAAAGAGGATAATTCCGCAGAATTTTATCAGGAAGTATTGAACTGGGGTGATCAGCAACTTTTCCCTGCCGGTCTGACCTTGAATACAAAGGATTCTGATAAGGAAGCTATCAGTGCGGAAGACGCTTTTGCACATTTGTTTAATAAGAAAGATCTCTCTGGGATTCAAGAGGCTGTTTTCTGGAAAAAGTACTCTTTGAATGATGGTATCTTCAATGCTTTGGGAGGCTTACTTTCCAGTGGTGTGGTCAATACCGACGGCCCGGCAGGATTATCAAAATCTTTGGTTGATAATTATTTGTATACCGATGGTACTTTTATTGATCCTGCTGAACTGAAATTTAAGGATTTCAATCAAATGTTTAAAGATCGGGATGCGCGGCTTCTTGCTACAGTGATGCATACAGGCTGTAAATATCGCTCGAATGCAGGAGCTACTGCTTCTAAGCCAATGAACGTCAGAGCTTATGATCCTACAGGTACTAAGGAAGAAATAAAACTGAAGAATGATGATATCGTATCTCCGAGTTTGAATGGCAACGGGAACAGTAAAAACGTTACAGGATTTCATATTCGGATGGGCATCGATACAACTTATGTAGACGGTAACAGTGAAACAGCCATTATTATGTTCCGCTATGCGGAAGGATTGCTCTGCTATGCGGAAGCAGCAGCAGAACTCAATAAATATGATGATAATGTAGCCGCAAAAACGATAAAAGCGTTGCGTGAAAGAGCAGGTGTGAAATATATTACTCCGACAACCGATCCCAATTTCCCATTTACGGGAATTAGTCCTGTTATTCAGGAGATTCGCCGTGAGCGGCGTTCGGAACTGGCTCTTCAAGGGTTCCGTCTGGATGATTTGATGCGTTGGGCAGGTGCCGGAACTCTGAAAGGAATAGATGGCCGCGGCAGAGGTGCCTATCTGGGTAAAGAGGGGATTCTGTACCGGAGTTTTTCACCCGAGGGACAAGAGTCACTAAAGCTCGTATTGAAGGATAATGAGGGTTGGATGGACCCATTGCAGCAATACTTGCCTAATGGATACCTTTTCGATCTGAAACGGGACTATTTATTGCCGATTCCACAGGATGAACTACAATTAAATCGCCAGTTACGTCAAAATCCGGGTTGGGAGAATGTAAGTGAATAAATACCTCATTTTATAAACTATACTATTATGATAAAAAGAATATTATATACATTTTTACCCGTTTGCCTGCTTGCAACAGGATTTGCAGGTTGTGATGACGATGCGGTAGAACCATTGCCGGAGACTGTACCGTTGATTATAGAAGCAAGTGGAAAAAGCTTTGTGATGGGAGAAGAACTGACTCTTACCGTCAAAGTTAATGATGAAAAGAATCCGCAATTGACGACTAATGAAGATTTTGATGTGTATCTGACCGCTAAAGACGGGGAAATGGATGTATCGAAAATCGCATTTAAAGATTTTCCTTCGATGGTTACGGTCCCCAAAGGGGTGAGTAGCTTCGATATTAAATTGCCGATTGTGGAAAGTGGTCTTGAACCGAAACAGAAATTAACTGTGAACGTGACTGCCTTCGTGCGTGGCTATGCCATGACTAATCCTACTCAAACGGTGGTGGTCTCCGACCACTATTATACAGTAGTGTCACTGAAGAACAATTCGGATAATATAATTAATGAAGGTGATGAGTTTACTATTCAGGTGCAGACTCCTGTTCCGGTGAAAGACGATATGGATATTAACATCACTATTCCTGATGATCAAAAGAGTCTCTATGAAACGTTGCCTCCTGTTACATTGACAGTAAACGCAGGTGAAACTTTGGCAGAGGCAAAAGTGAAGACGAAACATAACCTCAGTCCTACACAGCACGAAACGTTGGTACTGAATTTTACAACTATTTCTGTTATGTATCCGCTGGATAATGATAAAATGGAAATCATCATGAAAGACCTCGAAGCAGGAAAGGGTAGTAAACTTCTTGACGAACGCTGGGTATATGATCATCCGGGGATCCCGTTTGCTTCCAGTGGAAGGCAGACGGCTGTGGTTGAGCAATATGGCGATGCTGTTTTAATGAAGGAGTTGGATGCGCATCCTAATGCGGACTTGGCTGCAGCAGGCTGGAAATTCTATAATGCGTGGGAATTCCATAGTGTGGGAAATTCGGGCGACATGTGGAACAATGGCAACTCTTTTGGTAATAAAGTACCTCTGTTCCTGGCGGCACGTAATACCGTGATCGTTCAGAACCATGCTGCTTGTATAAACGAACAGTTCTCAAAGATTACGGACGACGGCTATCTGCGAATGATAGAAATGAAAGTACCGTCAAATGCTACGGCTCCTGCATCAGGGCAAAGAGATTATGGTACAGCAGCTTTCTATGGTTGTGGAACGGGTTCTCCGTGGAAGTCCAACAGTCAGTTGATATCAGAAGGTTGCAGAATGGAAATCCGTGCCCGTCTTCGTGGGCAGAAGAATGGCTTTAATATGGGTATCTGGCTGGTTTCTGATGAATCTGCCGGTCAGAAATCTTATTCGGAAATAGATATTCTTGAAAATCCTGTCGGTCCTGTAACCGGAGACAGAGCACATCAGACATTCCATACCGGTCCTACTACAACTGATAATAAAACCAAAACTGCTAATAATACAATCAATATGACTGAATGGAATATTTATTGGGTAGAGTGGCGTTCGGATACGGAAGTTGCAATAGGTATCAACGGAGAAGAAACCGTAACCTTGAAGAAGAGCGAATGTACCGAAGAGGAGTGGACCTTTACGAATGCAAAGAATGAGAAGGGACTTAAGTTCATCCTCACTATGGGTGCACCTAATAAATGGGGACTTGGCGGTGGAACAGAAACAGGCGGAGTATGGTCTCCTGATGCCGGCTGGGATTCCGGATTCGCAAGTTACAATAATTATGAGCGAGATAAGGAAAACGACGCTATCCCTCGTCTGGAGATTGATTGGGTTCGTACATACATCAATAAAGCTACGGTAGCAGATTATGAACTGGGTAAAGCTAAAAATGGTACTAAGTTCTATTAATCAATAATCCGTATTATCAATCATCCGGGGAATCCCGCAAGTATTCTCCGGATGATTTCTTTTAAATCAATGAATAAATAAAATGAAGTATACTTATATAATTCCTGTCACCGGATTGGCTGCTGCAGCTTGTAGTTGTACTTCGGTAAAAAAAGAGGCTGCACAGAAGCCACTGAACATCGTCTATATCATGACCGATGATCATACAGCACAAATGATGAGTTGCTATGATACCCGATATATGGAAACTCCCAATCTTGACCGCATAGCGGAAGAAGGAGTACTCTTTACCAACAGCTTTGTGGCTAATTCTCTGAGCGGACCCAGCCGTGCCTGCATGATAACGGGCAAGCACAGTTGTGCCAACAAATTCTATGATAACACCACTTGTGTATTCGATAGTGCTCAACAGACATTCCCCAAATTGTTGCAAAAAGCCGGATATCAGACCGCATTGGTAGGCAAATGGCATCTTGAAAGCCTTCCTTCCGGATTTAACTACTGGGAAATAGTTCCCGGTCAGGGCGATTACTACAATCCGGATTTCATTACACAGAACAACGACACCATCCGGAAGCACGGATATATCACAAATCTGATTACCGATGATGCCATTGACTGGATGGAACACAAACGTGATCTTGATAAACCTTTTTGCCTGTTGATTCATCACAAAGCGATTCATCGCAACTGGTTGGCAGATACGTGTAATCTGGCTTTGTATGAAGATAAGACCTTCCCGTTACCGGATAATTTCTTCGACGATTATGAGGGACGTCCGGCTGCCGCCTCACAGGAAATGAGCATTGCCAAAGATATGGATATGATCTACGATCTTAAAATGCTGCGTCCTGATAAAGACTCCCGCCTGAAAGCCTTGTATGAAAAGTATATCGGACGGATGGACAAAGCACAGCGTGCCGCATGGGATAAGTTTTATGATCCGATCATAGCCGATTTCTACCGGCAGAACCTGCAGGGGAAAGAACTTGCCAACTGGAAATTCCAGCGTTATATGCGCGACTATATGAAGACGGTGAAATCATTGGATGACAATGTCGGTAGAGTATTCGACTATCTGAAAAAGAAGGGATTACTGGACAATACACTGGTAGTTTATACTTCCGATCAAGGCTTCTACATGGGTGAGCATGGTTGGTTTGACAAACGTTTCATGTACGAAGAGTCCATGCGTACTCCTCTTATCATGCGCCTGCCGAAAGGCTTTGACCGCAGGGGAAAGATCACGGAAATGGTGCAGAACATCGACTATGCCCCTACCTTCCTCGAACTTGCCGGAGCTCCTGTGCCCGAAGACATCCACGGAGTGTCACTTGTTCCGTTGCTGAAAGGCGAACATCCTCAGGACTGGCGGACAGCCTTATATTATCATTTCTATGAATATCCTGCCGAACACATGGTGAAACGCCATTACGGCATACGTACCGAACGCTATAAACTGATTCATTTTTATAATAACATCAACTGGTGGGAACTTTACGACCTGCAGGCTGATCCTACGGAGATGCACAACCTTTACGGTCAACCCGAATATGAATCCATCGCCGAAGAACTGAAAGTAGAAATGGAAAAACTGCAGGAACAGTATAATGATCCGGTCCGTTTCTCCCCTGAGAGAGACAAGGAATAATAATAAAACTGACTATCATGACGAAATACATCTTAATCATTCTCATGCTACTGGCACCTATAGCGGGGGCAAGCGCTGATAACTTAACACCATCCCCTATTTCAATAGTTCCTTGTCCGGTACGTGTAGTACCGGGCAAGGGTAACTTTACCTTTTCCGACAAGACAGTCTTTTCCGTAGAAAACCATGAACAGGCGGTTATCGCCCGTAACTTTATAGACTTATTTAAAAAAAGCTCAGGGATAATTCCTCAGTTGACAATGGGTAGCAGTGAGAAGAGTCATGTTCGTTTTACGACTGACTCTTCTCTAAAAAGTGAAGCATACCTGCTGGAAGTTACCCCGCAGCAGATTTTGGTGAGAGCTTCCGATACGAAAGGATTTTTCTACGCATTGCAGACGATCCGTTTACTGCTGCCACCTGCTATCGAAGGCAATCAACGGGCAAAGTGCCTTGACTGGAATATTCCCACAGTGACTATTCAGGATGAACCACGCTTTGGTTATCGGGCACTGATGTTGGATGTCGCCCGATTCTTTATTCCTAAAGAGAACGTTTTGCGTATCATCGATTGTATGGCGATGCTCAAAATCAATACTCTCCATTTTCATCTGACGGATGACAACGGCTGGAGGCTGGAAATCAAGAAATATCCCCGTCTGACGGAAACAGGAGCCTGGCGGGTCAACCGTATGGATGTTCCTTTCTATTTCCGGCGCAATCCGGAACCGGGAGAACCTACGCCTATCGGAGGATTCTATACACAGGAGGATGTAAAGGAGATGGTGGCTTACGCTGCCGAACGGCAGATAGAAATTATTCCCGAGATTGATATGCCTGCCCATAGTAATGCTGCATTGGCTGCTTATCCGGAATTGACCTGTCCGATAGTAAAGAGTTATATCGGGGTGATCCCGGGTTTGGGTGGAGGCAATTCAGGAGTGATCTACTGTGCGGGAAAAGATAGTGCCTTTACTTTTTTGCAGAATGTTCTGGATGAAGTGATGGCTTTGTTTCCTTCCCGCTATATCCATCTGGGAGGTGATGAAGCGCAAAAAGGATATTGGGAAAAGTGCCCGCTTTGTCAGGCACGGATGAAAAATGAACATCTGGACAATGAAGAAGACTTGCAAGGTTACTTTATGAAACGGATGAGTGACTACGTGTGCAGCAAAGGACGAAAAGTGATTGGCTGGGACGAACTGACCAACAGTAGTTTCCTGCCCGAAGGCGTTATCATCCAGGGATGGAGAGGACTGGGAACGGCTGCTCTGAAAGCAGCGGAGCAAGGGCATCCGTTCATCATGACACCCGCACGTATCATGTATCTGATTCGTTATCAGGGACCGCAATGGTTTGAACCTCAAACCTACTTTGGTAATAATACGTTGAAGGATATTTATGATTATGAACCGGTGCAGGCAGACTGGAAGCCGGAGTACGCTTCTTTACTCATGGGCGTGCAGGCATCCATGTGGACAGAGTTCTGCAATAAACCTGAAGACGTGGATTATTTAGTATTTCCCCGTCTGGCTGCATTGGCGGAGATAGCATGGACACAGCCGGAGAAAAAGGATTGGACTTCATTTCTGAAAGCAATGGATATTTATAATGAACATCTGACGGCAAAAGGAATTGTCTATGCCCGTTCGATGTATAATATTCAGCACACGGTGACTCCCGAAGATGGAGCACTGAAAGTGAAACTGGAATGTATCCGGCCGGATGCAGAAATACATTATACGACAGATGGCAGTGAACCTATAGCTACTTCACCTCTTTATAAAGAAAAATTGGCCGTAAAAGAGACATTGAATCTTAAAAGTGCTACTTTTGTGAAAGGCAGACAAATGGGAAAGACACTGACGCTTCCTGTTCGTTGGAATCTGGCAACCGCCAAACCTGTGTCGGGATGTAATCCGAATGAGAAACTTCTGACTAACGGGATACGTGGAAGCCTGAAGTATTCGGACTTTGAATGGTGTTCTTGGACGAATAATGATTCTATCTCTTTTACTATAGATATGGAGAAGATGGAGAAGGTGAATACCTTCACTATTGGTTGCATAACCAGTTATGGTATGGCTGTACATAAACCGCGCTTGATAGAGATTGCGGTATCCGGTGATAATAAAACTTTCGATAAGGCAGGAGAACGGACCTTTACTCCGGAAGAGATTTTCCGTGAAGGTAATTATATTGAGGATATATCGATAAGTTTGGGAGGCGTTGAAACCCGCTATATAAGGGTAACGGCAAAAGGGATAGGAAAATGTCCTGATAACCATGTCCGTCCCGGGCAGGAGGCAAGAGTGCATTTTGATGAAGTGATGATAGAATGATAAAAATGAATAATTTGTTGAAACCATTTTTCTTAATGATGCTGGCGGCGCCCGCTATCATTTCCACTACGGCACAACAGCAACAGCCTGAATGGCAGAGCCAGTATGCCGTAGGATTGAACAAGCTCGATCCTCATACTTATGTATGGCCTTATGCAGATGCTTCGGAGGTGGAGAAAGGCACATTCGAGCAGTCACCTTATTATATGAGTCTGAACGGGCAGTGGAAGTTCCATTGGGTGAAGAATCCGGACACTCGTCCAAAAGATTTTTATAAGCCGTCGTACTATACAGGTGGATGGGCAGATATAAAGGTGCCGGGAAACTGGGAACGTCAGGGATATGGTACGGCTATTTATGTGAATGAGACGTACGAGTTTGATGATAAGATGTTTAATTTCAAAAAGAATCCTCCTTTGGTACCTTACAAAGAGAACGAGGTCGGTTCTTATCGGCGGACTTTTAAAGTGCCTGCCGGATGGGAAGGACGTCGTGTGGTACTCTGCTGTGAAGGAGTGATATCGTTTTATTATGTATGGGTAAACGGTGAGTTTCTCGGATACAATCAAGGTTCCAAGACTGCTGCCGAATGGGATATCACGGACAAGCTCACCGACGGAGAAAATACGATTGCGCTTGAAGTATATCGCTGGAGTTCGGGAGCATATTTGGAATGTCAGGATATGTGGCGATTGAGTGGTATTGAACGGGATGTGTATCTTTACAGCACTCCCGAACAATATATTGCCGATTACAAGGTGACTTCCCTTCTCGAAAAAGAACATTACAAAGAGGGTATCTTCGAACTGGAGGTGGCAGTCGGAGGAACGGCTTCGGGAACGTCCTCCATTGCTTATACATTGAAAGATGCTTCGGACAAGACAGTGCTGGAAGGAAGCCAGAAGCTGGAATCACATGGATCGGGCAATCTGATCGTATTCGATGAACAGCGCCTTCCTGATGTGAGAAGATGGAATGCGGAGCATCCCGAACTTTATACCTTGTTGTTGGAGTTGAAAGATGCCGGAGGAAAGGTTACGGAAATAACCGGAACAAAAGTCGGGTTCAGAACTTCTGAGATAAAGAACGGACGTTTCTGTATAAACGGTGTGCCTGTATTGGTGAAAGGTGTTAACCGGCACGAACATTCGCAACTCGGACGTACAGTAAGCAAAGAACTGATGGAACAGGATATCAGGTTAATGAAACAGCATAACATCAATACGGTACGCAACTCGCATTATCCGGCACATCCCTACTGGTATCAGCTTTGCGACCGTTACGGACTTTATGTGATTGATGAGGCTAATATTGAATCGCACGGTATGGGTTATGGTCCTGCCTCTCTTGCAAAGGACAGTACGTGGCTTCCTGCCCATATAGACCGTACACGCCGTATGTATGAACGTTCGAAGAATCATCCCTCTGTTGTCATCTGGTCGCTCGGTAATGAAGCCGGCAACGGAATCAATTTCGAACGTACGTATGACTGGCTGAAATCGGTGGAGAAAAACCGTCCGGTACAATACGAACGTGCGGAAGAAAACTATAATACCGATATCTATTGCCGGATGTATCGCAGTGTGGATGTGATCAGAAATTATGTGGCACGCAAGGATATTTATCGTCCTTTCATTCTTTGCGAGTATTTGCATGCAATGGGCAATAGCTGCGGCGGAATGAAAGAATACTGGGAGGTCTTCGAAAATGAGCCGATGGCACAAGGAGGTTGTATCTGGGACTGGGTAGATCAGTCGTTCCGTGAAGTAGACAAGGATGGTAAATGGTATTGGACATACGGAGGAGATTACGGGCCGAAAGATGTGCCCAGCTTTGGAAACTTCTGTTGCAATGGGTTGGTAAATGCTGTCCGGGAACCTCATCCGCATTTGCTGGAAGTAAAGAAGATCTATCAGAATATAAAGAGCACACTGATTGATAAAAAGAATCTGACGGTTCGTGTGAAGAACTGGTTCGACTTCTCTGATTTGAATGAATATATCCTGCATTGGAAGGTGACGGGAGATGATGGTACTGTTTTGGCAGAAGGCAACAAGGAGGTGGCATGTGAGCCGCATGCAACGGTGGAGCTTACTTTAGGGGCGGTGCAGCTTCCCAAGACTATCCGTGAAGCTTATCTTGATTTGGGCTGGACACGTAAAAAGTCCACTCCTTTAGTGGACACCGCTTGGGAAATTGCTTATGACCAGTTTGTGCTTCCTGCATCCGGAAAAGTATGGAATGGAAAACCTTCTGAAGCCGGAAAAACGACATTTGAAGTCGATGAAAACACAGGCGCTTTGAAGTCTCTTTGTCTGGACGGAGAAGAGTTGTTGGCTAGTCCGGTCACTATAAGCCTGTTCCGTCCGGCAACGGATAATGATAATCGGGACAGAATGGGTGCAAAACTATGGAGAAAAGCCGGATTGCATACATTGACCCAAAAGGTGGTTTCTCTGAAAGAAAGTAAGACATCCGCTACCGCACAGGTAAATATATTGAATGTGACTGGGAAGAAAGTAGGAGATGCCACATTGGAATATACGCTGAATCACAATGGATCTTTGAAAGTACAGACTACTTTTCAGCCGGACACGACATGGGTGAAATCAATAGCACGACTGGGATTAACGTTTGAAATGAACGATACCTATGGAAATGTGACTTATCTGGGACGTGGTGAACACGAAACATACATTGACAGAAACCAGTCTGGTAAAATAGGTATCTATACTACAACGCCCGAAAAGATGTTCCATTATTATGTTATCCCCCAGTCGACGGGAAACCGCACCGATGTACGTTGGGTGAAGCTGGCAGACGACAGCGGAAAAGGCTGCTGGATAGAGTCTGATTCTCCATTCCAGTTTAGTGCTCTCCCTTTCTCTGATTTATTATTGGAGAAGGCACTTCATATCAATGACTTGGAACGTAATGGCAGGATTACCGTACATTTGGATGCTAAGCAGGCAGGTGTAGGTACTGCTACATGCGGACCGGGGGTGTTGCCGCCGTATCTGGTTCCGTTGGGAAAGCAAACATTTACTTTCACCATTTATCCCGTGAAGTAAGGAAGAGTGATGAAAACTTAAATTTATAAATGCGATGAATAAATTATCTGAGAAAAACACAACCCGTTTGGCATCGTTGGATATCCTTCGTGGCTTTGACCTGTTTCTTCTTGTCTTCTTTCAGCCGGTGTTTGCGGCATTGGCACGACAGTTGAACTTGCCGTTTCTCAATGATATCCTTTATCAGTTTGATCATGAAGTGTGGGAGGGATTCCGTTTCTGGGATCTTGTGATGCCGTTGTTCCTCTTTATGACAGGCGCTTCGATGCCGTTTTCACTGTCAAAGTACGTCGGTATGTCCGGCAGTTACTGGCTCGTCTATCGAAGGATTCTGAGGCGGGTGTTTCTGCTGTTTATTTTCGGAATGATTGTTCAGGGAAATCTGCTTGGACTGGACAGCAGTCATATTTATCTCTATTCAAATACTTTGCAGTCTATTGCTGTCGGCTATCTCATTGCGGCAGTCATTCAGTTACATTTTTCATTCAGGTGGCAGATAGGAATCACTTTATTGTTGCTTTTCATATACTGGATTCCCATGACATTTTTGGGTGACTTCACACCGGCTGGAAACTTTGCCGAACAGGTGGACAGATGTGTCTTAGGTCGTTTCAGAGATGGTGTTTTCTGGAATGAAGACGGAACGTGGAGCTTTTCACCTTATTACAATTACACATGGATATGGAGCAGTCTGACATTCGGAGTGACTGTCATGCTCGGAGCTTTTGCCGGAAAGATTATGAAAGAAGGGAAAGCGAACCGTAAAAAGGTGGTACAGACTCTGTCGGTCATTGGTGTGCTTTTAGTAGGGCTGGCGATGCTTTGGAGTTTGCAGATGCCCATCATTAAGCGTTTGTGGACAGGTAGTATGACATTACTATCCGGTGGTTATTGCTTTCTGTTGATGGCATTATTTTATTATTGGATTGACTATAAAGGACACAGCCGCGGGTTGAACTGGCTGAAAGTGTATGGTATGAATTCCATCACGGCTTATCTGTTGGGCGAAGTGGTGAACTTCCGTTGCATTGCTGATTCAGTCAGTTACGGACTGAAACAATACATGGGAGATTATTATCCCGTATGGCTTACTTTTGCTAACTATCTTATTCTTTTCTTCCTGTTGAGAATGATGTATAAACGTGGCTTGTTTTTAAAAGTTTAGTGGAGTGGTAATCCCTCTCTTAAAATAAAAAAGAGCCATTTTATCTCCTGCTTTTCGGGATTAAAATGGCTCTTTCTTTATGTTGGAATCTCTTTATTTCATGACTTCTTCCGCTCTGTCCAGCGCTACCTTGAAGTTCGGGCAGATATTTTCTTTTCCCAGCAATTCATAGAATCCGGATTTCTCCAACACCTTATATACTTTCTCATTGACTCCGGAAAGAATGACGGTGATCTTTTCTTTCTGCGACATTTCGCAAAGTGTAGTCAGATTATGAATACCTGTGGAGTCGATGAACGGAACTTTACGCATACGGATGATGCGTACATTCGGACGGTCTCCCAGTTGCGCCATCGTTTCTTCGAACTTCGTAGCGATACCGAAGAAGTAAGGGCCGTTGATCTCATATACTTCCACTCCTTTAGGGATCATGATGTTTTCTTCATTGACGGCGATATCCGATTCTTTATTCGGGTCGATCTCATCCGTAATGACGGAGATTTCAGTAGTTTCCATGACACGTTTCATGAAGAGTACGCAGGCGATGATCAGTCCTACTTCGATGGCAACTGTCAAGTCGAAGATAACAGTCAGGAAGAAAGTGATCAGCAGTACGGTGACATCGGACTTCGGATTCTTCAGTAAAGCCTTGAAGACGCGCCAGCCGCTCATATTATAAGATACGATGACCAGTACTCCGGCAAGGCAAGCCATCGGAATATACTGTGCAAGGGGCATCAGGAAAAGAAGAATCAGAAGAAGGATAATCGCATGGATAACACCTGCAATCGGTGTCTTACCTCCATTGTTGATATTCGTCATCGTACGGGCAATAGCTCCGGTAGCGGGGATACCTCCGAACAATGGCGCTACGATATTTGCCGCACCCTGTGCGATTAGTTCCGTGTTGGAATCATGACGGTCTCCTATCACACCATCGGCTACGGTGGCAGACAAGAGTGATTCGATAGCTCCCAGCACTGCAATAGTGATAGCTACCGGAAACAGATTTTTGATAGCTTCCCAATCCAGAGCCGGTACAACAGCGTCCGGCAACTCTGACTTAATGGTGAAACGGTCACCGATGGTCGGAATGCAATCTATTCCGCCATAAGTCTTCATCAGATAGACGGCCACTGTCACTACAATAATAGCAATCAGCGATCCGGGAATTTTTTTAGAAAACCGGGGAGTGATTGCAATGATAATGATGCTGACAATACTTACGATGGTATTCCACCAATTCACGGTATCGAAATGACGGAAATAAATCATCCATTTCCCGACAAAGTCCCCCGGTACCTTTTCACCTCCGAAGGACAGTCCGAAGATATCGGCAATCTGCGTAGTAAAAATGGTAACGGCAATACCGCTGGTGAAACCGACGACGATCGGGTAGGGAATGAATTTGATGATCGTCC
>ENA-ORNR01002007-ORNR01002007.1-human-gut-metagenome-genome-assembly--contig:-NODE-2007-length-17302-cov-4.710037_pt1 | contig 17302 bp, 16 predicted proteins | sample MGYA00242114_ERZ509020 | MGnify/ENA primary metagenome ERZ509020 (study PRJEB26280, sample SAMEA2338758) | human gut metagenome | biome: human gut; feature: human-associated habitat; material: faeces...
TGATCCGGAGCGGGGCGGAAAGTATGCCCCGGCATTTTCCGTGTTTCTCAGGCAGTCAGTCTGTTTCAGTCTGTCTCAGTCTGTCTCAGTCTGTCTCAGTCTCAGCCCTAGCCCCAGCCTTTTCGTGTGTCCGTATTTTTGTCGTATCTCCTGTATTTTCCGTGCCTGCCGTGTTCTTATCTCTCTTATTTGCCGTTGCTCCGGTATTTCCCGAATCTCTCGTACCTCCCGTATCTTCCGTTCCTTCCGTACCGGAAATCTACCTGATAATCACCGCATTGACGATCCGGACGCCGGAACGCCGGTTCAGCTCCTCCTTGAGCGCTTCGCGCTGGTAGAAGAGTTCCGAACGAAGCACGCTCGACTGGATGCGGGCATAGAGAATGTGGTTTTCCAGCTTCAGTTCCGTGGTGAAGTCTGCGGCGCGGTCGCCCACGACGGCGCGCCATGTGTCGGGCAGCTTTCCTTCGGCGACTTTGGCCGCGACATAGGGGCGTTTGAAAAACTCCTCCAGCAAGTCGCCCATCAGCATGGTTTTGGTCCGTCTCATGGCTGTTCGTCGGTTGATTCGGGTCGTAGGGATTGTTCTTTTTCTGCATTTGCCGCTGCGTCTTTCGCTGCGTTTTCCGTTGCCTTCTCCGAGCTTTCCGCCGCGTTCCGCTCCTGCGTTACGGCACCTTCGGCGACTGAAAAGAGCGTGTAGTCGCCGCCCGCCTTGTCGAGAATCCGTTTCAGACGTGTCGGGTTGCAGTCGGTGATCAGAATTTGCCCGAAGGTGTCGTCCGAAACCAGACGGATCAGCTGTTCGACCCGCCCGGCGTCGAGTTTGTCGAACAGGTCGTCCAGCAGCAGGATCGGGCGTTCGCCCTTCGCTTGGGCGACGACGGCGTACTGCGCCAGTTTGAGGGCGATCAGGAAAGATTTCTGCTGCCCCTGCGATCCGTATTTGCGCAGAGGATATCCCCCGATTTTCAGCACCAGGTCGTCGCGGTGAATGCCTGCCGTCGTGAATTCGTTGACGATGTCCTTCTGCCGCGCGTCGAGCAGAATTTCCTCGAACGGACGGTCGTTCAGCTCCGATTTGTAGTGCAACTCGACCTGCTCCCTATCGCCCGAAAGGATGCGGTAATAGGCCGCGGTCACCGGTTGCAGCCGCTCGGCGAACTCCTGCCGCCGGGCGTGGATGGCCTTGCCGTGTTCGCACAGCTGCATGTCGTAGATTTGGAGCATGGTTTCGTCGGGCCGTGTTTTCAGCAGGCGGTTGCGCTCGGCCAGCACGGCGTTGTAGCGCATCACGGCGGTCAGATAGCTCCGGTCCAGCTGCGAGATGAAGGCGTTGAGGTAGCGGCGCCGTTCGTCCGAGGCGTCGCTGATCAGGGCGCTGTCCGCCGGCGATACGATCACGGCAGGAACAAGCCCCACGTGGTCCGAGAGCCGTTCGTACTCCTTGCCGTTGCGTTTGAGCACTTTGCCGCCTTTGCGCGAGAAGGAGCACACGATGTTTTCGCTCTTTCCCCCGTCGGTGAGATACTGCCCTTCGGCGAGGAAGAAGTCGGCGCCGTGGCGGATGCTCTGCCCGTCGGTCATGGGCAGCGACGACTTGCACATCGACAGGTAGTAGACCGCGTCGATGACGTTGGTCTTGCCGGCTCCGTTGTCGCCTACCAGACAGTTGACGCCCCGGCAGAGGGCAAGCTCCGCCTGTTCGATATTTTTGAAATTCAGCAGCGATATTTTCTTCAGAAACATAGCCCAAAGATAATGCAAGGTGAGTGCAAATGCAAACTTGTTTGCGATTTGCCGAAGTGCCGCCCGTACGGGGCGCCGTCTGTTTTTTGTAAAGATACAAAAAAAGCGGACAGCGCATTGCACATTCTGAATAGTTTTGTATCTTTGCAGACTAACATACCGAAATTTAACTAAAACAAGATATTTTTCATATGGCAAAGCAGCATGTAGCCGAGCAGGAGACCCTCGGCGAAGCAATGAACAGAACTGAGCTTTTCTTCGAGAAAAACGGCCGTAACATGGCGTATATTTTTCTGGGATTGCTGGTTCTTGCAGCCCTTATTTTCGGATACCGCGCACTGATCGTAGCCCCTCGCGCCACCAAAGCCGCCGAGCGGATCGCCGAGGCTCAGTACCGTTTCGAGGAGCAGAATCCGGATTATCAGCTCGCACTCGAAGGCGACGCCAACGGCGCCGGCTTCCTCGACGTGATCGAAGAGTACGGTTCGACGCCTTCGGGCAACCTCGCCAAGCACTATGCGGGTATCTGCTACCTGAAGACGGGCGATCTGGAGAACGCCGCCAAATATCTGGCGAAATACTCGCCGGTCAAGGGCATCCCCGGAGCGCTCATCAACGCCCAGAATCTGGGCCTGCAGGGCGACATCGCCGTCGAGCAGCAGAACTACGCCAAGGCGGTGAAATTCTACGAGCAGGCCGTCAAGGCCGCCGACAACAACCTGACGGCACCGATGTACCTGCGCAAGGCGGGTCTGGCCGAGCAGGCTCAGGGCAACAACGAAAAGGCAGCCGCATTTTACGAGCAGATTCTGACCTCCTATCCCGCATCGACGGATGCGCGTGAGGCGGAGAAGCTCCTCGGCAGCGTGAAATAACCGGGACTATGGCGACCAAGAATCACAACCTTTCCAAATTCGACTCACCCCTGCCTTCGGCCGCGGACATGCGGTTCGGAATCGTCGTGGCCGAGTGGAACCGCGAGGTCACCGAAGCTCTGCTCGAAGGCGCCGTGCGGACGCTCCGCGCCGTCTGGCAGCAGGGGAGCGTGCAGGTGAACGCGGCTGGAGGATGTTTTTAAAACATTCGTTCAAAAATTCGGCTTTCGGGGATTTTTCACGAAAAACGTCGAAGAATCCTCGAAAAATTTTTTCAAAAAAGGGTTGCAATTTATGTAAACAGAACGTATTATATTATTGAAGTGGAGCAAAGTGGAGCGAAATTTCAGTAAAGTGGAGCGAAAGGAGGCGCGAGGGGATGTTCGGGAAGTATAAGCACTCTGTCGATGAAAAAGGACGTCTGTTCGTGCCGTCCAAGCTGCGCGACGAACTGGGAAGCACCTTCTATGTAACACTGGGCCTCGACCACTGCCTGTCCGTCTACACGGAAGCAGGCTGGAAGGCCATTGTCGATAAATATAACGCGCTGCCGATCGTACAGGCCCGAAAAATGCGCTTTCTGTTTGCCAACGCCGCCAAATGCGAGCCCGACAAGCAGGGCCGCTTCCTCATTCCCGCCGAGCTGCGCCAATACGCCGGTCTTTCCAGCGAGGTCACGTTCATCGGGCAGGGCGGCCACGCGGAGATCTGGGACAGCGCAGCCTATGACGAGCTGGAGCAGCAGACGCTGACGCCTGAAAATCTGGCGGCTGTGATGGAGGAACTTGGTTTCTGATGGAATTCGCACATCGATCTGTGCTTTTGCACGAGTGCATAGACGCGCTGGCCATCAAGCCCGACGGGATCTATCTCGACGGAACGCTCGGCGGCGCGGGCCACTCGCTGGAGATCTGCCGGAGCCTCACCACCGGCAGGCTCATCGGCGTCGACCGTGATCTGGTCGCGCTGGAGGCCGCGAAAAAGCGGCTGTACCGCCACGCGAAAAAGGTGACGCTGGTACATGATAATTTTGAAAACGTCGGCGCGATCCTTACCGCGCTGGGACTCGACCGGATCGACGGGATGCTGTTCGACCTGGGCGTTTCGTCCCCGCAGCTCGACGACGCGGAGCGCGGCTTTTCCTATATGGCCGACGCGCCGCTGGATATGCGCATGGACCGCGACCAGTCCCTCACGGCCTACGAGATCGTCAACAACTGGCCGCGCGAGGAATTAAAATCCATTCTCTACGAATATGGCGAGGAGCGCTGCGCCCCGCAGATCGCCGCCGCCATCGAACGCGTGCGGACCGACCACCCAATCGAGACAACGCTGGAGCTGGTCGACATCATCCGCTCGGCCATGCCGCCCAGCGCCCTGCGTGAAAAGCAGCATCCGGCCAAGCGCAGCTTTCAGGCCATCCGCATCGCCGTCAACGATGAGCTTGGCGCGGTCCGGCAAGGCATGGAGGCCGCCATCGACCACCTGAACCCCGGCGGTCGTCTGGTTGTCATTACGTTCCATTCGCTGGAAGACCGTATCGTCAAAAACGTGTTTCAGGACGCGGCAAAGGGCTGCACCTGCCCGCCGTCGTTCCCGGTCTGTGTCTGCGGCCATAAGCCGAAGATCAAAATTCTGACGAAAAAACCCATCATCGCCACGCGCGAGGAGGTCGAGGAAAATCCCCGTTCGCGCAGTGCAAAGCTCCGCGTAGCAGAGCACGTGTAACCCGGAAAGGAGTCCCGCCGTTATGGCGCAGCCCAATCGAAGAAATCTTTATAGAGACAACGGCGCTGCCGCATACGATGTTTACGCCTGGAACGATCAGACTGCCCGCCAGTATGACGATAACCGCGCCTATGAGCGTACCCTGCCCATCGAGCTGCCGGACGAGCGGGCCTATGAGCAGCCGTACCGAAGAGTCAAGGCCAGAACGGCCATCGCGCCGTTTACACTGGCGGGTATGCTGACGGTAGTCTGTCTCATGATCCTTGTGATTTTCGGCTATGTCCAGCTGTTTGAGGCCAGCAGCAATGTCTCAGCCCTTGAAAGCAGGCTTGCCAATCTCAAGGAGCAGCAGCTGATGCTTCAGAGCAAATACGACGCCAAGATCGATCTGACCGCCGCCGAGGAATACGCGGCTGAGATCGGCCTGACCAAATGTCAGCCCGAGCAGATCGTCTATGTCAGCTTCTCCGGGAACGATCAGGCGGAAATTTACACGCAGCAGCGCACAAGCGTTTTCGGAGAAATTCTGGACGCCATGCAGCAGAGCATTCTCGGCCTCATCGAATATTTGCACCCCGCAGCAGCATAAGCTTGGACAGAACCTCCCAGTTTGAAATCCAGCTGAGTAACCGAACAGGGGCGGTCTTTTCAGGCCGCCCCTTTTTTGAACAGAAAGGCAGTTTCATGGCAAAAAAGATCATCCGCCTGCCGCGCACCAAAGAGCAGAAGCAGGCAAACCGGGAGCGGAATGAGCGCGCGAACCGAACGATTCTCAGCCGTACCCTGATCCTGATGGTCCTGTGCGGCGTGATCGCGTTTGTCCCGCTGATCGGAACGCTTTATAACCTCATGATCACCCAGCACGACTATTACAACGAAAAGGCGATCAAGAACCAGACCCGTTCGACGAATCTGACCGCAGCGCGCGGCGTGATCTACGACGCGAATATGAACGTGCTGGCCTCTTCGTCGACCGTCGAGACGGTTTTCATCGATCCGAACGAGATCGCCGAGCAGATGAAAAAGCCCGAGAACAGCAACCTGCTCGACCAGATCGCGCGCGGTCTTGGCGAAATTCTGGATGTCGAGCCGAGCTTCGTCTACGAGCAGGCCGCCGACAAGCAGTACCGCTATAAGGTCATCAGCCGTAAGATCTCCGAGGAGCTGGCCGACGAGGTCCGCGCCTTCGTCAGCGAAAACAAGATCACCGGCGTCTATCTCGAAACAGATCTCAAGCGCTATTATCCCAATTCCTCCCTCGCCGCGCAGGCGCTCGGCTTCGTTTCAAGCGACAACAACGGCTCCGAGGGCCTTGAAGCCTATTACAACGAAGAGCTTTCCGGCACAGCCGGGAAGGTCGTGACATCCAAGGGCAACTACGGCTCCGAGATGCCCTATACATACGAAAAATACTATGACGCCTCTGACGGCTGCAGCCTCGTTACCACCATCGACGCGACCGTGCAGGCGTATGTGGAAAAGAACCTGCAGAACGCCATTGATAAGTACGATATCAAAAACGGCGCGTTCTGCATCGTCATGGACGTGAATACGGGCGAGATCAAGGCCATGGCCACGCTCGGCTCCTATGATCCAAATAATTATCTGGAAATCTATGACGACGCGGCGGCCGCGCTTCTTGAAAATGAGCGTGATGCGGCGCTGTCCCTGCCGGAAGCGTCCGATGCCTATAAGGCCGCCATCGAGCAGTATAAGCAGGATGTTGCATCGGCACGTATGGCTCAGTGGCGCAACCGCTGCGTGTCCGACGGCTATGAGCCGGGTTCGACCTTCAAGCTCATCACGCTGGCCTCCGCAATCGATTCCGGAGCCGTTACGCTGAACGACTCGTTCTACTGCGGCGGCCAGGAAAAGTTCGCCGGCCGTGAGCAGATCCTTAACTGCTGGAAATCCGCCGGTCACGGTGCGCAGTCGACCGCGCAGGCGCTCGGCAATTCCTGCAACATCGCCTTTGGCCATATCGGCCTGCGCATGGGCGGCGATATTTTCTATGATTACCTCAAGGCCTTCGGCATCATGGAAAAAACAGGCGTTGATCTGCCGGGCGAGGCCAGCGGTCTGTTCTACGAACGGAAATACCTGAACAATCCCGCACAGTACGGCACGTCCTATCTCATCACGTCCTCTTTCGGTCAGAGCTTCCGTATCACACCCATGCAGCTGGTGTGCTCCGTCGCGGCGATCGTCAACGGCGGCTATGTGCTCGAGCCGTATATCGTGAGCGAGGTTCTGGACGCCGACGGCAACATGGTCGAGCGGAACGAAAAGACCGTCTTGCGGCAGGTCATCAGCCAGCAGACGTCCGAAACAATGCGCAGCCTTATGGAACAGGTCGTCACCGAGGGCACGGCCTCTGCGGCCAAAACCCCCGGCTACCGTGTCGGCGGCAAGACCGGCACGTCCGAAAAGCTGGACGAATACGACGAGGACGGCAATCAGGTCAAGGACAAGATCGTCTCCTTTATCGGCGTCGCGCCCATTGACGACCCGAAATATGTCGTCCTTGTCGCGCTTGACACGCCCGCGTATTCGCAGGACAGCGAAAAATATACCCTCCACGGGATGTATATTTCCGGCGGCCTGATGGCTGCGCCGACCGTCCGCGACATTTTCCTTGATATTCTTCCCTATCTCGGTGTGGAGCCGGATTATGATTCCGAGGATATCCGCGGTATCAACTTCACAGTCCCAGATGTGATCGGCATGGACGAAAGCGAAGCGGCTGCGCTGCTCGCTGAAAAAACCATCACCTACCGCATTGTCGGCACCGGCTCGACCGTCACCGACCAGCTGCCCGCGCCGGGCAGCCAGGTTCCCGGCAATTCGCAGATCATCCTCTACATGGGCGCGGAAAAGCAGCAGACGGTTGTCGAGGTGCCGGATTTCATCGGCTGCTCTGTCGCGGACGTTAACTATCTGGCTGCAAACGCCGGCCTTTACGTGCAGGCCAAGGGCACCGACCGCACGGACGTTTACGTGCTTGCGGCCTATCAGGACATCGAACCCGGAACAGAGGTTGACAGAGGTACTACAATTACAGTAGAATTCTCTTCCACAGGCGCATCCGACTAAGGAGGACACTATGAAGCTCAAAGAACTGCTGCACGGCCTTGACGTGCTGGAACTGCATGCGGACGAAGCACTGGATATTACCGGCGTTCAGTATGACTCCCGGCAGGTAACGCCCGGAGCACTGTTTGTCGCGATCTCCGGCTTCCAGACCGACGGCCACAAATATATTCCAAAGGCCATGGAAAACGGCGCGGTCTGCGTCGTCTGCGAAAAAAAGCCGGAAACAGACATTCCGTATGTACTGGTTTCCGATGCCCGCTCGGCGCTTGCCGCGCTCGGCGCAAACTGGTTCGGCCATCCGGCGGACGCTATGTGCGTCGTCGGAATCACCGGCACGAACGGCAAAACGACCAGCACGTATCTGCTGAAGCACGTGCTTGAAAAAACGCTCGGCGCAAAGGTCGGCCTCATCGGCACGATCCAGAACATGATCGGCGATGAGATCCTGCACACCGAACGTACTACGCCGGAATCCTTCGAGCTGCAGAAGCTCTTTGCCGATATGCGCGATGCGGGCTGCACGCACGTCATTATGGAGGTCTCGTCCCACGCGCTGGTGCTCCACCGCGCCGACCAGATCCGTTTTGGCGCGGCTGTCTTTACAAATCTGACAGAGGACCATCTCGATTTCCATCAAACGATGGATGCATACTGCGACGCGAAGGCCATGCTCTTCCGCCGCTGCGAAACGGGCGCGGTCAATGTCGACGATGCCTACGCGAAGCGCATCATGGAGCAGGCGGACTGCCGGCTTCTGACCTATTCCGCGCAGGGAAACCCCGCCTCGCTCATGGCGGAGCACGTCGAATTGTTCTCTGACCGCGTGGAATTTGATGCGGTCTATCAGAACAAGCGGGCTTCTGTCACACTTGGCATTCCCGGCATTTTCAGCGTCTATAACGCGCTCGGTGTCATTGCCGCCGCGCTGGCACTGCACATTCCGCTTGCTGAAATTGCGGACGCCCTGCGCACCGCGCAGAGCGTCAAGGGCAGGGTAGAGGTCGTCCCCACGCCGGGCAAGGACTATACTGTCCTTATCGACTATTCCCATACGCCCGACAGCCTTGAAAATATTCTGAAAGCTGTGCGTGGCTTCTGCACAGGCCGTGTGATTGCCGTCTTCGGCTGCGGCGGCGACCGCGACCCTTTCAAGCGCCCCGTCATGGGCAAAATCGCGGCAGAGCTGTCTGATCTCGCCATCGTCACCTCAGACAATCCCCGCACCGAAGATCCCTATAAGATCCTCCGGCAGATCCTTGCCGGGATGCAGGATACCGAAACGCCCTACGAGGTCATTGAGAGCCGCGTTTCGGCCATTGGCCGGGCGATGGAGCTGGCGCAGAAGGACGATGTGATCGTCCTGTGCGGCAAGGGCCACGAGACGTATCAGGAAATCGGCCACGAAAAGCACCATCTGGACGAGCGTGAGGTCGTCGCGTCGTATTTGGAGGCAAACGCATGAAGGAACTGACACTGAAGCAGGCAGCGGAGGACTGCCGGGGAACGCTCACGCCTGAACAGGCGGAGGGCATGATCACAGGCGTCCAGATCGATTCGCGCAGAGTAAAGCCCGGCGACCTCTTCGTCGCCATCAAGGGTGAGAAGTCCGACGGCCATGACTTTATCGGCATGGCGGCCAGTCTTGGCGCAAGTGCCGCGCTTGTGCAAAGACCGGTCAAGGCGGCCATCCCGACCATTCTTGTACCCGATACCATCAAGGCCTACGGCGATCTTGCCGCAGCCCGCCGCGAACGGATGGGTATGACCGTCATCGGCATTACCGGCAGCGTCGGCAAAACGACGACCAAGGAAATGACCGCCTGTATGCTGGAGCGTACCTACCGCACCGCCCGCACCGAGGGCAACCACAACAACAACATCGGTCTGCCCATGACCATCCTCGATATGCCGGACGATACCGAAACGGCTGTTCTGGAGCTGGGCATGAACCACTTCGGAGAAATGGCCCGCCTGACTTCTATCGCAAAGCCAGATATCGCCGTTATCACCAACATCGGCACCATGCATATCGAACATCTTGGCTCCCGTGAGGGCATCCTGCAGGCCAAGCTCGAAATTTTCCGGGGTGTGCCGGAAAATGGAGTCGGCGTGTTCAACGGCGACGAGCCGCTTCTTTGGAACGTGCGCGCCGACGGCGGACACAAAAAATACTATTACGGCATCGAGAACCACGCCTGCGACGTGCTTGCGACCGACATTCAGGAGCTTGACGATGGTATGCGCTTCGTCGTCAGCGGCTTTGGCCAGCGCTTTGAGCTGTTCGTGCCGGTTTTGGGCCGTCATACGGTCTATAACACGCTGGCCGCCGTTACGGCAGCCCTGCTCCTGAAGGTCCCGCCTGAGACGATTCAGACGCAGATCTCCGGCTTTCACAACACCGGTATGCGCCAGAAGATCTACGAGCGCGACGGCTTTACCATCATCGAGGACTGCTATAACGCAGGCCCGGAATCGACGGAGGCCGCGCTTGAGATCCTTGCGGGCTTCCGTTCGCGCACGAATGGCCGCTGTATCGCGGTGCTGGGCGATATGCTGGAGCTTGGCAACCGCTCCGCCGCGGAGCATTACCGCATTGGCCGCATTGCCGCCACGAAGGCCGACGTGCTCTACACCTACGGCGTCAACGCCGAGCGCATGGTTTCCGGTGCGATCACCGGCGGCATGAAGCAGAAGCTGATCGAGCATTTTGACACGCATGAGGATCTGGCGCATATGCTCAAAATGCGTGCCCGTCCCGGCGATGTGATTTTGTTCAAGGGCAGCCGCGGTATGCGGATGGAAAAGGCCCTTGCGCTGTTTTTCAAGGAAGAAGAGGAATAAAGAGAGTCTCGGAGGAATCCTGTATGGATGCAATGTTTTTTATCGTTCTGGGCGCGACGCTCGCTTCGTTTTTACTGACGCTGCTGTTTGGCCGCTTCGTTATTCCCATGCTCCGTGCGCTGCACGCGGGCCAGTCCATCCGCGAGGTCGGCCCGCAGTGGCACAACACCAAGGCCGGTACGCCGACCATGGGCGGCATCATGTTCATTGCCGCGATCATCCTCTGCACAGTCGGCTTCGGCTGGAAGAGCATGACGGAGAACCACGACTATACGCACCTGTATGTGCTGGCCCTCGCCCTGTGCTATGGGCTTGTCGGCTTCGCCGACGACTTTGTCAAGGTCAAGCTCAAGCGCAATCTCGGCCTGACTGCCATCCAGAAATTCCTGCTGCAGCTCGTCGTGGCCGCTGCGTTCCTGTTTGTGCTGAAGGGCAGCGGCGATCTGTCCTGCGACCTCTATATCCCGTTCTGGAACCTCGACCTTGAAATTCCGACGGTGGTCTATATGGTCTTTGCGGCCTTCGTCATTGTCGGCTGCGTCAACGCTGTGAACCTGACGGACGGCGTCGACGGCCTTTCCAGCAGCGTGACCATCCCGGTCATGGTCTTCTTCGCCACGACCTCCTATATCTATGGCCGCACGACGCTGGCCCTGCTCCCCGCGACCGTCGCGGGCGGCCTGGCGGGCTTCCTCTGCTACAATTTCCATCCGGCCAAGGTCTTCATGGGCGACACCGGCTCGCTGTTCCTCGGCGGCATGGTCTGCGGCATGGCCTTCGCGCTCGATATGCCGCTGATTCTGATCCTTGTCGGCATTATCTATCTCTGTGAGACGCTTTCCGTCATTCTGCAGGTCACGTATTTCAAGCTGACCCATGGCAAGCGCATCTTCAAAATGACCCCCATCCACCACCACTTTGAGCTGTGCGGCTGGAAAGAGGAAAAAATCGTTTTTGTTTTCACCGCGATCACGCTCGTCATGTGCGTGCTGGCGTATCTCGGTGTTATGAACCGGTATTGAGCTACCGCAGCTTCAGAAAGGAGCGACCCCTATGGCAAGCCGTTCAGACGGCGTAACGCGGCTGTATGAAGCTCCGCAGGCTCCCGAGCCGGAGCGCCTGCCGCAGCCGACCAAAACAAAGGACAAGGTGCTGCTCGACGAGCGCGGCCTGCTCGACCTGCCGTTTCTTGCGCTGACGGTGCTGCTCGTGCTGATCGGCGTCGTCATGGTCTTTTCAGCCTCCTACGCCCGCGCGTATTATCTGACCGGCAACTCTACCTATTACTTTGCCCGGCAGGCGATTTTCGCTGTCGTGGGCATCGGCGGTATGCTGTTTGTCAGCAGGCTGAACTATCAGCTCTGGCGCAGTGCTTCGTTCATCATCCTCGCGGTATCCGTCGTGTTCCTGATGCTCGTACCGCTCATCGGCTCGACGGCCAACGGCGCAAAGCGCTGGATCGAGGTTGCGGGCATCCGCTTCCAGCCCTCGGAGCTTGCGAAAATCGCCATCATCATGACGTTTTCCGCCATGATCTCGACCTACCGCGATAAAATGCGCACCTTCCGCTATGGCATCGCGCCCTTCGGCGCGATCATGATCGTCCTGTGCGGCCTCGTCGCACTGGAGCGCCATTTCTCCTGCATCCTCATCATGCTGCTGCTTGCGGCGGCCATGCTGTTTCTGGGCGGCGTCCAGATCAAATGGTTCGCCCTCGGCGGCGCGGCAGTCGCCGTGTTCATGTTTGTTTATCTCAAGACGCAGGGCTACGCCGGAAGCCGTATCACCGCCTGGCGCGACCCCGCCTCCGACCCAACAGACAACGGCTATCAGATCTTACAGTCGCTCTACGCCATCGGTTCCGGCGGCCTGATGGGCCTCGGCCTCGGAAAGAGCTGCCAGAAATACCTGTATCTTCCCGAGGAGCACAACGACTATATTTTCCCCATTCTCTGCGAGGAGCTCGGCTTTGTCGGGGCAGTCGTCGTGATCCTGCTGTTCATTCTTCTGATCGTGCGCGGCTATTATATCGCCATGCACGCGCGTGATCGCTTCGGTGCGCTCCTTGCCGCCGGAATTTCCACGCATATCGCGCTTCAGACCTTCCTCAACATTGGCGTCGTGACCAATTTTCTACCCGCCACCGGCATTTCTCTCCCGTTCTTCTCCTACGGCGGCACGGCGCTTCTCATGCAGCTGTTTGAAGCGGGCGTTGTCCTGGCCGTCTCCCGGCAGAACGACAATAAGCTTCTGTAAGGGAGGGAAGTTTATGAATATCGTCTTTACCTGCGGCGGCACGGGCGGGCATATCTATCCCGCCATTGCGGTCGCCCGTATGTTCCGTGAGCGTCAGCCGGACTGTAAGATCCTCTTTATCGGCGCGGAGGACGGCATGGAAAACAAGATTGTCCCGCGCGAGGGCTTCCGGCTGGAAACTGTGAAGATCTCCAACTACCAGCGCAGGCTGACGCCCGCCGCGATCTGGCACAATCTCGTGACCGTACAGCGTATGGCCGCGACATTCTCCAAAACAAAGCGTATCCTGAAGGACTTTCAGCCCGACGTGATCGTCGGCACCGGTGGCTATGCCAGCTTCCCGGCCCTCAAAATGGGGGCGAAGCTCGGCATCCCGACCTGCGTGCATGAGTCGAATGCTGTTCCGGGCCTGACGACGAAGCTTGTTGCGCGCACGGCCAGCCGCGTCATGGTGTCCTTCGAATCCAGCCGGGAGCATTACCCGGAGCCGGAGAGGGTCCTCCTGACCGGAACGCCCGTGCGCGAGGAATTCCTCTTTGCAAAGCGGCAGGAGGCCCGGCAGGCGCTAGGCCTCGGAGACGAGCCGCTCGTCGTCTCCTGCTGGGGCAGTCTCGGCGCGCGGGAGATGAACAAAAAAATTGCACAGTTTATGAAATGCGAATGCGAGGATAACACGCCCTTCCATCACATCCACGCGACCGGCTCGTTCGGCTGGCGCTGGATGCCGGACTATGTCAGGGAACAAGGCGTCGACCTCGCCGCGCAACCGCGCATTGAAATGCGCGAGTATATCTATGATATGCCGCAGGTGCTGGCAGCGGCGGATCTCATCATCTGCCGCGCAGGCGCGGCGACCATCGCCGAGGTCTGCGCCAGCGGAACACCCTGCATCATGGTACCGAGCCCAAACGTGACCGGCAACCATCAGGAAAAAAACGCCCGGGTGCTCGAACGCTCCGGCGCGGCCGCAGTCGTCCGCGAGGCAGACTGCGACGGAAAAAGCCTCTATGAAACCGCAAAGTCGATCCTTTCAGACGCCGGACGGATGCGCGCCATGCGTGCCAGCGCACGGGATATGGCCGTGGTCGATGCTGCCGAGCGCATCTATCAGACGGCGCTCGACCTTGCAAAGCACTGACACGCACATCGCACGCAGCGCATAGGATGGGGAAAATTCCTGTGTTTTGGAGGAATGCCCATGCCAGCGCTGCTTGTTTCCAAATCGCCTCCACTTTCCGGGGAGGTGACGATCCACGGTGCGAAAAACAGCGTCCTGCCCATTCTGGCCGCGACGCTCCTGTGCAGAACGCCATGCGTCCTGCATAACTGTCCGGATATTCTCGACGTGACGCACACACGTGCCATCCTGCACAGCCTTGGCTGCGCCTCCGAACGGCGCGGGGCGAGCGTCTACATAGACCCGCGCAGCTGCGCCGGTCATTCCATCCCGCCGGAGCTGGCCGCATCTATGCGTGCGTCCAGCCTGTTTCTCGGTGCGCTGCTTGCAAGACAGGGCGAAGCGTCGCTGAGCCTGCCGGGCGGCTGTCCCATCGGCGCAAGGCCGGTGGACTATCATCTGCTTGCCTTCCGCGCACTCGGCGCGGAGGTCACAGAGATGGACGATACCATTCACTGCCGCGCACGAAGACTGACTGGCGCGAAGATCACATTGCCCGGCCCCAGCGTCGGCGCAACGGAAAACGCCATGCTGGCCGCCGTTGGGGCAGAGGGCGTCACCGTGATCGAGAACGCCGCCTGTGAGCCGGAGATCGTCGATCTGGCCGGTTTTTTGACCGCCTGCGGTGCAAAAATTGCGGGCGCAGGTACGGGACGTGTAACCGTCAAGGGCGGTCAGCCGCTCACCGGCGCGACCTATACCATCCTGCCGGACCGCATTGAAACCGCGACGTTCCTGTGCGCCTGCGCCGCCTGCGGCGGCACGCTGACGCTGCGCAGGACGGCCCCGCGTCTTGCTGAGCCGGTTTTAAATTCGCTCACAGAAAGCGGCTGCCGGTTTTCCTGCACACATGATACCATTCAAATTTCCCGCGACGGACCGCTGATAGCCTGCCGCCCGGTCGTCTCAAAGCCGTATCCCGGCTTTCCGACCGACGCGATGCCGGTGCTGCTTGCCTCTCAGCTGCGGGCAGAGGGACAGACAGACTTTACCGAGACGATTTTCGAAAACCGCTTCGGCTATGCCAGAGAGCTTAAAAAGCTCGGTGCGCAGCTGCGTCAGGACGAAAACACTGTCCATCTGCGCGGTGCGCTGCAGCTGTATGCGGCGCAGCTTTTCGCGGAGGATCTGCGCGGCGGCGCGGCACTGCTGCTCGCGGCCATGCAGGCTGAGGGCGAAAGTACCATTTTTGGAGTAAAACACATCGAACGGGGATATGATACTCTTGAGGCTGCGCTGCAAAGCGTCGGCGCTCGCCTGAAAACAGTGGAAATCCCCAAAAAGATGTGATATACTTTGTATATTCTGAGCCTCCGAAGGAGAATGCATCATGCGCACGAAGCAAAGCAAAGCGAATAGGGAAGCACGAGCCGCAGGCAAGGCACGTCAGGTGCGCAGCAGTGCGCTCGGCAAGCTCATCATCATGCTCGCTGTCGTTGCTGCGATCGTCTTCGGCGTCGCGATCTTCTTCAAGGTCAACACCATTGAGATCCAGGGCAACACCGTCTATTCCGCCGACCAGATCATCGAGGCCTCGCAGATCCAGCAGGGCGATAATCTCCTGACGGTCAATAAAGCGCTGGCTGTCGGCAACATCAAGGCCGCACTGCCGTATGTCGAGGATGTTTCCATTGCCCGCAGCCTGCCGGACGGCATTATCATTCAGGTCCGCGAGAGCGTCGTTTCCTTTGCCGTCATGACCGACACGAACGCCTGCTGGCTCGTCGGCCCAAGCGGCAAGGCGCTTGAGCGCATTGAGCCTGCCGCATTCAATGAAAACCCGCACATCAACGGCCTGCTCATTTCCACGCCCACGGAGGGGGAAGCCGTCTCTTCCCCAACGCCCACAGCGCTGGCCGCCGCGCTGGACGTCATGAAGGAGCTTGACGGCACCGGCCTTCTGGAGCATATCCGCGTGATCGATGTGGAAAAGGAATACGACATGAGCATCTGGTACGACGAACGCTACGAGATCAAGCTCGGCGGGACCGATGAGTTGGCCTATAAGATCCGCTATCTGTGCTCCATTCTCGACCAGCTCAGCGAATTTCAGGCCGGGACCATCGATCTGACTCAGGCCGCGCAGAAAAGGGCCACCTTCCAGCCCGCAGCGTGAGCCGAGGGGACGCAAACCATAAAATCCGCATTTTTTGCTGAATTTTTCCGCATTTTCTATTGACGCACACCCTTTTTCGAGATAGAATAAAGTCGACATAATCTAAAACGATGCAGTTGTGGGCTGTGAGATATACAGGAGGAAGACAAATGGCAGATACAGCAGATAAGGTAGTCAAGATCAAAGTCATTGGCGTCGGCGGAGCCGGCAATAACGTTATCAACCGCATGATCGCGTCCGACGTCAAGGGCGTCGAGTTTGTTGCGGTCAACACGGATAAGCAGGACCTTGAAAAGTCCAAGTGCAAGAATAAGGTGCAGATCGGCGAAAAGCTGACCGGCGGCATGGGCGCAGGCTCCAAGCCGGATATTGGCCAGAAATCTGCCGAGGAATCCAAGGCGCTCATTTCTCAGGTGCTCGAGGGCACCGACATGGTCTTCATCACCGCCGGTATGGGCGGCGGCACCGGCACCGGCGCTGCACCCATTATCGCGCAGGTCGCGCATGACGCAGGCATTCTGACCGTCGCCGTCGTGACGAAGCCCTTCCGCTTCGAGGGCGCGAACCGCATGAAGCAGGCTGAGGCCGGCATTGCCAACCTCACCGATAAGGTCGATTCCATGATCATTATCCCGAACGACCGCCTGAAATTCGTCACCGACCAGAAGATCACCTTCGCCAACGCATTCGGCATTGCGGATGATGTTCTGAAGCAGGCCGTCAGTTCCATCTCCGAGCTCGTCGGCTACAGCGAGAATGTCATCATCAACCTCGACTTTGCCGACGTTTCCGCCATCATGCGCAACGCAGGGCAGGCCCATATGGGCGTCGGTTCCGCCACCGGCCGCGACAAGGCCGAGCAGGCTGCGCAGGCCGCCGTCTCCAGCCCGCTGCTTGAGACGTCCATCAACGGCGCGACCGGCGTCCTTATCAACATCGCCGGTTCCCACGACCTCGGCCTCGACGACGTCGAGACGGCCGCCAACATCGTCATGGAAGCCGCCAATCCCGACGCGAACATCATCTTCGGCGCCGCGTTCGACGATGAGCTTCAGGATGAAATGCGCGTGACGGTCATCGCCACCGGCTTCGCAGAGAAGCGTCAGTCGCCCGCCAAACCCATCGGCGCCTTCTCCGCCGCACAGGAAAAGGCCAGCGCCAGCAGAACTCAGGCACAGGAGGATATCGACGATATCGACGAGATCTTCAAGATCTTCAACCGCAATTAAGCAAGCAGCCCGGCGCGTTCAAACGCGCCGGGCTTTTATACGGTCTGTTTCATGAAAAGCAAATCTGCCTGACACAAAAGGAGGCGGTACCCGAAGGTACCGCCCCTTTTGCATAGGAGATAATTATTTGTCGTACATATCGACCAGCTTGAGCAGGTGCTCGTAGCGCTCCTTGGCGTTCTCCTCGTTCTTTGCGAACAGAACGGTTGCACGCTCCGGGAACTCGCGGGTCAAACGG
>ENA-ORNR01002013-ORNR01002013.1-human-gut-metagenome-genome-assembly--contig:-NODE-2013-length-17267-cov-3.049268_pt1 | contig 17267 bp, 10 predicted proteins | sample MGYA00242114_ERZ509020 | MGnify/ENA primary metagenome ERZ509020 (study PRJEB26280, sample SAMEA2338758) | human gut metagenome | biome: human gut; feature: human-associated habitat; material: faeces...
AAGCTTGGATCTGTCGAAATCAAAAACCCTCTGGCACTCACAGGCCTGCGGAGTCACCAGCCGGATATATTTACACTTTCCAAGACGCTCCCGGGCTTTTTCCAGATTCTCTGTAAATACCCGGAACATCTCATCGCCCTCACGCTCCAGCTTATCCATGCAGGCATCAATACTGCTCATCAGAACATAGGACGGACTGCTGCTCTGGTAAATTCCCAGAAAACGTATCAGCTTTTCCCGGCTCACCCGGTCACTGCAAAGATGGATCACACCTGTCTGTGTCAGACAGGGCAAAGTTTTATGCACACTGTTGATCACCACATCTGCGCCAAGTTCCGCCGCAGAAACCGGAAAATAATCCGAAAAGTGAAAATGTGCTCCATGGGCTTCATCCACGATCAGCGGAATACCATGATTATGGACAACCTCCGCAATCCGCGCCACATCCGACACGATCCCGTCATAGGTCGGGGATGTGATCAGCACCGCTTCAATCTCCGGATTCTCTGCCAGGTACATTTCCACACGGCTCGGTGAGATTCCGCCGTTTATCCCCAGTCTGGGATCCTCATGTGGATAAATATATGTAGCCCCCAGATCTCTTAAATAAATTGCATGGTAAACCGCCTTATGACAATTCCGTGCGATCAGGATCTGGCCTCCCTTACCCACAGCCGCAGACACCGCAGCCAGAATCGCCCCGGAACTTCCATTAATACTGTAAAAACTCTCCGGCACACCATAAAGCCGTGCGACATCCTCCTGGGCCCTTTTCAGGAGATCCTCCGCATGATGCAGGTTATCGAACCCGTTAATCTCCGTAATATCTCTCTCCACCGGAAAATCTCCGTCCACAGCCAGCGGATTGCGCTTATGTCCGGGCATATGAAACGGGTAAAAATCACTTCTGCCGTATGACTCCAGTTTTTTATACAATCTTTCTTCCATAATTCTCCTTTTTCAGCCAAACATTAAAGCGTTCATGTAATAATAAAGAGGGACTATCCTTAAACGATATTCCCCCTCTTTATCCTCATCGTATCTGTAATCCGGTATTTTCTCACACCTTAAACCGGTACCCCACACCCCAGATTGTCTCAATATACTGAGGCTTGGCAGTATTAAACTCAATCTTTTCACGGATCTTCTTAATATGCACCGTCACAGTAGCGATATCACCCACAGATTCCATATCCCAGATTTCACGGAAAAGTTCCTCTTTCGTAAATACCCTGTTGGGATTTTCAGCCAGGAATGTCAGAAGATCAAACTCTTTGGTGGTAAATGTCGTCTCATCGCCATTGACCCATACACGTCTTGCCGTCTTATCAATCTTAATACCACGAATTTCAATCACATCATTCTTGTGCACATTGGAACCAACCAGACGGTTATAACGTTCCATATGCGCCTTCACACGTGCAACCAGCTCACTTGGGCTGAACGGCTTGGTCATATAATCGTCTGCACCAAGACCAAGCCCACGAATCTTATCAATGTCGTCCTTCTTTGCGGAAACCATGATGATCGGTGTATTTTTCTCCTCACGGACCTGTCGACAAATGTCGAAACCGTCCACCTCCGGAAGCATCAGATCCAGAATAATCAGATCAAATTCTTCTTTCATGGCACGTACAAGACCGGTATCTCCACGGTTCTCAATCTCCACCTCAAAACCGGAAAGCTCCAGATAGTCCTTCTCCAGATCTGCAATCGCTTCCTCATCTTCTATGATCAAAATTCTACTCATTCATCGGTACCTCCTGATATTTTCTAAGGACAAAATACATAATCGTTCCGATTCCCAGCCGGCTCGTTGCCCAGACCTTTCCGCCGTGATCCTCCATGATCTTCTTTACGATGGAAAGTCCGATACCGCTTCCTCCCTTGGAAGAATTTCTGGAAACATCGGTACGGTAAAAACGGTCAAAAATATACGGCAGATCCTTGGCGGCAATTCCCTTGCCGTTATCCTCGATCTCCACCTGAATAAAATCACCCACATCCTTCACACGAAGCTGAATGATCCCCTTAGGCTTCTCCATATATTTAATGGCATTGCTCACAATATTATGAATCACACGGCGGATCTGCTCTCCATCCGCAATCACCTGGACATCTTTCTCCACATAATTGGCATACACAAGCTCAATTCCCTTGGTCTCCATCTCAAGTCCAAGTTCCTCCGCACAGTCCGAAAAATAATCCTCCACGTTCAGCTTGCTGAACGTATACGGAATACGATTGGTATCAATCTTGGAATAAAATGTCAGCTCATTGATCAGATGATCCATCTCATTGGTCTTATTATAAATGGTACGTACATACCGGTCCATCTTCTCCGGTGTATCCGCCACCCCATCCATAATGCCTTCCACATAGCCCTTCACCGCAGTGATCGGCGTCTTCAGGTCATGGGAAATATTACTGATCAGTTCCTTGTTCTCCTTATCCATCAGGATCTTCTCTTCCGTGGACTCCTTCAGCCGTTTACGCATCTCCTCAAAATCCTGGCAAAGCTGGGAAAATTCATCCTTTCCCTCAACCTCCAGCACAAAATCCAGATTACCTTCTTTAATGTTCTGGGTTGCCTTCTTAAGCTTCACCAGAGGAACTGCAATACTCCGATAAATCCACAGTCCCACAGACAATGCGGTAAAAACAAGAATGATCGTTGCGGTCAGAATCATATCCTTGGCCATCAGCTTCACCTGGCTGCTGGAAGACTGCGCCAGGGAAATATCGTAGATCATCTGATTCGAATCTGAAGCCTGGCTGCTGCTCTCCTGTACATGTTTCGCCTGCGTCTGGCTGAACCCATAAAGACTCGCGGAAAAAAGAAGCAGCGGCAGCAGGATGATCGCAACGAAGCCCACAATAATACGTGTTTTTAACTTCATCTATATCTCCGTCCTTTATTTTGTAAAGCATTCACACACGTATTATAACATAAACTATATTACCCATCTCTAAATTTTCTATAAAAAAGCCCCCGGTATTGACACTACCGGGGGCTTCAATCTTTGTTCTTTTGGAACTATTATTATCTCTTACAGATATTTCTTCAGAGTCTCAACCTTGTCCAGATGCTCCCATGGAAGGTCAACATCTGTACGACCAAAATGACCATAAGCTGCTGTCTGTTTGTAGATCGGACGGCGAAGGTCAAGCATCTTGATGATACCAGCCGGACGAAGATCAAAGTTCTCACGAACGATCTCAACAAGCTTGGTCTCAGAAAGTTTACCGGTTCCGAAAGTATTCACACTGACAGATGTCGGATGAGCAACACCGATCGCATAGGAAAGCTGGATCTCGCACTTGTCAGCAAGACCTGCTGCAACGATATTCTTTGCAACATAACGGGCAGCATAAGCAGCAGAACGGTCAACCTTTGTGCAGTCCTTACCGGAGAAAGCACCGCCGCCATGACGGCCTGTTCCACCGTAGGTATCAACGATGATCTTACGTCCTGTCAGACCACTGTCACCGTGAGGTCCGCCGATTACGAAACGGCCTGTCGGGTTGATGAAATATTTGGTATCAGCGTCAACCATATCAGCCGGAATGATGGCATCAAAAACATATTTCTTAATGTCCTCATGGATCTGCTCCTGAGTAACATCCGGGTCATGCTGTGTAGAGCATACAACAGCATCGATTCTCTTCGGTTTGCCAGACTCATCATACTCAACGGTAACCTGAGTTTTTCCATCTGGTCTTAAGTATTTCAGAGTACCGTCTTTACGAACCTTTGTCAGCTGCTGAGCAAGCTTATGTGCCATGTTGATGGCATATGGCATATACTCCTCAGTCTCATTGGTAGCATAACCAAACTGAAGTCCCTGGTCACCGGCACCGATGGAATCCAGCTCATCCTCGTTCATGTTATCCTCTTTCTGCTCAAGCGCCTTGTCAACACCCATGGCGATATCTGTGGACTGTTTGTCAAGGGCTGTGATAACTGCACAGGTATCTGCATCAAAACCATACTCAGCATTGTCATATCCGATCTCACGGATCGTATCACGAACGATCTTCTGGATATCAACATTAGCCTTGGTTGTAATCTCACCCATAACAAGTACAAGACCTGTAGTAGTAGCAGTCTCGCATGCAACACGGCTCATCGGATCCTGCTCCATCATAGCGTCAAGGATGGCATCAGAAATAGAGTCGCAGACTTTGTCAGGATGTCCTTCAGTTACAGATTCAGATGTAAATAAAATTTTTTCCATGTTCTTCTCCTTTTGTAATAAAACAACGGTTATAGACATAAAAAACAGCCCGTACAATCCGGACTGTTTAAATTCTGTAAACAATCCTCTTATTGTTCGATTGCTCGCTCAGGTTGGCACCTTCCAGAATACTCCGGGGTTGCCGTGGCTTCTCAGATCCTTTGTATCTCCACCACTCTGAATAAAAGGCTATCTTTTATGAAATTACTGCAACACATACAATATACTTCTCATCCCTAAATGTCAAGAAATTTTTTCTGCAAAATTCTCTTTTGATAAAAAAAAGACAATATCATGAAAACCTGTTGTTTATTCCACAAAGAAAGACCAGACATTTCTGCCTGGCCTTTCCTCATGAGCATCCTCTATGAGGAGCTCTTATTTTTTCTTTTTTCTCTTTACTGCAATTCCTGCTGCACCACCAATTACCACTGCTGCTGCAAGAATTCCAACCCATACGCCAATCGGTGTATCATCTCCGGTCTTTACAGAAGTACGTCCTGTCGTTCCTCCGTTATCAGATGTACCACCGCCTGGTGTATTGTTATCCTGAGAAGGTGTCACAGAAGGCTGTGTTCCCGGTGTCGGAGTCGCTGTCGGATCAGGTTCTGTCTCCTGGCTGTTGGTAATCTCAATGTTGTTAATATAGCTTTCGCTCTTATTCAGAACTACATCGCCTTCACCACTTACCTCAAACAGGAAGGTATCTTTATCAATCGGATTTCCCTCTTCATCCGTCTCCATTACTGTATAAGTAACAGAATCCGGTTCCTCATTTGCCTCGAAAGAAATCTCGGCCCTTACTGAACCATTCTGTTCAAGTTCTACATTATTGATCAGTGTAAGTGTTCCATCAGACTCTTCTCTGAAAATACCGGCATAGAAAGTATCCGCTACTGTATCTTCGTTTCCGTCGACAAGGACTTTCTTGGTAATATCAATATATCCTCTTAAGGAGAATCCATCCGGAATAAAGTAATAGTAGTTATTTACATAGGATACAGATTCCGCTGTTCCGCTCCGGCTGACAGAAGCTTCATTGGATTCATTTTCATCAGCATCTGTAACATTGTAATAGAATGACTGTCCATCCTCAACTTCGATCATGTCATTGATCGCCATCGGATCTCCGTTTTCATCCATCTCAAACACATAATAGGTTCCATCCGGCACATTGGACCAGGTCGCTGTCCCGCTGTGTGCATTGACAAGATGAATATCCTTCATATAATCACTGCGAAACGGAATAGTTCCATCTTTATCCAGAAACAGGCCAACCTTATAAACCGCATCATCTGCTTCCATGTCAAGAACATCAAAATTCTTGTCAATATAAAACAGCTGCTTGGTAACCTGAATTTTCGTTTCTTTTCCACCGTCATTTGTTACAGCTTTCGGATATGCCTGAACATCATAGGTCCATCCGGTTCCCTCTTCTGCAAAAGGAACCGAAAGAAGCATTGGGGAAACAGACACCTTACCATCCCGGTTATCCTGTACAATCAGATACATGCCTTCCTGCTGATTGCTGTACACGATTTTTCCCTGTGCGTCTGACTGTTTTTCAATTCCGGTAAGCCCGATTTTTTTTACTGCGGCAGAAAGAGTCTCTGCGGCAGAATACCAGTCTTCCGCTGTTTTCAGATTTTCAAAATCGACTCCCGTAAACTGGAGCGCACTGTCTGTCACAAAATGCACATCTCCATCATAGGATACACTTCCTACTTTATAGAGTGTCAGCTTTACATTTGGAATCGGTTTCTGGGTTCCGTCATCTCCGGTTTCCTGAACGGTCAGGCTGATAGTTCCGGTTTTTCCGGCTTCATAATTACCGGCCAGAACAATCTGTGACAGACTGCCGATCAGCATTACGCCCATCACCAGAAATGCCAGAAAACTGCTAAAAAAATTTTTCCGCTTAGTTCTCTTTTCCACTTTTTTCTGCCTCCTCTTTTTCTCCCGATACCCGCCTCTTTTCACCGCGACGGACAATCAGATAAACCAGCAGTATCAGGATAACAAGCACTACACTTCCCGCAGCCAGAACCTTCCTTGGATCTGTCTTTGCAAGCATCTGCGGAATTGTCTCATTACTTTCCTCTTCTTCCACATATTCTGTACGGATTCCCCGCACCAGAAGTCTGTGTGTATTTACACCATATGGGGTACAGGTGACAAGGGTTACAAGATCTTTTCCTTCTACAATATCCAGTTCACTGGTTTCGTCCGGAAGAACTGTCTTGATCTGGTCTACTTTATAAGCCAGGTTTTTTCCAAGAATATGCAGAATAAAAATATCTCCCACTTCCATCTGATCCAGGTCTGTAAAAAGCTTCGCATTGGGAAGCCCTCTGTGCGCCGCAAGTACCGCATGTCTGCTGGCACCTCCAATTGGAAGGCTGGTTCCTTCTACATGACCTACACCTTTTTCCAGGACATTTTTGCTGAGGCCATGATAGATTGCAAGTTTTGCCTGAATTTTGGGGATTTCGATACTTCCCATCAGACCGTCCCCGTTTGGATCAAGAACCTCATCATAAGGATGTGTCGGTTCATAATCCTCTTCCTCATCAAAAGCGTCCACAATGGAATTCACAGGATGTTCCGCATTGTATTCTTCTGCCTCTTTCCAGAGCTTCTCATAATTCTCTTCTGAAAGATTCGAAGTCGACTGTTCATATTTGCTGATCAGTTTTGCATTCCTGTACTGATTCCACATATCACTGAATGTAGGATAAAGAAAAATTCCTGCCCCTGTCAGAAACACTGCTGCTATAAAAATATTAAGGACAACATTTCCTTTTTTCTTCTTTTTCTTTTTTGCCATAAATTATTTCCTGCGTCGTTTTTTGTTCTGAACAGAATTGATTACTGTTACAAGAACAGCTGCAATCACAATTCCGATTACAACACAGAGAAGGATCATCGGAAGAGACGGATTGGTAGCTCCGCTGACTTTCTTCTCTGATTTTTGCGCTTCTTTCGCAGCTTCTACAGTTGTTCTGTGTCCCCTCACGAGAAGTCTGTGTGTATTTACCGCATACGGAGTACAGGTAACAAGAGTCACATAATCTTTTCCTTCTTCAATTGCCAGGGACTCTGTCTGGTCCGGCAGAACCGTCTGAATCTGATCTACTTCATAGGCAAGTGTCTGATTCAGAATATGCAGATAAAAAATATCTCCTTCTTCCACAAGGTTCAGATCTGTAAAAAGCTTTGCACTGGGAAGTCCACGATGTGCGGAAAGAATTGCATGGGTGCTTTCTCCGCCAACCGGAAGACTGCTGCCAAACAGATGTCCGGCACCTTTTTCCAGCGATTCATCTGTTGTGTAATGATAAATTGGAATCTTCACATCGATCACAGGGATCTCCACATATCCCATCATACCATCACCATTCAGGTTGAGAAGAGATTCGTATGTACTGTCTTTCTCTCCATCTCTTACAGAAAAAGCATCCGGTACACTTTCCTGTTTAATCTGTTCGTTATATTTCTCTGCTGCCTTCCACATGCTGTCGATCTTCTTCGAATTCTCATCCGAAGAAACACTGCTGCTATATTTGCTGATCAGTATATTGTCCCTGTGTTTATTCCAGGCATCGCTGATCATCGGATACAGCAGTATGGACAACCCTATCAGAAACAGCAACCCAAGTCCAATATAATTTTTCTTCTTATTCTTTCTCATAGGTTTCTCCATACTGTTGTATTACCGTTTCCGGCCTCCGAAGAGGCCGGGCGGTAACTGATTTACTTAATTATTACTTTGGTTCTGTTGTTTATAAATATTCAGAAAAAGCTGACCAAATGATCTGTAAGGATTACTCCTCAGATGTTCTTCTGCGGCTGATGAAGAAAGCACCAGCTGCAACAGCCATAACTACAACACCGATAATAGTGAAGAGGTATGTTCCCATTCCACCTGTGGATGGAAGAGTGCCCATCTTGGTATTTACGATCTCAGTTGTGGAAGATGTTCCATCAATCTTTGTAATAGTGCCGTTATTGTAAGTTGCTGTATAAGTAGATCCTGGATTTCCATCAATTGCAATAGTATAAGACTTCAAAGTACCATCATCATTATATGTTGCACTAATCACTACTGTATGTTCCTGTGTATCAAGAGTAAATCCTTCCGGAGCTACAGTCTCGACAAGTTTGTAAGTACCTGCATCAAGACCCTTGAATGTCATATGACCATCTTCGTCTGTTGTAGCTGTATAAACCTTGTTGGAATCAGTTGTGCTTGTAAGAGTAAAGGTTGCACCTGTAGCTACGCTTGTTTGGGTATTAGAATCAATCTCCTCTTTACTCTTTGTAGAAATAACTTTTCCGTTCTCATCAACTTTTACAAGCTCTGTTGTTTTTCTGTTATGTTCTGTTTTGGTTCCGTTGATATTTCCGTCGATTGCAAATGTATAGTGGTATGTTTTCTTCTCATCTGTTCTTGCAGTTGAGTTACTTGACGGATCATTTGAATACTCTACATATACAGTATTGGTATGTGCGTCAAAGTTTACTTTTGTGTCATCTGTTAATGTAGCTGTATAAGTTACCTCTACATTTTTTCCACCATTATTGAGGATAAATGTTTTTGCAAAGGCAACTTTAACTGTCTGTCCTTCAGCCTGCAGTGCAAATGTATCGTCACCTGCCTGAATAACATCATCACCAACTTTTACTACAACACTTCCATTTTTTACAGCAAGTCCATTTAATGTATCGTTGATGGTATAAGTTACATTTGAAGAATCATTGTTGTATTCTGCACTGTACTCAGGAATTGTTGAAGTAATTTTGTAGTTTACCTCATCATCGATTGCTACATCATCACCTTTATTATTTCCAGAGCCTGAATTTACAATTGTTTTGTCTACAGTTACTTCATTGGATTTTGCATAACCTTCAGTTCCGTTTAAACTCCATTTCTGAGATGCATCAATCGGATTGGAAGTCATGGTATTATCGGTTCCGCTTACGCTGTAGTAAACACCTGCAAGCATCGGGTTATAAACTTTTGCCGGTTTTGTATTATTTGCACCAGCAGTTACAAGAACGATCCAGTAACCTGCAGCAACATCTGCAGTATAAGTAGTTCCATTACCTGTAAGTGTTACTCCACCGCCATTGCCTGCAACAACTTTTGCCAGAGCTGCAACCTCATCAGCTGTCGGAGCTAAAACATCCGCAATATCATAACTGGAATTTACTTTCTCATATCCCCGAAAACCTTTTCCAGCCTGATATTTTGCTTTTGTGATCTGGTACGCAGTTACTGTTAAACCTGCTTCTACGTTATTAACAGTAATTGTTGCCCTATCTGCCGCTGTAGGCTCCTGACCATCAGCAAATACTGCGGTGCACATAGACAGAACCATAACTGCTGCCATTAATAACGCACCAATTTTCTTGAATAAATTCTTCATAATAGTCTCCTTTCTTTCTATCCCTTTTCCTTTTTCATTCTCCTCGTATTTCCCTTTACAATAATGAGTCACGATCTTTTTGCTTCTTCCTCCCTCCGTTTATTTTTTATAAACAACAGGAGTGCAGTCGCAAGAATCGCCACACCACTGATTGTAAATCCATAAATTCCAGGGCCACCGGCACTCGGTAAGTTATAAATTTTGTTGTTTTTGATTGTCAGTACATTACTTCCATCAGAAGAACTTAAGGACCACATGGCGTTCTCTGTCTGAAGAGTATTGCCATCTTCATCTGTAAGGATGATTGTTCCGTTTTTCTGTTTGAAGTAAATCTGATCTGCCAGTAAAGTGCATCCATCCGGTGCCTTTGTCTCCACCAGGTAATACTGCCCTGGTGAAAGATTTCTCAGAGCTTCTTCCTGATGATCGTTGTCAATCACAATTGGATCTGAATTTACTTTACTGTATCCGGTTCCGTTACGATCTTTCTTATACAGATCGAATTCCGCACCTGCCAGCCTTGTCTCACTGCCGTCTGTACTGTTCAAAATCTTAACCAGGTCAAGATCCGCAGTATTTTCTGTGTAGGTGTTTTCAATTGCAACTTCTGCATTGCGGCCATCTGTAATTTCATAGGTTCCTGTTGCAAACATTGCCCACTGTTTCGGATAGTCAAAATGCAGGATGTTCTGGCAGTCATACCGGATTTTTGCACCTCGGAAAATCATGGTTCCTTCAATGCCTTCTCCACTGTAGAAATAACAGTTATCCAGTGTCGCGTTATTATCAAATCCGTTAATGGATTTAATAATATTTATAATCGCCAGTCTTTCATCAATACTTGCAGGATTTCGGGTCCATACAAAGGTTCCCTGACCCTTGGTCAGTTTTGCCACAATTAAATTCTGTACACCAATTTCGTAATCCGAGTCGTTACAGCTTGTAACTTTGTCTTTTGCTGTATATTTGTAAGTCGAAGCCTTTGTGGTAACATCCACACCGTTCTGTTCCGGATTCTGAATTATTGTTCCATTGATCTTTACTTCTGAGGAATATCCGTTTTTGTTGTAATTGCTTTCTGTAACGTGATACGTACCTGTTCCACATCCTTCAATTTTCCAGGTATAAGTCCAGGTGGTATCACTGCCTGCTACAATCGCATCCTTTAAATAAAGATCCTGTCTGAAATCAACCTCTGTGTTGGTTACTGTGATCTTATAACCTGCATCTGCAAGTTTTCTAATCTCAGCATCCGTAAGACCTTCAAATGTTTTTGATATTCTGATAAATGTCTGATCCTGTTCCTGGCCCCGATTCTTCGGAGTATTGGTAACAACCACTTTCGCGTCCTGACCAAGTCTGATACTTCCATCTGCGTCTGTAACCACAGATGCATCCGCATCATTCACTGCTTTGTCAGGAGTATCATACTTTTCGGAATTCAGACTTACCTCTTCAACCCGGAAACTTGTTCCGGAAAGAATACTTGTTACTGCAACTGTATATCCGGCAGGTACACCGGTTACAATTCCATCGTCTGTTGTCTTATGTCCACAGACGATTCCTTCCGTTCTATTGGACGTCAGCGCACCGGATGCATTGTAATACCAGTAATTTCCATCCTCATCCTTCAGGTAATAATCACCGTTTGCATATGGCACCAGGACATTATTCTGGTTGGAAAGCTGAATGCGGAAACTGAATGTATCATCTACATAGATATCATCTTTGATTTTTTTCGTAATCTGAAGCTCACGGCTGTTGAATGCCGAACAGTTATTGGTAAATACTACCAGTGGTCTGCTGGCTACAGTAGCTTCGCCCGCTGTTATACTTCCGGTATGATCCGTGATTTCCACTTTATTGATAAATACCTTATCATATTCCTCACTCTTTACACCAATCTCCCGTACTATATACTTTCTGTTTTTCTTAAGTCCTGAAAAAAGTGCCCGTTGGCCGGGTTTTAAAGTGAAAACTTTTTCGTAGGTTTTATTATCGATTGTTTCCGTTTTAAACGTAACAGGTGTATTGTTTTCATCATTTAAAACTGCCGAATCCAGATATACATATTTCGTATCTGAATATGTTTCCTTCTCGCTTATCGGATCTGTAGACACAATATCCTGTGCAAGTAACTGGAATTTAAAATCTACATTTGCATATTTCTCTTTATCTGTGTTGCTGAGCTGTTTTTCTACTGCAACGGACCCCTCCGGCATTGTTGTAAGGTTGAATTTCAGATGACAGTTGGAAGCTCCCTCACCTCGTTCAAGATAATAAAAGTTAATAGTATGTCCACTGAAATCTGCAAAAGTATCGCCTTCAAAATCATCAGTAGGTACATTTGCATTCTTGAATAATGCTTTTAAAGTGGTAGAAGTTGTATTTCCGACTTTAACTGCACCTGTCTTAAAATTAATGCTGCCGGAAATCGCATCATGGATTCCACCGATATCCAGAACAAGAACACCGTCAATGTATACCCACACATCATCGTCACCGGAGAATTCAAACTGCATATCTTTTCCATTAACCAGTCCATCTTCAGGCTGGATAAACTCGGCAGACATTGTCATACCGAAATGATAATTTACGGCTTTACTTCCTATTCCGGTTTCTATATTTCTTATACCATTGTTGAGCGTCCCACAATCACTTACCAGTGGATTAAACGGGAAAAAGCCACCCGTATTTTTACCACCGCCTGTATCATTTGCTTTCTGACATGTAGCCGGTACATCATAAACCTCAAAGTTACTTCCATTCAGATACGCATAATTTAATGCACTGTTATATTCATAATAACCATCCGTATCTTTCGTGAACAGTTTATTTACATCAGGATAACTGGTTTTTCCCGCAACCTGGTCATTGGAAAACAGATACGAAGCACTTTCACCATTTCCTACTGCAAGAACCGGATATGTATAATTTCCATCCGAATCCTGTCCCATAAGGTTGCTCATGATTCCCTGATATGGTGCTTTGCTTCCTATATTACTCAAAAATCCAGTCCACCTGTTGTAATTACTCTCATTATCGGGTTTACCATCATTAAACTTTAACGTATGATTACTGTTAATTGAATTGTCATAATCAAACAGATTTACTGTGATACCGTCTTTTCGGTTATCAACCGTATTGAGTTTACCGCTGTATCTGGCAATTTCTTTATAGACAAGATATACATCCGCTGTTTTTCCGATAGTATAAATATACCAGCTGTTTCCGCTCTCATACCACCAGTACTCGCCCTTTTGATTCTGGACGTTATTGTTATAGCTTACTGCCGTCGCGGTATTCTCCGCTCCATCCTTCAGCACATAACCATAACTGTAAGCACAGTCTTCTGCCTTGTATGTTTCTGCCAGCTTTTCAAGTTTTATATTATTGGAATTATTATATGTTGTAGTATAGGTAATATCACTGCTGTCCAGTTCCACTGTTGTTCCGTCCAGATTCTGACGCATCCTGTGAACATTCAGCGTATAATCTACATTATTGACTTTCCATATAATAGAAAACGTAGAAAAACTCTCTGTCTCAAACTCGGCTCTGGTAACCTCATTCCCATCGGTTGTCTCAACATTTCCCTGGCCTTGTCCGGTCATGTCCACAACTTCTTTTACCTGGCCGTCTGCATCTTCTGATAAATGTACAAGAGAAACTTCACACTGCTGAATATTACTTTTTACAGTATCCTCAGAAGAATCAGAAGCAGAATCCGCAATGGAATCCTCACTGTCTGAAACATCTGCTGCTTCACTCTCATTTTCAGGCTCTGCAGTATTTTCCTGATTGGTAATCTCTTCCGGAACTGCTGCCTGTGTATATGCCATGGAAACTTTTACTTTACCATCCTGTGGTTCAATCTTGTTTCCATCTTTATCGGTAAAGAAAATATCATATGCCAGGAAACCGGCAATAGAATAATTCTCTTCTTTTGCTTTGGCTTCCAGCTTCTCTGATACATCAGAGTACTGTGTATTTCCCTTATCAATAGATGTTACATTTAATTCCGCCTCATCCGGAAGAACTCCTCTGGCTGCAGTCGCTGTGATCTCTACATTATCTATGGTCTTTGTGTAAGTAACCATATCTTCCTGTGTCAGATCCGTAACCTCCTGCTCTTCCTCTGGAACTTCTGTTACTTCTGGCTCTTCTGCAGGTGTTTCCGTTACTTCCGGTTCCTCTGTCACTGTCGGCTCTTCAGTCGGTGCTTCTGTTAATGTTGGCTCTTCAGTCGGTGCTTCTGTTAATGTTGGCTCCGGTGTAACTTCATCGCCCGAAATATCCACATTGTCACTGTTATTCTCTGAATCAATAGGTGATTCATCATTTTCAGCTTCGTCTGCAGCTGTCTCAGGGGAATCCCACATTACTGCAAACACTGCTGCATTGCCGGTTTCTGCCTGAATCGTCTGAACCTTTTTCTCTTCTGTTACATTCAGAACTTTCAGATCTTCGTCCGGCTGTAAAGTATTAGCTTCTGTCTCACCGGTGCTGCTGTTATAACGAAGTTTTTCAACAGTTACACTCGTATTGGCTGCATCGGTAAGTTCCGGTGCTGCCGGTGTCTTGTATTCAATTGTTACCTTCACTCTGCCGTTCGGCTCAACTCTGTTTCCGTCAGCATCTGCAAAATATACATCTAACGCAAAAAAGCCCCGCAGGCTGCTGCCTTTGTCTTCGGCTGCCTTCGAAAGCTTCTGATATACTGTATCATAAGATACAGATGTATTCTCGTTTACAGTATCAGCTCTCAAAGATGTATTCTGCGGAAGAGCTCCCTCTTCCTGCGCCTCTGCTGTTACTTTAACAGAATCATTTTCATATGTAAGCATAGTTTGCTGCGCCTGTTTTTCCTGGTCTGCGCCGCTTACATCCGGTGTCGATTCTTCGGCTTCGGGTCCCGATGATCCTTCACCATCTGTGAACAGATCATCTGTTCCATCTCCAAATGTCTCACTTGCGGAGATCGTGTATGCACTTGGCACACAAGATACCATCAACGCCAAAGCCACCATAAATGCCAGGATTTTTCTGAACTTATCTTTCCTCAATTTCTTCATACCTTTCCTGCTTTCCTGTGTGTGCATTAACGTGTACTATAATTCTTATTATTTTTCTTCCGTTTATATTCCTCTCTTCTTAAAAAAGCTTCAGGTTTTTTATCTGGTAATTAAAGCTGTTTCATACCGCAAACTTTTTATATTTACAGGATTCTCATGTCAATACAAAAAACATTTTTGGTATTATATGCACATTTTTGGTATCCAATGATATCCAGATAAAAACTTTGGCTTCTTCTCCTTTCTTAAATATCGTTCTTTTTTGTTTTTGTTGAATATTTTTAAGTATTATCTGATTATTTATGTTATTTATTATAACGTGAACCCAATTGTTACGTAAGGCCCATTTGGCTACAAAAAGGTGCCTTTGAACATCAATTTAGCATATATTGTTTCAATTCCTCACGTTTCTTTATATCCAGCTTACAGAAAATATCAGTAAGATAATGTTTCACCGTATTCACAGAAATCCCCATATGTGCTGCAATTTCTTTATTCGTCCATCCACCACTTGCCTGCATCGCAATTGAAAATTCCATAACAGTCAGTTCATCGGTCACTTTGTTCTTCGTTTCAGGATTATGCACTGCCATCCATCCTCTGCTGAAAGACAGTACTCCATCTGTAATCCTTTTGTAGGCGTCCGGATCATTTTTCCGAATGCAAACCTCTATCAGTCCCTAAGGAGTCCATGATGTTCTATAAACGGCTCTACAAAATCATCCTTCTCCGCCATTTTCCATCCTTCCATCAGATCAATCTGCGCTTCTTTTTTATACCTTCTGTTAATTCTGCACGTCGACATCATACACCGGAGATAAACCATACTGATCGGATAAGTCTCCCTCGTCATAAACAACGCTGCTTTACACATTCCATAAGCACTCCAGTACTCTCCGTTCAGATAAGCCTGATGTGCCAGTACATACACCGCAAAAAGTCTCAGCCCCTCAGAAAGAATGCCACTGTATTCCCACAGCGGCGGAATTCCTTCTGCTGGAAGATGAAGAAGCACCGCACCAACATATCCTGCCAGTACACAAGATGCCTGCAGTTCCTCCGAAATCTCTTTTTTCATTGCCTTACTGATGCATTCCTGAATTCCCTGCAGACCTCGCTTCGAAGCAACCGATCTGCCAAGTGTCAGATTTGCATAACAATAAAGCATACACGCCGAAAGGCGCAATTCCATTTTTTCATTTTCCAGATACAATTCTGTAATCTCACAGCACTCTTTTGCTCTGCCCGTAAAATAATATAACTCAGCCATCGCAATATTTCTGAAATCTTTATCCTCAAACTGTTCCACTGCCTCCAGGGCTCTTCCCGGTTCAAAAGAAGAATTTAAAAGCGGAAGTACCGTATATTTATTCATTTTCCACCCTCCGTGGTCATACCAGTATTCATTCAAGAATCTCCGCAATGAAGTTATTCTCTGAAGTCTCCGAATCTCAAATTTATGCTGTTTTTTAGTTATACGGATATTCAAAATCCGTCGTTTGTCCCGTTCATTATAGTAGAAAACTATTAAGAAATAAATTCAAAGTTTTTACAAAAATCCATCAAAAATTTCCACTATCAGTATCTATTATGCAAAGCATATATTCTCCATACAAAAAAAGATCTCCCGGGCACAAATGCCCGGAAACTCTCATAATTCATAAAAATCAAAAAAATCATCCAACCCGAAGTCTGAATTTCTGAATTTCCTTCTCACTGGAAACTCTCTCAATTTCAGCACCAAGGCTTCTCAGTTTTTCTTCAAAATTCTCATATCCACGCTGAATATAAACAATGTCATCGACAACCGTAACACCCTCAGCAGCCAGTCCTGCAATAACAAGCGCTGCACCTGCACGAAGATCCGGAGCACTGACACGTGCACCTGTAAGCTTCTTCACGCCATCAATAATTGCGGAGTTCCCCTCCACCTTGATGTTCGCTCCCATTCTGGAAAGCTCATCTGCATACTTGAAACGGTTCTCAAAAATACTCTCAGTAACAATGCTTGTACCCTCAGCCAATGCCAGTGTAACTGCAATCTGTGGCTGCATATCTGTCGGATAACCAGGATAAGGCAGAGTCTTCACATGAGTACGATGAAGTTTATGCGGCGCACGAACACGAACCGCATCATCAAACTCCTCAACCTCACATCCAATCTCCTCAAGCTTGGCAGTTGTAGCTTCCAGATGCTTCGGAATAACATTCCGTACAGTAACATCTCCGCCGGTAGCTGCTGCTGCAAACATAAAAGTACCTGCTTCGATCTGATCCGGAATAATAGAATACTCTGTGCGGTGAAGCTTCTCAACACCGCGGATACGGATTACATCTGTACCGGCACCCTTAATATTGGCTCCCATACTGTTCAGGAAATTGGCCACATCAACAACATGCGGCTCCCTTGCAGCATTTTCAATAATGGTACGGCCAGCTGCCATAGAAGCTGCCATCATAATGTTAATTGTCGCACCAACAGAAACCACATCAAGGAAAATATGGCTGCCATGAAGATTCTCAGC
>ENA-ORNR01002026-ORNR01002026.1-human-gut-metagenome-genome-assembly--contig:-NODE-2026-length-17221-cov-3.002913_pt1 | contig 17221 bp, 10 predicted proteins | sample MGYA00242114_ERZ509020 | MGnify/ENA primary metagenome ERZ509020 (study PRJEB26280, sample SAMEA2338758) | human gut metagenome | biome: human gut; feature: human-associated habitat; material: faeces...
GACAAACAACTGACGACCAGAGGCAGTCATTGGGAATCCACTTTCCCCATCTACCGGATTTCGTAAAATTTCCCAATTTACCGAATTTACGGCAAAACTCGGAATTACAGCTCCTACAAGAGCCAAAGAGAATAATAATTTTTTCATATTCGATAAGTGTTTTTATGGCGAGGTCTATTTTTATTTCTCTATCGGCAGAACAGACCTCTTAATCCTGCCGATAGAGAATATATAATCAATTTAATTCAATCCAGGATTTTGATCACCTTGCAAATGCGGGTTTTGCTTTATTTCCACCATAGGCACAGGGAATAAGCGATGTTGAGTTCCAATAGTCGGAGCCAAAGCCTGCCAACGGTTTCTCACTTTTACATACTCTTCAAAATGTCCGGTCCTCACAAGGTCCATACGCCGCCAACCCTCGCAAGCGAGTTCACGCATACGCTCATCGAGTATTTTCGTGCGGAATTCTTCGGCAGACATACCCGTGTCCCAAACATATTGAGCCGGAACCGTTCCACCGAAAGCACGAGAGCGAACAGTCGTATTCACCAATGTAACAGCACCTGACGTATTTCCTGTCTCGTTCATACATTCGGCCAGCATCAACAACGCATCGGCATAACGGAAGTAGTACATATTTCCACCCGTATAATAAAAAGACTTAGTTCCATCGATACGCACATCTTCAAACTTTTTGAAATGGGGCTTCAATTGGTCTTCTCCAAAACCAGCAGATGGAACAGGCTGTTTGCCCTTATAAATAAAATCGGAGCGTATGCTGGCATCTTTTCTCAAGTCTCCCGGCTCGTATATATTCACGCAATAATCAGTCGGTAAAACAAAATCATATCCTCCATACATGCAATTGGGATCTCCGGAACAAGCACGAGTGCCTGCATACCATTGAGCCTCGTTAGAATCGGGCCATACATTATTGAAATAAAACGTGAATATTTCTTCTGTACTGGCCTGAGACGGTAAATTTCCCATTACTTTGTTGGCATCGAACAAATCGGCATAATTGTTTTCAAGAACAAATCCGCCTCTGCTTTTCAAATCTTCCAGCAAAATCTGCGCTTCACCGAAATCTCTATATCCTGACTCCACAGGAGCCGACATATATACCTTCGCCAACAACATTTTTGCGGCCCAAATCGTAGGGATACGTCCATCGGCCGCTCTTTTTTCCGACAAGTAAGTAAGAGATACCTTCAAATCATCTGTAATCATCTTGTAGACTTCTTGCAATTCTTTGCGCGGCCCCAACTGATTCTGGCCGTCTACGATATTGGGTAATGGTAATTTGCCCCAATATTGAGTCAACTCAAAAAGAATACATGCCCGATAAAAAGATATCTGTCCCAAGAACACCTTATACTGCTCGGCTTCATCGGCAGAAGCTGATTTCAACAATCGATCGATATGCCATAACCCCTCACTTGCTTGCACAGCCACCGGCCAACGAATATTCCAAGCCTCTGCAATAGAAGTATTTTCAGAATCATAATATCCGTCATATTTATCGAACGCCGCCTGCATAGCATTTGTCCTTACCTGATACTCACCCTGCTGAGCCTCATCGGTTCCTAAAATCGTGTAAAAACCTTTCCGATTCACACGAGTCGCACGCCATTGATAGTACAGCCCATAAACAAAAGCTTGCACATTCTCTGGTTTTTCAAAAACCTGTTCGCTCGACAAACTGGTTTGCGGATCTTGCTTCAAAAAACCGTCTTCGCAAGACGATACAAAAATCGACAGAAGCAACGCTATAACGATATATCTATTAGTTTTCATATTCCTAACTTTTAATTTCTTAGAATGATATATTTAGACCGACAACATACATACGCGTATTGGGATACCAATCCCCGGTTTCAGGATCGAATCCTTTGTATTTCGTCGCAGTAAAGAGATTACTTCCCGTAAAATAGATGCGAAGATTGTCAAGGTAAATCTTATTGATCAATTTACGAGGGAACGTATAAGCCAACGTAGCCGAACTTAACCGGAAGAACGAGGCATCTTGCAAACATAGGCTCGTACTGCCGTACCCAAATCCGCTAAACGCATGATAAGCTCTCGGTATCAATGTATTCGTATTCTCCGGTGTCCAACGATTCAATATATCTTTATGAGCTGCACTTCTTCCATCACTGGTAACCAATGAATTATACAAGAAACTCGTTTTCTTGGCTCCATACGAATAATTCCCGACAAGCGTCAATTCCAAACCTTTCCAACTTACAGTCGTATGGATACCACCATAGAATTTAGGGTCTTTAACCCCCACGACCGTACGGTCCTTATCATTAATAATGCCGTTATGATCTCTATCCAACGGCAAAATATCTCCGGGTTGTGCCGTTCGAGAACCCAATTCGAGAGAGTTCACATAATCCATATCCGACTCCTGTATAATCCGGTCGAACAGATACATATAAATCGTATTCAACGACTCACCCACAAACAAGTTACCCTCGGTCTGTATCTCGTTATTCGACATACCACCTAATTTATAGATTTCCTGAGCCTGCCCGTCCAATTTGATAATCTTATTGCGATCGGCAGAAATATTAAATCCGATATTCCAATTCCAGTCCTTTGTACGAATAGGAGTGGCATTTATCGAAAATTCAATACCTCTATTCCGAAGCGTGCCTACATTGGCTAATTGATCAAGGTATCCCGAAGACGGCGACTTACTAATGGTCATCAACAAATCCTCGTTATCAATATGAAATAAATCGAGTGTAAAGCTCAAACGATCGTTAAACATGCCATAGTCCAATCCCACATTAATTTGTTTCTGCTTTTCCCAGCGTAAATCGGGGTTACCATACCGTCCCCAGTTAATCAACGCACTCGTACCAAGAGTAGCTCTTACATCATAAAGCGTTTGGTAACCATAGTTGGGAATATTTTGATTACCAGCCAAACCATAGCCTACCCGAAGTCTTAGGTTATTAATGACATTCTGCGACTGCATGAACTCCTCTCCTGTAATATTCCACGAAGCAGATACCGAAGGGAAGAATCCCCATTTATTATTGGTTCCGAATTTAGATGAACCATCATAACGACCTGTAAACGTGACATAATAGCGACTATCGTATACATATCCCGCACGCAAGAATACAGAAGCCATAGAGTAAGTCCAAAAATCTGAATTAACGCCGAAATCCTCTTTCTTCGAAGCTCCGGCTATTGCCTTATATGAGAAAAAGTCATTACCAAAACCCTTCACATCAAGACTATTCCAATTTTGACCGTAATAAGACATATTAGCACCCAAAACAGCCGATATCCTATGCTTCTCTTTAATTAATGTTTTGTATGAAACCGTGTTATCCCACTGCCAATTCAACATTTTATCCTTACGATGTTTAGCCTGCCCATCGGCTGACGCTTTATAGGACTGTGTCGTTTCGGTAGAATAGTAGGTATAGTCTTCTTTACTCATATAATCAATAGAAAAGGTCGAACGTATATCAAGTCCTTTTATTGGATTGATATTGATAAAGTTAGAACTCATAAAACGAGCTTGATTCGCATCTCTGACCACATTCAAGTCCCTGATAGGATTATTATTGCTCTGGCTCTCTTCTGTGCCATATTTCATATACCAATATTCACCTGATATCGGTAACAGAGGATCTACTCTAAGCGCCACAGGAAAAGTATTGTCATCTGCAACAGGATGTCCCACCTGATAAACGAAGGTTGTATTAGTTCCTACCTTCAACCAAGGCTTTACCATCTGATCGAGATTGATTTTACCTGTGTAACGCTCATAGCTTACATTTTTCATTAAGCCCTCTTGCTGATTATAGTTAAAACTCATGAAGTAAGAACCCTTATCACCAGCTCCAGAAAAACTTACCGCATGATTTTGCTGATATGCATTTTGAGTAACCGCATCAAGCCAATTATACGTTTTTCCCGACAAGTAAGCCTCCATTTCATCTTCTGTAAAAATCGTATTAGGTGGAACCGTTGTCGATAAGAAATTATCCTTTATGTATTTTTCTCGTCGGGCAGGCGGTAAATTAGTCGTATTATTAAACTCATTGATGTATGCCTCTACGCGGAGGTCATGCAATTGAGAGCCATTGATCAATGGCATCTCTTTGCTGAAACTTTGCGAGCCATACCAACCGTCATAAGTAACACGAGCCTTACCTTTTTGCCCTTTTTTAGTGGTAATTACAACAACCCCATTTGCGCCGCGAGCTCCATAAATAGCAGTCGCCGAAGCATCCTTCAATACGTCGATAGTAGCTATATCATTGGGATTCAGCATCTCGAACCCTTGATCGACCAACAAACCGTCTATGACATAAATAGGAGAGGTTCCATACTGTATCGAGTTATTTCCCCGAATCTTAATGCTGGCAGCCTCTCCGGGTTTTGCACTATTCTGGATAAATACACCGGCAACTTTCCCTTGCAATGCAGTATTCAAATCGGCGGTAGGGATCTGTTGTAAGGTTTTATCGGTCACCCTAGCGACCGATCCTGTCAAATCGCTTTTCTTCATGGAAGCACCTACAACGATTACCTCGTCCATCGCGATTCCCACAGGGTTCAATTCTACTTGAATTTTGGCATTTCCTTTTACCCCATACTCCTGTTTCTCATATCCGATAAAAGAAAATTCAAGCACAGAACCCTTTTGAACGGTAATAGAGAACGCACCGTCGATATTTGTCATTGCACCGATAGACGATCCTTTTACCATTACATTAACACCCGGCAATAGTTCATCTGTTTGAGAATCTCGAACCGAACCCTCAATTTTTACACTTTGTGCCATCGAACCGAACAACGGTAGGACACAAAGCAAAGTGATAAAACATAATTTCAACCTGTTCATAATGTAAAATAATTAGTGTTATTCATGCTATATATTTAGTTTTATTCAGCCGTAATACGTATCACCTTACTATCGTATTCATTATACATCGTGAAGCGAAGGCCATATTTCATCAGATAGTCGCCCGAAAATACCTTTCCGTCCAACGGCGTAAACCACGAATATCCTTTGGTCTCTTTATTCAATTCCGTTACCCGATAATTTTTATCAGGGTCAAGACCTTCGAGAATCAAAGGTTGTGTATTCCCGTTGATACTTTTTTTCAAAAGATATGTGAACAATACAGCATCATTTTGGTCTTCGGTAACATACATCATAGCCGTACGTTTATTCTCATATGGAGAAAGTAGGCGATACAAATCACCGAACTGTACAATTGAGCGGATACTGTAATAGTCTTTAATCGCATTTTTCGAGAACTCTTTATCCTCGGGGGTCATATCTTTGGGTTGCAAATCCATACCCAATTTGGCAGACATCGCCACATCGAAACGGAACTTCAAGGGTACGACACGCCCTGTGATGTGATTGGGAACAACCGATACATGACTGGCTAGTGCCATAGAAGGGAAGAACTGAGTAGTCCCCCATTGTATAAAAATACGGTCGAGGGCATCGGTATTATCACTAATCCAAAACTCATCGAAATAGGGAAGAGTGGCATAATCTATACGACCGCCTCCCCCAGAGCAGCACATCATAGAAACATCTTTATATTTGGCACGTACCCTATCGAGAACCGAGAATAATCCCCGCACATAACCGATCCAAAGATGAGACTGTTTCTCGGGGGATAAGAAATAAGAACCCGAATTCGTAACAAAGCGATTACAATCCCATTTGATATAGGCAATACCGGGATTTTCGCTCAGCGTTTTATCTATCACCCCGAAAACAAAATCTTGCACTTTGGGATTAGAAAGATCGAGAATCAACTGATTACGACTTAAATCGAGCGGTCGATTCGGTTGCCCGATTACCCAATCGGGATGCTTTTCATACAATTCACTTTTGGGATTAACCATTTCGGGTTCGAGCCATATACCGAATTTAATACCATTTTTCTTCGACTCGTTCACCAAATAACCCAACCCATGGGGAAGTTTCTTTTTGTTACAGTCCCAGTCACCTAAACCGGCTTTATCATTATCGCGAGGATATTTATTGGCAAACCACCCGTCATCGAGCAAGAAAAGTTCGAATCCCATGTCTGCGGCATCCTTAATAATGCCACTCAAAACCTCTTCATTAAAATCGAAGTAAGTTGCTTCCCAATTATTCAACAAAGTAGTTCTGGCCTTATCGCCCCGATATATACCATATTTTTTCGCCCATCGATGGAAACGTCTCGAAATGTCTCCTGTACCCTTAGACGAATAGGAATACAGCAAAGCCGGAGTTCTGAACACCTCCTTAGGATTAAGTATATATTGTGAAGCATAAGGATTAATTCCCGATATAATATGTAAATTCTCACGATGATCGACTTCGAATGAAAGACGATAGCTACCCGGCCATGCCAATGTTCCTCCTACGACCCTGCCTGCCTTTTCCTGTGCTTTGCCATCGAGTGAAAGATAAAAACAGGGATGCGAATGCTGGTTGGAACGCACACCCAATTTCGATTCAAGATTTTTCACCCCTCTCGATAATTGAGTCTCGACCATGTTCATCTCCATTGCCCACTCACCACAGAATTGAGTGAGATAATAAGACGGTTCGTTGAAAAACAAGTGTGATGAAGCATAGTTATAAAGTGTCACCGGCTTTTTCTCGGTATGACTGATTTCGCTCCATTGCTCTATCACATCATTTTGAGCATAAGATTTGAAACAAAGTTTCACCGTGAACGGGAAATAACCATCTTTAAGCGTAATAATCGTTTCGGTTATATCATCGCTCAATTTATTTTGCTCCACACCCTCGAAATAGAGTTCGGTAGAAGTATTTCCGTCACCATGCACCGCACGTAAAGCCGCTTCATTGACATAAGAGGTTCCGAAGGTAGGATAAGCATCGGCTTTCGTAACCTGTGTTGCCTCGGCCTCTTTCGCATCTAAAAAAGATCCGAAATAGACTTGTCTCAGTTTTTTATCCTTATCTACTTTATAAATTAACGAGGTATTATCCGTATCTATGGATATCGTCTCCTCGGCATAAGTTGTTACTGCGAAACAAAGCAGCAAATAACACAGCATTTGTCTTCCAAGTGTTTTCATGTCTATTTGATTTATCGTTTCTATTTAACTAATTCTTTTTCAAGATCTTCAAGTGATTTACCCTTTGTTTCGGGAATATATTTGAGTGTAAAGAGGAATCCCAATAGGCAAATAAAGGTGTAAAGCAGGAATGTTCCTCCTGTTCCTAATCCCGAATTGAGGAATGGGAAGGTGTAGGTCAACAAGAAACTGGCTACCCACAACGCGCCTGTACAAACCGCCATAGCAACCCCACGCACGGCATTGGGAAATATCTCTGAAAGCAACACCCATGCAATAGGACCTAATGACATGGCATACAATCCTATCGCACACACAACCAGTATAATCATGAATATACCGCTTGCATGAACGAAATAACACCATGCCAGAATGCTATAAATAAATAATAAACCACCAGAGCCTATCAGTACCAATTTTTTACGACCGAGCTTCTCTACCGTAAAAATAGCCACGAATGTAAATATAAGATTGGCGATGCCTGTAACAACGATATTCATCAAAATATCGGATACACCATAACCTGCCGCTTGAAATATCTCTTGTGCATAGTTAAATATGACATTGATTCCGCACCATTGCTGAAATACGGCAATAACCAATCCTATGGATAACACAAGACGCATTTTTTTCGAAAATAGCTGTTTGACCGCACCCTTACCATGTTTCTTCGCTTCTGCATCCGATTCGCGATAACCGGCACACTCCGCCAATGCATATTCTCGATTGCCTATCCGTTCCAATGCAATCATGGCCTGACGCTCATTTCCTTTTTGAATCAGCCAACGAGGGCTTTCAGGAATAAAAAAGACTAAAACAAAAAAGAGGAACGAAGGAAAACAGACCGCATAAAACATCCATCGCCACCCCATTGTTCCATTCCAAGAGGCTGCAATATCCGCTACGGTAGCATCAGGAGCGACCGATTCTGCGATAAGCATATTGACGATTTGAGCCGACAATATCCCCAGCACAGTAGTTAACTGATTGAGTGAAACCAGCTTGCCCCTCACACTTCTCGGCGCAATCTCGGCTATATACATAGGAGAGACATCGGCTGCGAGCCCAATAGCTATCCCTCCGATAAAACGCGATATGACAAAAATCACAAAATGATCCGCCATGCCGGTACTTAGCGAAGAAAAAAAGAATACCAAAGCCGCAACTATCAACAGACGTTTCCGACCATATTTGTCGGCCAGTGCCCCTGCTATCATAGCTCCTACAAGACACCCCAGCAGAGCCACACTCATCGCCACGGCCCGCATCGTGTTATCATCGGTAATTCCGAAATACGGTTCATAAAACGGCTTCGCCCCGCCTATTACTACCCAGTCATAACCGAATAACAATCCGCCCATTGCGGATACAAGGCATATAAAATAGACAAAACCTTTCTTATATTGTGCATTCATGTGTATAAATTTTTAAGAGTCAGTTTCTTTCACAGCACATTCAATCCTTGATGATTGATATCGAGCTCTCTCACTTTTCCGAGAAATCTTTCTGCTGTCTTTCTATCGTTCAAGCCCAAATATCCAAGCCCCATCACCAAATTACAATGTATCTGGTTGCGCAGATTGAGATCGTCCTCCCAAATCAACAAATCGGGTAGAGAAACAGCAAAGTAATCGATTTTCACATGGTCGAAGAGATGCTGTTCCCCATGATTGATAAGCTTATTGAAACGGCTTCGAGCTTTCTTTTCGTCTCCCAACTTACGCCAAGCAAGTCCTTGATAATATATCTTGTCAGGTTGTTGGTCGTTATAAAAGAATGCAATCGCAGGTTCGGCTGAACCGACCGTAGCCTTTCTAAAATAAAGTTCGGCATTTTCCTTATCACCCAATCCTTCATAGGCACAACCCATAAAATAATGTATATCGTTTTCTTCGGCTCCCGCGAGTTTTCCTTCTCCAAGATTGAAAGGATAGCATTCAGTCTCTTTAAGTAAATCGATAGCATCTTGATAACGTTTTTCGGCAATTGCCTTTTTCGCCAATTCAATGCGGCAGATTATATACTGTCCAGAAATCTTACCCTCTCCGCCTTCCCACGGATGGAATTTTCTCGAAGCAATCAAAGATTTGGCTTTTTCATACTCGCCCAATTGATTATATAAGGTAACACGCTCTACACTAAGGTCGTCGCGTCTCTCCACCAAATCGAGATGCTTTTCAAGGAATGCCAAACGTTCTTTATGCGGACGACGCAACTTCTTATAGAGTTGATCCAATTCCATCAAAATGCGATCGTCGTTCGTATCGAGAGCAAACGCTTTTTCAAGACAAGCCAACGCATCTTCTTTCCTGTTGCGTTTGTTGTAATATCCCAATGCAAGATTACGCAAAACAGTAGGGAATTGATCGTCAAGTTCTACCGAACGTTCCCAACAAGCGATAGCTTCATCGTGCTGACGAGCTCCATACCAAAAGTTTCCAAGATAATACCATGCTTTGGAATCATTCGGTTGCAATCTATTTGCATCTTGCAGCATAAGAACTTCTTCCAATTTATTAGGAAAACAATAGTCGGGAGCCATCTGAGACGCTTTCTTGTAATAATCGATAGCTTTAAGCACATCGTCCGATTTCGATGCAAAGTAACCAAGTGCATAATAAACCATCGGATATACTATTCCATCGTTTTTGTTTACCCACAAAAGGAGAAGTCGCTCAGCCTCCGCATAAAGTCCGGCATTGGCAAAATCCAACGCATACTCGATATAAGAATGTACCGATGTCGTCTCGTTCATCAAAGCCATCATCTCGTCAAGAGCTTGTTGCGCAGATTCCCCACCAAGCAAATAAAGCTCGAATCGGCATCCCATATTAAACTTATCTATCGAGAGAGACTCTGCTATGAGCGTAGCCGCAGCTTCTTTCTTACCCAATTTGCGAAGAATACTTGCTTTCAACTGACGTGCTTTATGATTGTGCCAGTTACGCACCAATGAACGATCGATATGTTCGAGTGCTTTCTCGAAATCATTTCGAATACAATCAATTTGGGCAAGAGCGTAATATGCGGAATCTTGTTGGGCAGCACTCCAAGTCGCTTTAAATAAAGCATCATAAGCTTCGTCAAACTTACCTTGCATTTTAAGACTCCAACCCAAATTGTAATGAGGTTCTCCGTCAATCGGGTTGGGATTGCGTTCTATCAATGTGGCGATGGCAGCCTCAAAATAAGGTTGAGCTTTTGCAAACTGGCCTCTACGCATCAAGAACAACCCCATGGCATTATTACAACGCACATCACCCGGTTCACGAGACAAAGCCTCCATATAGTAATCGGTAGGATTATACGTAGCATGACGATACTGCTCCAAATGTAACCCGGTCAGATACAATTGTTCTATGCTTGCGATATCTTTGGGATCTTTGGCTGCTTTCGCAGGATCGGGGATAGGTTTGATTTCCTTTTTTTCGGCCTCGTATTCTACCAACACCTTACCATTATTATCGTATACGCACAACTTTAAAGAATCAAATTCGACTCCATTTAAAGCGAACGATTCTTTTACCGGTTCGGCAGGAGACATGTCGTGAATGCTGTCCAAATAGACTTTTCCACCGCATGTCACCAGAATTCTCACACTTTTATATATACTTGTCGTGTAGAGGATTACTTCTCCTTTATCCTCATTCTTTTTTAGTGTAACAATCGCCTCTTTTGTCGCATTTTTCACCATACCGACAGCACTGTAAGGCATGAAATATTGCTTCCACTCTTTCTCCTCATACGGTTGCAACCATGTAAAATCGGGCTGATTATCACAATACATACCCGTCATAAGTTCTATATAAGGGCCATCTTCATCGGTCAAGTTTCTATCCCATGCCTGTCCGAAATCCCCACACCCCCATGTCCATTGCTTCTTACCCGCATTGACATGATGATCGGCCACATGCAACAGACCAGCCTCTACGTTTTCCTCGTATCCTCCCACAAAATCATACTTAGAATTGATTGCCATATAAGAGGTAGGAACCGGAATATTTTTATACTTCGAAATATCCACCCCCGAAGAATAATCCTGTTTATAGTAAACTCCGGTAGCAATAGGGAAACTCGATACCGCACGTTTACCATGGTCAAACACGGCATTCACATCGGGCGGAAACACCGAATAATAATCTTTATGGACTACAACCGCAGGATTCGCCCACCACAAGAACGTTTGCGGTAACGAGGTGCGATTATATACTTTCGCTTTTATTTCAAGATATGCTTTTCCCGGATACAGGGTAAACCCAGCCATTCCTTTTGTGCGAAACATTCGTTCCACCTCAGAACACCACACCGTAACACTTCCATCAGGAAATTCCTCTATCGTACATTCCGTTGGCAAATATGTCGAAGGGCGGTGATGTTGAGGCCAGTTAAATTCGATACCACCCGAAATCCACGGACCAGTCAACCCCACGAGTGCCGGCTTGATTACTTGATTATAATATACGAAATGACGTTGTTTAATTTTATCGTACGCCATCTGAACCCGACCACCAAGCTCGGGAAGAATCATTATTTTCAGATATTCGTTTTCCAAGAAAACAGCACGATAAGCTTTCTCCTTCTTTTCATCACATATTTTTTCCACTACCGGATAGGGATATACCACTCCCGAACTGCCTTGATAAACTCTCTTTTCTATAAAAACCGGATTTTTCTCCTCTTTACCGATCTCATAAGTCGGCAACATAACGGTTTCTTCCCAAGCCTTTACTTCGCTTTTCTTTACAGTACTTTTGATAAGATATTTTGTGATATTTTCCATGATATAAACATATCTTTTTGAATATTCTTTTTAATATTACAAATATATGGCAAATATAAACTTGAAAGCAAGGGGAAAAAATGTATGTAATATTTGAAAATATGTATATTATATTCTTATATTTGCCATATAATATCTAGTAATATGAGTATCAAAACTTTTATTCCATCTGGATTTCCGGGAGAAAGGGAGATTATCATTCCTGCTGATTTATTGGATTCTATAATAAACAACCCCGTTACAGAACAATTGTATGTCACTCATATAGGATATTACCCAAATGCCAAATGTCATTATAGAGAACGACCTATCGGAGCAGAACAATACATATTTATATATTGTGAAAACGGAATTGGTTGGGTAGAATACAATGGAGAACGCATGACATTAGCCAAAGACCAATTCATTATACTACCACCCTATGAGAAACATGCATATGGATCGGGCGATAAGAAATCATGGAGCATATATTGGCTTCATTTTAAAGGAACAAATGCGCCTTTTTTCAATTCAATCATGGGGCGCAGCATTGAAATAAAAGATGCCGACAACAGCCGTATCCAAGATCGACTCATATTATTCGCCGAGATATATCGTAACATCGAACACGATATATATGACCTCGAAAATCTTCAATACACATCTTTCTGTCTAATGCATTTTTTAGCCTCTCTAAAATATATAAAATCATTTCGGGAAATAAAAACCATCGGGAAAATCGACAATATCCAAAAATGTATACAATTCATGAAAGATCATTTAGAAGAAAAAATTACCCTTAGTGATATTGCCGATTTCAGTGGTTATTCCATAACTCGAATCAATGCCCTTTTCAGAACGGAAACCGGAATAACACCTATGGAATATTTTTCTAATCTAAAAATCCAAAGAGCCTGTAAATACCTCAGAGATTCTGATTTAAAAATTAAAGAAATCGCTTTCAAATTAAATTATTTTGACCAATTTCATTTTTCAAAGAATTTCTATAAAAAAATAGGAATACCCCCATTAAAATACCGCAAAATGGTCCAAACAAAAGATACAATTTGACTCAATAAAACCACATTTGTATGAGAACCTCCATTCACATCGGAACCCTGCGCTTCTACGCCCATCACGGAGTACTGCCCCAAGAACAAAAAGTAGGGAACTATTTCAAAGTAGAGACCACTCTTTATACGGACTTCTCCCGAGCTCTCGTTACGGACGAACTGACCGATACACTCAACTACGCAGAAGTCTGTCAAATCATTTCTGACGAAATGGCCATACCCTCTCGCTTACTTGAACACGTTGCAGGGCGAATCATCAACTCGCTTCGTTCTCATTATCCACAAATAACAGGAGGTCGATTAATCGTTACCAAAGAAAAGCCTCCAATCCCCGGCGACATTCGCGATGTGTCGGTCATTGTCGAATGGTAGACTTTCTTCCCCAACTAACGGTCAGCAGGTATTTTATCGATTCTCCTTTGATGGCGACCTCCCCCGAAATCGGTATTCAAAAATACGTCGACTATCTCTCGGCAAAGTTCTCCCGAAATAAATCGGCCGGGCATAACTAACACGTTAGCATCATTATGTTGACGAGCCAATGCTGCAATCTCAGTCGTCCAACACAATGCCGCACGGATTCCCTGATGTTTGTTCAGGGTCATATTTATACCATTCCCACTACCGCAAATAGCGATACCCGGATAACATTCACCCGCTTCCACAGCCAAAGCCAAAGGATGTGCGAAGTCGGGATAGTCGCAACTATCTGTCGAATATGTCCCAAAATCCTTATATGCGATACCTCGAACATCAAGTTCCTGCATAACAATCTGTTTCATCTCATAACCGGCATGATCGCATGCTAATCCCACCGGCTTTCCCTCTTTTAATATGCTCATAAATTTTACAGTTCAATTAAACTATAATAGGGAATAAAAACACAAAGTCGGCATCTTGATGTCCAAACACCCCTGTTTTTGCATCCCACGGATACAAAAATACGAAATATTTTGAGATATAGACCGATTCAAATATAATAAAGTAGGGAAGTACAAGTCAATGGTATAAGGTTTTGTCGGGCAACATTCTTCCTCTCTGTCGAAAAAACAGAGAATTGACGGGTTGAAAAGTGCCCTCGCTTTTTGCTTACCCATAGCTTTTTATCTCACTTTCTATATCTGTCCGGCACAGCAGAAGCCACGAAAATCTCTCACATATACAATCTTTCTATATTACTCTAAGACAAATTCAAACAGCTCTTATTCTATCACCGAACCATGTTCTTTCAAATAGATACGCAACAATTCGAAAAATGCAGGTGCATCTAACAATACAATACTATCATCTTGCGCTTTCACCTCATTCATCACCTCACAATACCAAGTAGGTTGTTTCAGAATATTACGAAACCAATGGAACGGTAATGCAGAACGCTCTTTTACACGTTCCACGATTCTTTTGGCGACAACTTTCGGGTCACCGTCATTGATGTCCAAATCGGCTCGTATTACAGGCATATTGCCATGTAACAGGGCGGTTGCAATCTTCTGAGGCACAATACCATTCGGGCTAAAAGAAGCATAACAGTCCAAACCCTCTTTATTCAATCCCGGGGCATGTCCGTCAATAACAAAACCGGTAATCGACAATCCCCATTTCTTATAATACTTTTTACAGTGCTTACCCCATGTTTCCAAACCGGACGGAAGCCCAGACTCTCGCGGTTCTTGCAACATACCAGGCATGATATATCCCGCTCCATTATCGGCCGCAGCGAAATAATCATTTTCAGTGGCCGTTGTGCGGAAGTTATGCATAATATGGGGCACGCGCTCTGCCAATACGGGACTGATACACCACATCAGAGGCAATTTTCCACGGTTCGGGTCGTCCCATATAGAAGGTGTTCTTTGTGATATCCATGCAGAAGCATCATAATCGCCGACATAAAAAATAATAAAATTCCTGCCATCTACATTTACTTTACCGTCAGCCGTCAACAACCCTCTTTCTCTTAATTCTTTATGAGAAATCCAATTTTGAGTATATTGCTTTTTGGTAGGGAAATGTTGCCAAAAAGAGGCATTCGCCAATGCGCCATAGCCAATAGCATCTGCATCCTTAAAAGCATTGTATGCACTGATGATACGGCTGAACTCCCATTCCGTAGGCACATCATCGTGGCTACCAGAAGCATGCATTGTGTATTTATAAGCCCACGCAGGAAAACCTCCTATGTAGCACATCTTTTCATTGTTATTTTGCCGATAAGCCAACAGCAACATTTCTTTCAGTGTATTCAAATCAGTGCCAACAGCTTGGGTAGGATCATCAGTGGCCGGTTCATCTCCCCACGGAGATAAATCGAAGAAAAAGGCTCCTTTACTTACAAAAAAATCGTGGTTGCACAAAGTGTGGTGATTCCTTACGGTGGCAAAAGGTTTCTGCTTCCAATACTGATCAATGTAATAAGCGGCAAACTCCGTATTGCACTTTCCGGTTTTCATATACTTCTCTATAAACCAAACATAAGGATCGTTCTTCAAGGATCCGGTAGAGTAGCGTTCCGTTCCCGGAATCTTTGTCCCTTTCTTACCGGTAAACATAGAAGTGCCATCAGGGTTCAACAACCATCTTTTTACCGGCAATTTAGGCCCGTGCAATACAAGACGATCATACAAACTTCCCGGAGTTTCATCATAACGAATAGCCACCAAATTTTCAATTCCTGCTACCGAGGATGCCACATTACTGGTAGAGGCAATGTTTCCATCATAAACGACTACCCCCTCTATATAAGGAGCATATGCCGCGAATAAATCCTCCATTGTCTGGTATGTCCGTGTCTCACGTCCATACAACCATTCACCTTTCTGACGATATTTATTCCACCAATAACCATCGATATCGTGATTACCCTCCATTACAAAGTAAACATACAACCGGGGAGCATCCCTGTTTACCACTCCTTGCAAAGTAGAGACCGCATGAACATCGTCCCAAGCTACATCGAGTCCTTCTTTGGTATTCAAGTCGGTATTGAGTGTATAACGTAGATCATAAATACCGATTTCCGCATTGGCAAAAGCCGTATATGTCATCAACAATAATACAGCTACGATTTTTAAATATCTATTTATCATTTTTTTGTGTTTTATTTTTGTTATCTATTATTTTTCACACGGTATTCTCAATACAGTCAGCGAATTGGCCTGACAATCAATAGTAAATTCTTTGCTAATTCCCGATAACTCGGTGACTTTCGGAACAATTTTCAAAGGATCGCTGAAACTATTTTCATCAAATCTGTCGTCTGCACCTAATACAATTTTAGTTCCTTTCGATGCCAGATTTTTCGCCTTATCCAATTGTAACCTGACTTTCCAGTTACCGGCCTCGGCATTTACCAATTTAACAATAACTTCTTTTCGCTCTCTGTCATAACCCGATACGACATAATGTTTTTTCTTAGGAGCATAAGTATATTCATATTGTAGCTCATCGTTAAGAAAACATTTCCAATGAGCACCCTCGATTTCGATTCTCACCGTATACCATTGATCAGTCTTAATAGATGCCGTATTTCGATAATCAAATAACGAAATAGGACCTTCATTATTCACCTCTCGAAAAATAACAGACTCATTAGTGTGGCTTCCTATGTCCGCCATAAAATAATTATTCGAATCCGTGCCGCCAAACACAATTCTGAATCCTTCTGTTCCAGAAATTTTTTTGGCCTTCAACTCAATCGTACAATCATCAAACTCCCTATCTTCAAGGATAGCCAAAGCATCTATTCCTTTCTGGCTCTGAGACAAAAGATTTCCTTCCATTTTCCAATCGCCGCGAATTATAGTCCATTTATCCACGAAATCACTCCACCCCGAAGTATATATTTCTTCGCCATTTACAATGACTTTCAAATCTTTAAATTGAGCTTCCGTATTATTCGTACCCAATCCGATAAATCCATTTGTGCGGAATACCGGCTCAGGAGAAGCAGGTTTTAAATCTGTGTGTAAATTCACATCAGGGCGATTCTCCGAGAACATTTTCAACACATAGTAATTCGTACGGCCATAGACTGAATCATTTTTCAGCACTAACAAATGATCTTTTCCGTGAGCCGCATTCTCTATCAACGGGGCATAAGATACCATTTGAACTTTATCCGCATTCCTTTCAACTCCTGTCAGATAAGCAGCCTCTGCCAAAGACGAATAGAGAGAGGGTCTGCCGATAGCCGCATATTCCCCCACATAGATTTTATACGGAATATCATCGGGCAACTTATCATAAACATCTGCATTATTATAGAACCAACCAGCCGTCTCATAATAATGGG
>ENA-ORNR01002030-ORNR01002030.1-human-gut-metagenome-genome-assembly--contig:-NODE-2030-length-17209-cov-5.225545_pt1 | contig 17209 bp, 16 predicted proteins | sample MGYA00242114_ERZ509020 | MGnify/ENA primary metagenome ERZ509020 (study PRJEB26280, sample SAMEA2338758) | human gut metagenome | biome: human gut; feature: human-associated habitat; material: faeces...
CTGCGGATACACCTGTATTAGGAGTATCTATTGTGACTGTAGGAGGAATTTCAAGATCAGGCGTATGCTCATCATACATAACGACCTCGGTCACAGTTCCGTCAGCATTCACAGTAAACTTTATCTCATTTGTTATCTCGTAACCCTCAGGTGCTATGATCTCTTTAAGTGTGTATTCCTTGCCGGCAATAAGTTTTCCTTCAATCATATGTGGTTCATTTGTGGATACCCATTCCTCAACCACATTTCCGTTCTCGTCGATAATTTGCAAAGTAGCACCCGGCAATTCTTCGCCTGTTGTAATGTCCCGCTTTGAAATACGAACCTTAGTGGTATCGTCCACCATAACGATAAGCGGATAGCCGTTATCCGAAACGGCTGTAGAATCAACGTTTTCTACCGTAACATTGCCGTAAACATCAATGCTGAACTTAATGTCCGTTGCAATCACATAACCGTCAGGTGCGGCAATTTCTTTAAGCACATATTCACCTGCACCAAGCTTTGAAACAACGTGATTTGTGCCGTCGGAAGTCCATTCATCAACAATATTTCCCTCAGAGTCAATGATCTGCATTTTTGCTCCCTTAAGCTCGTTTCCGTAAATATCACGCTTTGAGATCTTAACGGTAATAGGCTTGTTCTCGGCAGTTATCTCAATGACTTCGCCGTCCTCTGAAATGCTTACGGGATAGCTTTTATTGCTGAGAATATATCCTCTGGGAGCTTCGATTTCATGAATAATATATTCGCCATAGGGGATTTCGTCAAACTCAAAATATCCGTTTTCATCTGATGTGGAAGTCATTACTGCAGTATCTCTGCTGAACTTCACACAGTCGGCAGTAAACAGACCGAACACCGCATTTTCAAGAGGTTCGCTCTTGTCATCTACCTTGTGACCCTCTATCCTGCCACGCTTGAGAAGATTTACAAACTGTCCGCAGTCAATATCCACAGTCCGGATATCCTGTCCCATATACTCGAAGTTTACAAGATATTTTTCTCCGTTAAGAATATAGTGTTCATCAGTAGAAATTTCTTTGACATAATACCTGCCGAAAGGTATCTGTACATCAAATTTTGCAGTCATATTCTCATCAAGTGAAACCTCTGAAAGCAGTCCGTCAGCAGGAATAACCGTACCGTCAGCCGCCGTTATATCCTCTGCGGCGAATAGTCCAAAACGAACGCTTGTATAGTAGTCCTTGCCGTAGATCCCGAACAGTTCATCATTTTCCATAACCTTAGAAAGCGAGATCCTCACGCCCTGATACTCATTTTCAAAAGCTGTATTCACAGTATCTCTCACCTCAAATTCCTGCCCTGCATATGTCAGTTCAACATCTTTAGGCTCATTGTTCAGCACATATCCATAGGGAGCTTTTATCTCTCTGACCTCATACTTGCCAAGATAAAGCGGTTCGGTTTCAGCATAGCCGTTTTCGTCTGTTGTAATTTCAGCCACAACGTCGCCTACGTTGGCACGAACCGTGCCGTCAAGAGTAACAATATCCTCTACAGCGATCACCTGAAATACTGCGCCGCTGAGATCTCCGTCCGCAAACACGGGAGTGTAGGTCGTTGAATTGACAACTAGCTCGCCGTTTTCGTCTGTATAAGCAGAGCTTGCCATATTCACGCTTGTGAAAATATCGCCTGTTTTCTGAACGCTGATCCTGCCTTTCTGAGCGGTGTTTTGCTTTTCAACTTTGACAATAGTAAGCGAGTTTTCTTTCTCTGCATTTTCTAAGGAAACCGAAAATGCTACGGGAGTTTTATCAAGCGCATAGCCGTAAGGAGCCTGAACCTCAACAAGTGAATACTCGCCGTAGGGAAGAACTTCGGGAGTGATCAGATAGCCCTCAGAATTAGTGTAAAACACATCAATAGTTGTAGGAGTAGGGTAGCTGAAAGTCATAGAAATCTTCTGACCGTTTGAATCATAGATCTCAAAGCCAGCACCCTCGTAAGGAATTGTTTTTCCCGTTTCGGAATCCACCTTTACAATCTTGATATAGCTTTCAAACTTTGCATTGTTAATGAGATAGCGGTAGGTCTGTCCGTTCTTGCTGATATTCACATCAAAATCAGCAATAAACTCAGTACCCTCCCAGCCGACTGTCTGATGCACAGTGTAAACGCCGTATGGCATATCCTTTGTCTGTGCAAATCCGTTTTCATCACACGTCAGGTAATCACGTTCTGTTTCAACAGCATTTGCATAAGAACCTGAAGATTTCAGATACACTTCAAATTCAGCTCCCACTTCCGGAGTTTCTATCTGAGTAGAGCCGTCATCGGAATGCTTGATCATTGCGATATTTCCCTTGATAACGTCCTCAGTCACTGCCATAGAAAGTGGGTTATGCTCAATGAAATAATTCTCAGCTTCTGCACCTACTGAGTAAACTGTTTTGTCAAGGAGATAGCCCTCGCTTGGCGAAATTTCCTGAACAGTGTAGTTTCCGCAGACATACTCTTTTGTCTTGAAATATCCGTTTTCATCGGTCGTATAGGTATCGGCAAGCTCGCCGTCCTTGTACAGTCCGTAAACTGCTCCTGCAAGCGTTCCGTCGCCCTGTGCTGATGTTGTTTCAGAATCCTGCTTTGTTACCTCAACTGTAAACTTTTTGAGGATATTTTTGAATGTCTTGGTTGTGGTCGCATCTGCCGTAAGGGTTGCAGTCTGATCCGCTGGAACTACATATCTTACGGGAACATTTTTCTCGGAAATGGTGTACACGATCTTCTCATTATTGCTGTTGTAAACGGGAATATCGGAAAGAATTGCAACACCGTCCGAACCTGTTTTAATTGTGTAGGTCTTACCGTTGCCCGTAATAGTGAACTCTCTGTCTCCGTTCTGATTATCCTCAGACTGTTTATTGATCTTTATCGAGCCCGTTTTAAGTTGATTGTTGAACTTTACATTCACAGTCAGATCAACATTTCCGCTTGTCAGCGTAACATTCTGAGCCTTAGGAACTTCGTATCTTGTATCTACATTGATCTCGGATACGGTGTAGGTGATCGCTTTGCCCGTAGATGTGTTGTATACCTTTAATCCGCTAAATTCGGCAACGCCGTTTGCTTTGGTTTTCTTGGTGTAACTGCTTCCGTCGTTTCCTGTGACCTTGAACTCTCTGCCGCTTACGATCCCATCCTCGGCGGTCTTATTGACCTTAATTTTGCCTCTCGTAAAATCTTCGGTCACAAATATATTTTCGTCAGCCTTTAATGCGAACACTTCTTCAGAGATACTGTAACCTGTCGGTGCGGAGATCTCCTTAACGTAATACTGCTTTTCAGGTAACTGAATGGAACCTGTTCCGTCCTTGCCGATAGTGATCTCGCCGACCTTGTTTTTACAAGCCTTATCGGTATATACTCCGTATTTTGCAACCGTGCCGTCTACCTTGCTTGTGCCTGAAATCTTAACCGTTCTGTCTGAAGCAAGAACCTTAGTTATTTCAAATTTTACATCATTTTTTGTTATCCTGAACGCCGACATATTCATAGCGGTAGCAGTCTTACCGTCAGTTTTGTTGTTGATAACAACGCCCTCAGAACCGTTTGATTCGATTCTCCAGTGTGTACCTCCTGCGCCTGTGCCGTCCCCGACTGTTTTGGAATTGATAAGACTTTCCGAAACGCCGATAGACTTAAGGTAGCTTATCACATCGTTTCTTGAATCAAATTCGCCCATATATATCCAAGCGTGATCTTCACCAACCGGATTCTGAGCGACCACCACAGAACCTGCTGTAATAAACGAACCGTCAGCACACTCCCAATACGGGCGGTCCGTTGTCTTGATGTTTTTCTTTTCGACTTCGACCTTTGAAGTCTTTCCGTCGTAAGTTATGGTGCAGTTATCATTGACTGTAAGCCAATGATCTGTGTCAACAGGCACAGGGTTGTTCCAACTGAACCCCGATGTTTTGTATCCAAGCTGCGTAAGAGTATAGTACACAAGACCCGAACAGTCAATGCCGAGATTATTTATCGTTTCAACAGAAAGCGGAGTGTACTGACCCTGAACATACGCATGCCAGTAGCCCTTGTTTCCATAGGTATACGGCGAGCCGAGCAAGGTTGCCGCCTTTGCGATCACCGTATCCGCTGACGGGAATGCTGCGTTTTCAGTCGATGAGCTTGCGGCATTTGCCGTAATAACTCCGCTCATAGATGAGCCGAGCATAGAAAAAGCGCAAAGTCCTGCCATGAGCCCTGCACCGAGCTTCTTTAATATTTTCGATTTTTTGAACATAAAGTGCATTTCTCCTTTTCATTTTTGCAAAGAAAAAGAGCCGTTTCCGACTCTTTTTTTACATTATTTATCACAATGCTCCTTTGCTTTCAAATAGATGTTCTGAAATTTCTCGGTATCTCTGATATCATCAAACACACTCCAGTTCAGATAGCCCAAAAGTTCTTTGCAACATAACGTGGGCGATGAAACGCTTATGTCATACATATCATATACAAGCTTGTTTACCGCAAGCGAGGTGTATGGCTTTCTCTCAGGCAGTTCATCAGCGGCGATGGCAAAATTCAATGCTTTTATCAGATTTTCAAATGCCTCATCGTAGTCCTTTGACCGTACTGCGACCGCAGCAATGTGAGTGTATACCAAAGATATAAGCCTGTAATGGAAATTATAATCTTCATTTTCAAATATTGCCTCAGATACATCAACGATCTTGTTCAGAATTTTTATCCTGTCTGTATCTTTAAGCTGAGGATCATTCTCACAGTTCAGATCAGCTCTGGTAAGCAGAGAATAACAAAGTTCCTGCAAATGAAGAATAATATTTTTCTGACAAAGTACCATTTTTTCATTACCTGCTAAAAGAAATTCTTTGACCGTATTTTTGGCAGCAGAAGGAAGCTCATCAGCATACTCCAACGCCTTTTCTTTGTTGCCGGCCCAATAGTAGTAATAGCATATATCCACTCTCATCCAATCAATTATTTTCCTGTCATTACAATTTGCCAGAATATATTCCGCAATTTCAGCAGCCTCCGCCGATCTCTCCTTGCCTGCTTCTTCACTCTTACTCTCAACACAAAACAAATTTGCCGCAAGCTTAGCTGACATCATATAGTTATTTGGAAATCTTTTTACCGCCTCACGCAGCAATGCTACATTTTCCGCCCGCAGACCCTTGCTCTCGTTCACATTTACCTGTGCTAATATTTTTTCGGCTTCTTCGTTGCTGCATATTTTCTCCATACCCACCAGGTCATCAAGCGAAACGCTAAATATCTGAGCTATTGAAGGCAGCATTACAATATCGGGATAACTCTCTCCGCACTCCCATTTAGACACCGCTTGAAAAGACACATTCAAACGTGTAGCCAGCTGTTCCTGAGTAAAACCCTTTTCTTTACGCAGTCGTTTCAAATTCTCACTAACATATAATTTCATAAAAAACCTCCAAGTATTCAAATAATATTCAACAGTACTGCTATGTTTTTATTATAAAGGAGAACTGCCGAAAAATCAATAACTCGGTGTTTGAACATTGCTCAACGTGAGGTTGATTTTTTCAACAATTCATTTAATTTTGTTTCTCACCCTCACTTTCACAATACTCTTTCAGCGGACAATCGCCGCAGTCATCAAACATCGCACAAGTACGCTGTATTTCTTCCTCTGATATGCCGCAGTCAAAACGCTGTTTTTTCTGCTCGTTCTGCCATACGATAAGTGAAACACCGCTGCTGTCACGTTCGACCTCTACCGTTACAGCATTTCCGTGCCTGTCATAAAGCCCAGAAAATTCTGTTTTGCCTTTTGCCGTTAAAACCTGTGCCAATATTATCTTCTTCATAAAAACCTCCTAATCAAAAAGCGAAAGCTGTTTGATAGCTTTCGCACGTTCGCTTGTGTCATAATTTGATATGAGCAGCTCTGCATACTGACAGCCGCCGTCATACCGCTGTGCCAAATTGTTCAGTCTGCTTATCTCTTCAATGTGAATGTTTGGTTTATGCCATATCTCACGGATCTCAGGGCAATCGTTATACGAAACCAAAAATCTGCCTTTGATGTCAAGCAGAGCGTCACGCAGTCTGATATGATCTTTTGCAGTAAAACCTACGTCCTTGTAGTAATTCTCTGTAGCAAAATACGGCGGATCACAGTAGAAAAAGCTTACAGGTCTGTCATACTGCCTGATAAGCTTTTCAAAATCCTTGTTTTCGATAACTACCTTCTGCAAACGCCTTGCCGCAAGGTCTATCATCGGAAAATCAGACCACATTGAATGTGGCTGACTTCCAAAGCTGTCAAGTCCCGAAGCATAGCTGTACCTTATGAGCTGATAGAATTTTGACGCTCTGTCTGCATCACATAGCTTTTCAAAAATCCCACGCTTATGAAGTAAAGCGATACGGTCAAAATCTTCACGGGAATTGAGGACATACCGCAACTTGTATTTCAGCTTATTCGGTTTATCCCGCACACATCTATAGAGATTTGTAAGGTTTCCGTTGTAGTCATTCCAGACCTCAAAATCCATACCCGGCGGTTTATGAAACAGCACCCAGCCTGCTCCGCCGAAAACCTCTATATACCTTTCATAGTAAGGTGGAAATCTTGCAAGAACCTCGTCACGAAGATTCTTCTTTCCCCCTACCCATGACATAAAACTGTTCATGTTTTTCCTTTCTGCCGTTAGAACCAACAGCAGAAAAGTCGCTTTGCAAGCACCAGATTTTTGATCTGCTGTTGGCAAAACGACCTTAATAAATATTAGATTTTACGCTGTTTTCAGCCCTTGATTATCGGGTCAACATAGCTGAATATTATGCGTTTCTGTTCAAGGTAGCCGTCGGCTTTGTTGACCTCAGTACATAATTCTTTGTACTGTTTTTCCTAAAGCACATTCTTTGCTGCTCTCAGCATTGCAGGAATATTACCCATACATAACTTGAAGTCTACTTTCGCTTTAACTCTGTTTGTGTGCATCTTTGACCTCCTTATCAAGACGTGCGATCTCTTTTTCAGCAGACTTAAAAGCCACGGCAAGAGAACCTATCGTTGTTCCGATGATACCGCCTATCATCATTCCAATGAACAAATACGTCATTTACATCATCTCCATTTCCATATCCTCATCTTCCGACTGTTCATCATCGGTAGAAGTGATCTCAACATACTCACCGATAACATTTAATGCCTCATAGTAACTGTCCGAAGATGTTATTCTGCTGCACATTTCCTTTGCCTCATCATACATTCCGTTCCTTTTCAGTGTTTTTGAGGCTATGCCCATAAGATTGAATATATTTCCGTCCTGACCTATCAGCGGACATTTTGGCTTTTTTGACATCACGACATCTCCTTCCCGTAATATTTTTTCAGCAGACCTATGATAAAAAGCTGACCATTTCCCGTCACAAACGTCTGCCGATAAGTCTTTTTCATACCCTCGACCTCGAACACCGACTCCTTGACCGCAAAATATCCTCGGTCGATATATCTCTGATACGGCAGATTGTTTGACATAAGCACTCCCATTTCTTTCAGCCAGCGAAACAGTCTTGTTCTGCCGATATTGAAATTTTTATCAGCCGCAAGCTTTGCCATAGCATTCATATCTATGAGATCCTCGCTGTCGGCAACGTGCAGAGCGAAATCCACGAGTGGCTTATCATTTCTGATCCGTTCATTCAATTTGCTGATAAACGTCATCTGCAGACGGAAAAGATTTTTGTACGGTTCGTCGAGGAAGGGCAGGTAGTTTTCAATAAACATTTCTTCGTTTGAAACATAGCCGCCTGTTCTGCGGATAGTTGGGAGGATATCATCAAATATCCAGCTTTCAAATTTTTCAGCAGAGGGAAGTCTGGAGTGGGATATAAGGCGGTACACATCACCTTCGGATATCATTTTCATTTCCTGTACACCGCCGTTTGTAAGGAGGCGGCGTTTTACAGCCCCCTTACAATGAGCATTTATCGCATCTTTTGGCCTTCTGTACCCTAATGCCTTTGCAACATCAGAGCCGCAGAAAAGTATTTTCCCGTTTTCCTCGATAGTTCTCACCGAGCCAAACTCCTCATTCACAAATGTTTTTATCGTATTATCCATTTGTATTCTCCTTTTCAATTTCTAAAATATACTTTGCCAGAGCCTCAATAACATTAGTTGTCACCGCATTTCCTGCTTGCTTGTAAAGCTGTGCATCGGACATTCCTGTGGCTTTGACCCTTTCAAACTGCTCATCTGTAAAGCCCTGCAGTCTCCAGCACTCCAACGGCATAAGCTTTCTGATATACCCGCAGTAAACAACGCCGTGTCTGTCGGTAACGGTCAAAGTAAACATCGGCTCGTTGGGAAGTTTAAATCTTCGGCCTTGCTGTCTTGTTTCTGCTTTTGCAGGATCAAGCACGGCTATCGGGTCTGTTATGAGGACTACCCCCGATTTTTCGCCTTTGTGATGACCTATACCGCTGTCCTGCCTTGCGGTTATACATCTTGCAAGCTCTGTGACTTTCGGCTCAGGATTCATATCTATCCCCAACGCATAATATCCCTGATTACAGCTTGTTGTAAGGGTATGAGCTATCTCCTTTCCTACTCTCCCACGCCTTGAATTCATATTTGGGTATGCAAGATCAATACTGTCACCGGGCAGAGCTATCTGATAGCCTGACTTAGTTTTTGATTTTATCGGCAGGCCGATTATCTCATAAAGACCTGTTTTTCCGCCGAAACCGCCTGCCTGACTTGTAAGGGTTATGCTCAGTCCGTCGGCTGAATATACTCTGTTGCCCTCTCTGCCTGAAATTCTTTTGACAAGAGTTTTTGGATTTGCGTCTGTGAAAGACAATACTTTTCCGGAACACTTTTCTCTATGAAATCCGACAATATACACTCTTTTTCGGGATTGGGGCACACCAAAATCTGCGCTGTTAAGCACTTCCCATACGACATCGTACCCCAATTCATCCAACGTACCGATGATGGTCGCAAACGTCCTGCCTTGGTCATGCGATAGGAGACCGGGAACATTTTCAAGGAGCAGATACTTAGGTTTTTTAATGGCGGCAATCCTGGCGATCTCAAAGAAGAGAGTTCCTCGGGTATCGCTGAATCCTTTTCGTTTTCCAGCGATCGAAAAGCTTTGGCAAGGGAATCCTCCGCATATAAGGTCGAGATCGGGCAGTTCGTTTGGGTCAATTTTTCTTGCGTCATCGTAATACACCTCGTTTTCCGTATCATACAAAGTTTCATAGGCTTTCTTTGCATACTTATCTATCTCGCAGTAACCGACGCACTTGAATCCACCTGCTTTTTCAAGCCCTGAGCGAAATCCGCCGATACCTGCGAAGATATCGAAATATTTTATCATTTACCACGTTCCTTTCCTCATTAAAAAAACGGCCAAGCTTTCTTAACTTGACCGTTACATTGACATATTCATTTCTTCCTCGGTTTGTTCCGATCCTTCTCTGATAACGTGAAAATCGTCCACGCCTGGTATAACTCCGAGCGTTCTTCCGTTATCAAAAACGCAATGCACAGTGCCGATATCATCGACGTGATCGACCTTGCCAAGAGTACCGGACTCAACAGGGAATGGATCATCGTTCATTTGGTCAAGACAGATACGAGTTCCTTCGGGATATCTCTGTCGCAGCCTTTCAACGTTTTCTTTATTGTAATACATTTCACATTCCTCCTGTCAAATTAATTTTCTCATCTGTTAATACAGCCTCTGCCACATTAGGATCACCACCTCTCTTAAAAAAACAAAAAAAGCCGATCCTATTGGTTTCTCTGTTTTAAGAGATACCAACAAAATCGGCAGATCCAATAAATTTGTATTGAAAACTTTGTGAAAGTTCTTTTATATACAAAACGGCAGGCTTAGAGCAAAATCTGCTCAAAGTCTGCCGTTTTGTTTGACGATGTTTAATTGTTGAGGGTTCAGATCCTTTTTTTACGAAAAAGCATCCACGGTTTTACACCTGAAATTTTTACCCTCAAAACGCAAAAAAAGCTCGTAAATACGAGCTTTTCGAGGTGTGCATCTATTTTATTGCACAAGTATGGTGACCCGTACGGGAATTGAATTAAACCGCACACCTGATGTGGTCTTTAGTAAAATGCGAAAAAGCCCGATTTTGCGGCGTTTTTGAGCAATGCAATTGTAGTGATTTTAAGCCGATTTCGGTGATTTTTAGCACAAATAAGTGGCAAACAAGTGGTTGAAAGTGGCGCATTTCTACCAGGAAGAGTACCGTATGCGTAATGACAGCAGGCGGTCGTTTTTTTATTAATACTGCTTTTTTGTGAGATCAGAAACCAATTGTTTTCCATCTTCTTTCTCTTCTTCAAATAATTCCATAGCAATAGCTTCACGATCACACTTTAATTTATCAAGTATAAAACTATGTCATAATTCAAAACTTTTAATCACATCATCCCGTGTGAATGCATAAACTTCATATGTCGTTTGGATGCGGTGCAGATTTATTCGGCAGATTGTACTAAATTTTCGCAGGCATACTAGCGTATGTCATGGGAATTTTGGACAATATGACGGATAAAGATTTGCCGCAGATAAGCCAACAGAATTTAGAGATGACCACATATTAAGGAATCACTGAATAAATCACAGTACTATATTATAAGTTTTAAGTATATCGTCCTTTTTAGCGTAAAATGCTTCGATAATACTATGATCCGGCGAAAATATCTCATTATTGCAACATTCTGAATAAACATATTCTTCTTTCATAATCTTGCTCTCCGTTTCATCAAGACACAGCCAGCTTATCTGATAACCGTTTATCCTGTAAACAGTTTTTTCTTTAAAATCAAGAGTCTGCGCAATTATGAGATATTTCTTCCCTGGTACCATAAAATTCATGCCGCCAAAATCCAGCGAGAATAGTTTTTCAGAAGGTGTCTCTATCTCCATGTCCTCAGCATTCATTAACCGCTCTTTGAACTCAGCCTCTGTTTCGTAGTGAAAGCCGCCTTTGATTTCAACATCAATGCTGTCTGTTTTGATATTACCCTTTATGACCTTATCCACATCAAGGGTGCAGAAGGTACTGCCCTTTGAAAAGGAAAAGCTGTCCTGTGGAGTTCCTACAAATATGGCTGTTCCGTAAAGCCCAATGCCGTAGTCTGCATTCTCACTGTCAAACTGAGAAAAGCGATCATACAGTTCCTCTGTATCATGGATCACAGCAATATAGTCACAATTGCTGTTATGTATCTTCTCGATAGTGTCCATGCGGGTTATTCCTACATCCTCTGACAAGCCCCTTGCATGTAAGCAAAGCAGAAGGGTGACTGCAATCAAAGCCGCCTGTAAGGTCAAAAATACTTTCATATCATTCCTCCCGGACAGCGCCATTGTCAACTCTGAATATCTTATCGCTCAGAAGGGCGATATCCTCCTTGTTGTGACTTGCAACACAGACTATTGCCCCTCGCTTTGCCTGTGCAGAGATCAGCTTTCTGATTTCGTCAACACCGCTGTCATCAAGACCATTTGTAGGTTCATCGAGGAGCAGCACATCGGGTTCCTCCATAATAGCCTGTGCAATAAGTATCCTCTGCCGCATACCGAGGGAATATTTTCTGATCGGGCGCTTATCGTCGGGATCAAGCCCTACCTCCGAGATAGTCTCACGAATTTTGTCTTTGCTTATCTTCTTTTTTATCCCTGCCAGCAGCTTCAGATTTTTATATCCCGACAAGTCCGGAAATAGTCCTGCATTTTCAATAGCAATACCCACACTGGGCAGAGCGTCAATGTCCTTGTGCAGCACCTTGCCGTCTATCTCAATGCTGCCGCTTGTAAGATGTATAAGCCCCGATATCGCACGGAAAAGCATGGTCTTACCGCTGCCGTTTCGCCCTACAAATCCGTAGATATTTCCGCCCTCCAGTGTAAGAGACACATTGTCGATCACTGTGCTGTTTTTGAATTTTTTAACTGCATTTTTAACTGTTATCGTTGACATTTCTATCCCCTCACACTAATATCTCTTTGTTGTTAAGGCTAACATCAGATCTGTTCACATAGGTGCAGAATATGACACACACCGCAAATAAGATCACTCCCATTACTATTACTGACGTTACAATGCTCCGCCTGTTTTCTGACATATTAAAAATGACAGCCAAAGGGTTTATGTTTTTTATGAGGGTATTCTCAAAGCCGTACCTTGCAGATATAACAAAGGCATAATGTGCTGCCGCTCCGACAGATAATCCGATAGTACTGCCGAACAATGCCGAGAAAAGATTTGTGGTGGTAATAAGTATCCAAATGTACAGTATCATCATCATGGTTATCCCAACTATTTTTCCTATATCCCCGGGCTGATTTGCAACGCCCATTTTGGCAGTCATTAACCATATCACAACCACGTTGACAAGGACTATAACAGCGCTCTGCAAATATATACGAGCCGAGTTTTTGACGAACCATTTTGTTCTCTTGTTCTCTCGGATAAAAACATAAATATCGCTGACGTTCAGGTTATCAGACATGGTATGTCCGAACATAAAAAGATAGACAACAGCCACAGTCAATGTGTACAGCATAAAGGGCAGGCTTGCATCACGAAGTGCTGTAAAACCGAAAGCGTTTCCGATAAACAAAAGATCAAAACTCTCATCGTATTCTCCCAGACTGCGCTCTGCGAGAATGTTGAAAAAATTACGACCGTTGAATATCAGTGACAATGGGACAATAGATGCGATCATTAGAAGCATTTTCTTCATTCTCTCACTCCCTAGATATAGTCTTTTCTGCCACAGAAAAGCAGCAGAGCCGAACTCACGACTATCACCGCACCCATAGCAATGAAAAACGCTAAATAGTTCACTCCACTCCTGCCGTCACAGTAATAGTAAGTAACATATTTGAATGGATCGAGTGCGGTATATTTTTTATCTATATCATCATTCATGCTGTAGTTTTCAAGGAACTGCATTATGTTTATGATAAGAAATCCGACCCCGAAGGTCAGCACTTTGTTCCTTCTGCAAAACACCGAACAGGCAAGAGCAAGCACCCCGAACACTCCCGACATCAGAGAAAACATAAAAGCATGAAGCATACTGTACAGAAAGGGCGCAGCCGCCAGCAGTTCTCCAAAGGGAGCATTGGGGTAGTCTGTGGCACGCATAACGCCGAAGCCGTTAAAACGCCAGTTCGGGTTGAATAGATTTGCTCCCATGGAATTATCGAAGATGAGATAATTAAGACAGCCGTTTATCATCAGCGGAACGAAAAATATCAGAAATGAGCCGATAAATGCAGCTGTGATCTTTGATATGATGTACCTTCGTTTACCGCAGTAGGCACACAACAGAGTATCCGTGTTGGCTGCCTTGTCGGTAAGTATCGAAAAAGAAAAGGGCAAAGCACACAGGAATGGGAACAGCAGCTCAAGATAGCTGAGCAGTCCTGAGGGTACACAGAGGATAAATGCTTCAAAGGAAGTTATGACCGACGATGGGTCGTTCCCGGGAAAGCCGTCTCCTTCCATTCGTAGGGCGGTAACACCGTATGAACTGAAAACAACCTCTAAGAGACATATCATCATCATTGCCGAAAAGCCGAACATAAAGCCCTTTTTGTTAAGCATTATTTTTGTTTGGGTAAGTATACTTTTGATCATATATTTGCCTCCGTAGGTTTATATTAATACATAGAGGAGAAGATTCACTTCTCCTCCGATGTATTATCCTTACATAAACCTGAATTCACCAGACACCTTGCATTTGCAGCCTGAAGTCTTGTTCTTAACATATCCATAATAGGTTTTATTACCTCTGCACATGGATGAATCAAACGAATATAACTGGTTAGTGTTATATACATCAACATAATCGGAATAGCCCCCCGTCTTAACCTTAAATCGGGGTGTTCCTTTGCTATAGCCGCTTACGCTTGAAATTGATGTTGCCCATACACCATACGCATAGTCAATTGAATAGCCTGATGTAGTTGTAATAGGGTTATAGTCGTCAGAATGTGCAAGTTCATTGCTGAACGAAGCTGTACCATAAGCGTTTACACCTATAGCCGACATCGATGCCATCATCATAACAGCAGCACCCATAGCTGCAATTCTCTTAACGATCTTTTTCATATTAAACGTCCTTTCTCAATATAAGTGTAATTTTCTTTAAGTTTTGTTGCAGAGTATTTTAATTTCATCATATCACACAATTATTGCAATGAATAATTGTGCAAAATAAATATTCACATCTTCATTGGATTCACCAAACCTTTCTATTTTTATTACACCAGTTATGTATCAGAAAATCAACGTTCCGCTGTTGACTTCCAGATACTCGTATTTACTTCCGCTGTAAACATATACATGAGCTTCAGTACGATATTTTCTTCCTGATACCGCCGATGAATATGTATCGCTGACGTATGCGCTGCGTCCGTTCACTGCTTTTGTAACAACATCAACATTACTCCAAGCACCGTTTGAATATTCCTGTAGATACAGATAAATGCTTATCTTTGTTGCTGTGGATTTGCCCTTAGCATCACATTTATAAGCTATATTTGAGCCTGAACGATATACACTTGTACTAACATTGTCTGTGTACAGATACATTAATTCTATACCCGGTTCTACATAATCGATTACGCTATTCGCCGAAACACTCATACTAAGCGAACACATCATAATGCATATAGCCATTATCGCAGAAATCATTTTCTTCATAAAAAATGTGCACTCCTTTCCTCAAAATTTTGTTCCCTTTATATACTGAGATACAAGTTTGAGTAAATTTGTACACACTTTTCGTAAAAAATATTTTATTTTGTAGGATTAACCGAATTTGCCATTTCAATTATGTCATTTTTGCACAAATCTCCGTTTATGGAATATACATAATTTCCATCATTCCAAACAATGATAGATGAGTTGTCATCATAGGATAAAAACGCTTCACAGCCTGATACGGTAACATATTCTGTTTTCCTATTTTCAGTATCAATATTATGGGTTGCCGTTAATGGACTTTGAGAATAAAAAATGATTTTATTTTTGAAACGATAATCAATGCCTAAATGTGCAATATCCTTAATTCTGCTTTCTTCTACAAATCCTTTTGGAATAAACGTCGGCTCATAATAGATAAATTCATCGTTCATATCATCTGCGGGAATAGCTCCTTGAACAGCATGCACATCAGCGTTATTTTCATTTTGCGAGACAAACAAACCTACGAACCATTCTCTTAACTGTGGAACAGCGGCAACTGTAATTGTACTCATCATTAAAACTGCCGCTATAATAAAAATAGTCTTCCTCAGAGTTGTTTTTATCAAAGGATAATACGGTCTGCTTCTGTCCTTTATCAGCCTGTTTACTTTCTTTTTGTAAGTCTCTGAAAAATCACATTCGACATCTGCGATAGATTCCATTTCTCCTGCACACGGCAGTATTACCGCTTGTTCGATAGCTCTATACAATGCTGTATTTTCATTCACTAATATCACCTCGTAATTTTTCAAACAAAATCTGTTCAGCCTTTCTCAGATATTTATATACAGCGTTCCGTGAAACTCCCATAAGTTTGGCGGTTTCATCGGCATTGTGTCCGTAATAATAAAAATATGTAATTGCGACTTTGTATTTTTCTTCCAGTTCGCTGATTGCCTTAGATAAATCGGCAACATTATAATCGTTAAATTCATCGGCGGAAGGAATATCTCTCATTTCTTCATGAATGTCATTGTAGAAATGCTTTTTTTCTTTGTTATAAAGTCTATAAGAAGCGTTTCTAATAGTTATAATCAAGTAAGCTTCCATTTTGTACACGGGTAAATTGTGAATTTTATGAAAATTATCGGCTATTCTATAAAATGTTTCCCATACAGCTTCTTCCGCTAATTCATGTGATCTTAAAATCTTAAACGACTCGGTATATAGCTTTTTTTCAAACTTTTTTACTAGTTGTTCAAAACTTTTTTTATCTTCATCATCGTTTATCAATGCCAGACAAATGGCTAACATAATATCACCCCTTTAACTTCATTTGTTAGTATATAACAAGTATATCACTAAAAGTTAAATATTTCAAGCGTAAAGATACAGAAAACTCAGACTTAGCCACATGTAAATTCTTCAGCCAATCGGAATACTCATAACGGGTAATATCCTTGCCCTGCTTGCAGGTGCGCCTATCGTCAGCCTGACCCGATCGTCCTTTCCTTGGAGGTTCCATGCCACATAACCTGTACAAACTCGCAGAGCTTAACTGTTGTTCAAATTCATCGTTTGTAAATTCCGGTGAGGTCATAGCGGAATGGTAAAGTTTCTCTGATTTAGCCAAAAGTGTTCGCTTCTCGGCATTTTTCTCTTTGGGCTTTTTCTTGGCAAAATCCATCTGATTGCACGTTCTGTTTGGATTTTCAGGCGAAGGCATATCGCAGTATTTTGTCTTATAGCCGCCGTTCACAATAAAAAATCTGTTGCAGTTCAGACACCTGCGTATCTGATGCCCGACCATAAGACCTTTGAAAAAATCAACTTTCAGAAGCGATTGCAGTCGCTTGGCGTGGTAATATTCGGCAATAAGATACTCTCCGCTGCCCTCTGCCTTCTCTCTCGGAACAAGGTTCATATCGAGATTGTCGGTAAGATCATAGCTCATCCATGGGTCATTGATTGGATTGGCTATTTTCTTGTACGAAAGGCGAAGCACCACGAGGAGTAGTATTCCGTTGACACCAAGAAGTTCACAGAGGGCAGATTTCGTTTGCATGAGCTTACCCGTGAGATGTGCCTGGAGCTGATCGAGTATATCACCCTTGATGCCTATGTGGAGGGGCAGCCTCGTGAAATCTACATCTACTACAAGCTGCTCGACGAACCTCTGAAAGATAAAAGAAGCCTATTTAAAGGCGTATTTACGTTATTTACCCAGCATATGAAAGTGTGTTACTATTTGGCAAGACGACAACGCTTTCTGTCTGCCGTCATATGTTTCAGGAGTATCAGGTCAAAGCCTGCGACGCTGTTGCAAACGCTTTGAAATTCAATAGCGGCTCATAACAGCAAAAAATCTGAAGTCGGAGCTTCGGATTTACATACTTATTTTGCAGAAAAATACTTCGATTTTGCGACGTTTTTGAGCAATGCAATTGTAGTGATTTTAAGCCGATTTCGGTGATTTTTAGCACAAATA
>ENA-ORNR01002031-ORNR01002031.1-human-gut-metagenome-genome-assembly--contig:-NODE-2031-length-17203-cov-5.556566_pt1 | contig 17203 bp, 14 predicted proteins | sample MGYA00242114_ERZ509020 | MGnify/ENA primary metagenome ERZ509020 (study PRJEB26280, sample SAMEA2338758) | human gut metagenome | biome: human gut; feature: human-associated habitat; material: faeces...
AAAATGGTATTTTAGAAATTTGCTTTCTAAAATACCATTTTGTCAACAATCTGAAATGGTAAAATAAATTACCATTTTCATTAATATTATTTTTCTTCGAGATTTGATATTGCTTTTAAACCTGTTTGTGCAAGACTTTGATAATCATCATATATTACATTTGATGCTATATTATCAGTATGATCGCCAATGCGCTCAAGATTTGATAAAATATCAACATAATAATCAAAATTAGAAATTGTGCATTCTCCACGATTTAGTCTTAAAATGTGGCGCTTACGGTAAGCCTCCTCCATTAAATCAACCTTTGCTTCGTTTTCAATTACAATGTTTGCTAAATCTTTATTTCCTGTTGATATAGCAATAGTAGAATTTGTAACCATTAAATCTAGTGTATCATACATATTTTTTAAATCAGATGCACCTTCATTTGATAGCGTTAAGTTTTCACTGTATCGATCTCTAAAAAACTCGATGATATTAGAACAATGGTCACCAATACGCTCAAGGTCTTTAATTGTATCAAGATATTTAGAAAGAATATTTGATTCTTCCTTTTCAACACCAACCTGAGTTATTTTAATTAAATAATCATGAATTTTATTATCTAAATCATCAAGTTCAAGCTCATATGATTGAGCAGTATCAACTGCAGAAGAACTGTTTTGAAATGAATAATCACGAGTTAATTTGAAGTACTTAACTGTTATGCCAGACATATAATCGATAGCATTTTTAGCAAATTCTAAAGCTAATGTAGGGCTTTTTTGACATAATGAATAATCTGCAAGTCCTTGATAAATAGGATTTTTTTCTTCCTTCGATTTAAATATAAAACAGGCAAATTTAGCCATGTATTCTCTAAACCAAAATAGAACGAAAGTAGAAACAAGGTTAAATATAATATGAGCAACCGCAATTGTAAGGGAAGGATTAAGATGACACCATACTTGAATTCTATCCATTAACAAATAATATGGAGTTAAAAGACACATGAAAAGAATTGCACCAATAATATTAAACATTGCATGGACACAAGCAGTACGCTTAGCATTTGTAGGTGCTCCAGCTGCTGCCATAACTGCGGTAATGGTCGTTCCAATATTAGATCCAATAAGAATTGCAAGTGCACCCTTTAGCCCAATGATATTTGATTCAAATAATGTTTGCAAAATACCAATAGCAGCTGCGGATGATTGAATAACGGCAGTAAATGCTGTACCAACTAGAAGTCCTAAAATAGGAATAGATGAAAATTTAGCAAATAGATCAGTTGCAAATTCCTTATTTTTATCGAAAATGACATTTAAGGAGCTTGACATAATAGCTAGTCCAAAGAATAAAAGGCCAAAGCCAAAAATGGCAGCACCTAATTCTTTTACTTTTTTCTTTTTGCTAAAGAAATAAATGAAGGCTCCTATTCCTGCAAAAACAATAAAATAATCAGAAATGGGAAGACCGATAAGGACGGAAGTAATAGTAGTACCAATATTAGCACCCATTATGACACCAATTGATTGAGGAAGAGTCATTAATCCAGCACTAACAAGTCCAACAACTAGAGCTGTTGTACCAGATGAAGACTGAATTAAAACTGTAATTACGATACCAACTAATATACCTTTAAGCGGTGAGTTTGTCGATTTTTCAATGATAATTTTAAGTTTATTTCCGGCAAGTGTTTTAAGCGATGTACTCATCAAATTAATTCCATAAAGGAAAAGTCCAAGACCCGCAAGTATTAATATAATTATAAGCCAAATCGGGCTATCAGGACTTATAAATTTTTCAGATAGTAGCATTGTGTTAATCCCCCTATGCTTAATATACAATTTAATTATATCGTAATTTTAATTAAAGACAATATAAACATTATTAGATCTTTTTATGAAAGCGTTTTATTATTGATATATAATAAATAGATTTTGATGTTAAAAAAGTGAATATAATCAAATGATTTTTAATAAAAAAATGAAATAATACTAATTGTGTTGAAATACTAAAATTTTATTCAATTTTTTCTTTTCTTTTTGAATAAAAAGTATTATTATAAAATCATAGGAGTTGTGAAAATTATGAATAATTATATTTTAAAAGTGTTAGAAGATGTAAAAAAGAAAAATCCTAATGAACCGGAGTTTAATCAAGCTGCTTTGGAAATTTTATCTACTCTTGATGATTATGTAAGCATTCATCCTGAACTTGAAAAAAATCATATTCTTGAACGATTCGTTGAACCTGAAAGAATTGTTATGTTTAGAGTATGCTGGCAAGATGATGATGGAAATATCCAAGTAAATAGAGGTTATCGTGTTCAATTTAATAGTGCAATAGGGCCTTATAAGGGTGGCTTAAGATTTCATCCGAGTGTTAATTTATCAATTATTAAATTTTTAGGTCTTGAACAAACCCTAAAGAATTCCTTAACAGGACTTCCTATGGGTGGAGCCAAGGGTGGCTCTGATTTTGACCCTAAGGGTAAATCAGATGCCGAAATTATGCGTTTTTGTCAAGCCTTTATGACAGAGCTTAATCGTCACATTGGTCAATTTACAGATGTACCTGCAGGAGATATTGGCGTAGGTGGAAGAGAAATTGGTTATTTGTATGGTCAATATAAAAGAATTAGAAATGAATCTTGTGGTGTTTTAACAGGAAAAGGTTTAACCTATGGTGGTTCACTTGCTCGTAAAGAAGCTACAGGCTATGGTCTTTGTTATTTCACTAATAAGGCTTTAGAGGTTTTAAAGGGTGATTCATTTAAAAATAAAAAGGTTATTGTATCTGGTTCGGGTAACGTTGCCATTTACGCGGCGTATAAAGCAACTGAGCTTGGTGGTTTAGTTATTGCGATGAGTGATTCAAATGGTGTTATTTATGATGAAAATGGTATTGACCTTGATTATGTAAGAGAACTTAAAGAAGTTAGACGTGGCCGTATTAAAGAATATGTGGCTGAACATAAATCAAGTAAGTATTTAGAAGGTGCAAAGAGTATTTGGCAAATTAAATGTGATATTGCCCTTCCTTGTGCAACTCAAAATGAAATAGATATTAATGATGCTAAACAATTAGTTAAAAATGGTGTTATTGCTGTATGTGAAGGTGCTAATATGCCATCAAGCCTAGAGGCTAGTAAATACTTCATTGAAAATAAGGTTGTTTATGGTCCTGCAAAAGCTGCAAACGCTGGTGGTGTTGCAACAAGTGGGCTTGAAATGTGTCAAAATTCGATGCGTTTAGGCTGGACATTTGAAGAGGTTGATAATAAACTTAAGGGTATTATGGAAAATATTTTTGCAAATGTTTATCAGGTTGCCCATGAATGTGGAAATGATTTTGATACTCTTAAGGGTGCCAATATTGCAGGTTTTAAAAAGGTATCACAAGCTATGCTAGAGCAAGGCTTAATTTAAGGAGCTATTGCTCCTTTTTATTATGTAGTTAGTTTTCTCTAATTTTAAATATAAAATGATTGAAGAAAAAGAGTATTTAAAGTATAATAAAAGAAGAAATGAGGAATGAAAAATGAATCGTGAAGAAATATTAGCACGTTTACGTGAATTAAGAGAAAAAAATATAATTGTTCCTACTGATGCGATGATTAAATCAGATGAACAAATTGAAGGTATAAGACAAGCATCAATTGCTAACTCTAAAGTTTTGGATGCTGTTTCAAATGCTATTCGTCCTTTAATGACAACTGAAGAAATTGACCAAATTGTAAATCGTACCTCTAAAGAATTGGGTGGATATCCTGCTCCTCTTGGATATGAAGGATTTCCTAAATCATGCTGTACATCAATTAATGATCAGGTGTGTCATGGTATCCCATCAAAAAAGGATATTTTAATGCCTGGAGATATTGTTAATGTCGATTGTACAACAAGATTAAATGGCTATTATGGTGATGCATCAAGAATGTATATTATTGGTGGAAAGACTGATCCTAAGCATGAAAGACTTGTTAGAGTTACTAAGGAATGTCTTGATATGGCATTTGAGGCTATTGTTCCTTGGAAAACAACATTAGGAGATATTGGCTATATTATTAATAAACATGCTAAGCAAAATGGATTTTCAGTTGTTGTAGAGGTTGGAGGTCATGGTGTTGGTCTTGAACTTCATGAGGATCCTTATGTTTGTCATGTTGGTAAAAAGGGTGAAGGTATGCTTATAACCCCTGGAATGGTATTTACTATTGAACCAATGATTAATGAAGGAAAACGATATGTTTTTGTTGATTCAGCTAATGATTGGACAATTTATACTGATGATGGCTCCTATAGTGCACAGTGGGAATATACAATTGCTGTATTTGATGACCATGCTGAGGTTTTATCTAAATAATAAAAAAGAGCAACTATATATATACTAGTTTGCTCTTTTTATTATGGGTTTTGTAATTTCTTGCTTAGTAAAATTAGTATGATAAATTAAATCAAGTGTTTTAGCAATCTTAATTTCAAAATCAAAGGTATTATTAATTCCTTCTTTAATATTAGTATAGATATTAGCGTTATCTTTTAATTCTTTGAGGATATTTTGACCATTTTCATTAAAACCTAAAATTCTTAAAGAATTATAATTAGTAATACTATCCAAAACATTAGTTTTTTTAATGTTAAAGCAGCAATCAATTAAAAGACGTCTTATTTTTGATTCAGAATATCTTTTTGTTTTAAGCGATTTTACCATTTCTTCAATTGTATTTCCTTTTATATTTTTCAGTCTATTTTCAATTCCTTCCGTACTTTCAGCAAGTTCTTTTAAATTATTGTTTATGATATTAAATTTTATAAAAGGAATAAGAAGGTCGTTGTCTAATGTGTTTGAAAGATATTCTTTTACGTAAGGAGGAACATACAAGTTAGCATCCTTAAGGTTGGCCCTAATAGAGCTTGCACTTTGAATGGAAGTTGCATTATATTCTGCCTCAATGAATGAGTTTGTACGTTTAATGGTTTTAAGCTTAATATTTGGATTAATTTTTATAATAGCTTCGTAATAAAAAAGACCAAGCATATCATTTGATTTAAGGGGGGGAAGATTAAAAGAAGAAATTGCTTTATTGAAGGCTTCTTTATAGCCTTGCCCATTTTGAATAAAATTATCTAATATATCTTTAAAAACTTTCTTTTGAATTAAATTATAATACTTTTTATAAAGCTCTTCATTTCCTTCTTCGGAACCAATCCATATTTCATCAACATTAGCTGTTGCTAAATTTCTTACATGAGCATTTGCAAAGATTAAGGCCTCATTCATCGAAAGAAGGGAAGGACATTCAATAACTAAATCAACCCCCATCTCTAGGGCAAGCTTTGCTCTTGTAAACTTATCTAAAATTGCTAAATCCCCTCTTTGGGTTAGATAACCAGAAAGTGAAAGAATTATATAGTCAGCTTTACTTTCTTCCTTTATCTTATTAAAATGATAAACATGTCCGTTATGAAGGGGATTATATTCACAAATAATACCAACTTTTTTCATTTATAATTCACCAAATCGATTATAACATAAATTTCAAAGGTTTTATTAATAATGTTGATTTTAGTATTGCTTTATTATATAATTTACAGGTAAATTTTTTTAAATAAGGTGTTAATATGTATATTGTTGAAAAACAAAAAAATGGCCGTTATGCGGTAAAGAAAAAAGGGGCATCAAGAGCAAGTAAAACTTTTGATACCTATCAAGAAGCAATTTTATATTGTACAAAGAAAAATAAAGAGCTTGGAATTGAAACTACAACAAAAGAAAGTACAAATAGTACTGTGAAAAAAAAGAAAAACAGTCAAGTTAGCAAGCCTAAAAAATCTGGTATAAAGATGTTTTTACTGTCATTATTAGTTATGATAGTTATTGTAGCTTTTATATTTGTTTTTATTAAATATATTAAGCCTAATATGGATAACGTTGGAACTGATAGCTCAACTACTACTAATACTAATAATAATAGTGCTGAGGGTGTTATATATGATGATTTTCAAATCCATTTTATGATGCTTGGAAATGATAAGGCTGGTGATTCAATTTATATTAAAGCAGGAGATACTGATATTTTAATTGACGCTGGTTCAAGAAAAGGTTCATCACAAATAACACTTCCTTATATGAACCAATATGTTAAGGATAATAAGCTCGAATATGTTATTATGACACACGGAGATCAAGATCATATTGAAGCATTTCCTAATATTTTAAATACATATTCTGCTGATACAATCATTTATAATCAGTATACAACTAAGACTACAAATGCATATAAAAATACACTCGTAGCCTTTAATAAGCAAAAAAATAATGGAGCAAACATTTATTATGCATCAGATTGTTGGAATAATACTAATGGTGCCTCAAGAGAATATAAACTTTCAACTAAGGTTACTATGTCTATTTTATATAATGAATATTATTTTAAAACTCAAAGTGATGAAAATAATTATTCTGTTTGCACATTGTTTACATATGATTCTGGTACTGAAAAACACTATTTCATGTTTACTGGTGACCTTGAACGTGAAGGTGAAGAAGCAATGGCTGCCTATTATGATGGTTCGACAAAGGAAAAAACACTACCTCAAGTTGATTTATTTAAAGCAGGTCATCATGGATCAAAAACTTCTTCAAATGAATGCTTACTTTCTTTAATAAAGCCTAAAATGTGCGTTGTATCTTGTTGTTGTGGAACTAATGAATATACAGGAGTAACTGATAACCAATTTCCTACCCAAGAATTTATTTCCCGTATTTCTAAATATACAGATGCAGTTTATGTAACCTCAATTTATGAGTCATATGAAATCGCAACTAAAGCTGATAAGGAAAATGTACCAGGAGTTTCAGTTGGAGGAAATTATATTAAAACGTCAGGCTATAAAGCTATGAATGGAAATATTATTGTATCATGCAATGATACAGGCGTTGGCTTATTTGCTTCAAATAATTTAATAAAACTTAAGGAATCAGAGTGGTTTAATACTAAGATTATAATTGATGGTAAAGAAAGACCAATGAGAATATGGGGGTGAAAAAATGTTTTTTGATACTTCAGAAAAAGCAATTCAACTATTGGATTTAAGAAAATATAAAATTGAGTTAGAGATTTTTAATATAATTAATTTAATTGTTGTAGCTTTTTTTATAATTATTTTTTTAATGCAACATGTTCATGCAATTGTTGCCATTTTTACAAAAAAGAAAAAATGGGATGAAGCAAAGATTGAACATAACTTTGGTGTTTTAATTTGTGGACGTAATGAAGAAAACGTTATTTCTAAATTGATTGATTCAGTTTTTTCATCAGATTATGATAAGAATAAACTACATGTTTTTGTTTGTGCAGATAATTGTACGGATAATACTGCTGCTGTTGCAAGAAAAGCTGGAGCAATTGTTTATGAACGCTTTAATAATGAATTAGTTGGAAAATCTTATGCAATGGATTTCTTAATAAAAAAAATAATGTCTAATCCTTCAAACAATAATATTGAATGCTTTTTTGTTTTCGATTCTGATAATTTGGTGTCTACAAATTATTTTAAGGAAATGAATAAAGTTTTTGATGCTGGATATGAGGTTTCTACATCATATAGACAATCTAAAAATTTTGATACAAATTGGATATCAGGATGTTCGTCTCTCACTTTTTTTAGAGAATGTAGTATTGTGCATCATTCACGTCAAAAACTAGGCTTAGGTACTTATGTATCTGGGACAGGATATTTTATTTCAAGAAGAATAATTGAAAGTTTAAATGGATGGAATTTTAATACGATGACTGAAGATATTGAATTTTCGGCTTGGTGTGCGATAAATAATATTAAAATTAGCTATAATGAAAATGCTATCTTTTATGATGAACAGCCTGAAAAATTAAAGGTTGCTAATACTCAAAGATTAAGATGGTGTAAGGGGACTCATCAATGCTGTTACAAATATCATTGGGCTTTGCTCAAAGGAATTTTTAGAAGTAAAATGAAATTAACATGCTTTGAACTTCTTGTTCATGTAACCCCATTTCCACTTTTATCTGTAATTTGGATGATAATTTATCTTATTGGATTAGGTATTTTTAATTTAGTAGGAATAATTAATATTAATGATTTCTTGCAGCAATTTTTCAATAATTGTTTTTCATTTTTCGTTGGAATTTTAGTCGTTTCTCAAATTCAGGCTTTAATTGCTACAATAAAGAACAATTCTAATATAAATGCTTCAATATATAAAAAAGTATTATATATTTTCTTATTTCCTGTATACGTTTCAATGTACATCTATCTATCTTTAAAAGCATTATTTGTCAAGGTAAAATGGAAGCCAATACCTCATGTTTCAACTAATGTTGTAACATTAAAAGAAATTAACAAATTAGATAAAACAAGATGCAAAAGTATTAATACTGAAATAAAATAAAAGAAGGCGTGAAATACTAAATCCTAAATTAGTATTTCACGCCTTTAATATAAAAAAAATCACGCAAAATCGTGATTAAATATTTGCTATCAAGCATTATAATTTAAAGTGGCGGAACGTAAAGGATTCGAACCTTCGGCCGCACGCTTAGAAGGCGTGTGCTCTATCCAGCTGAGCTAACGTTCCATCAAGATAGCCACTATATTATACAAAATTCTAATTAATTTGTAAATACCTAAAATTATTTTTTTTGTCATTTTGTTTTATCGTCAAAAAAATAAAGTAATAATATATCGTTTTTTCAAAAAAAATAAAAAAAATTAGAAAAAGAGAAAGAAAAAGAAAATAAATGTTGAAAAAAAAACTAAAAGTTTTTATAATTATATTAGAAGATTTAAGGGGTGCATATATTATGATAACGAGTATGTTAAAAGTTCAAGATTTTAAAAATGTATGGAAGGATTACCGTACGATTTGCATTATTGCTGTTGCAGTAGTTGCAGTTTTACTTTTACTTTTCATTATTGAAGCAGTAAGAGCTCATAAGAAAGCAAAGGCTTTCAAAAATCAATTAAGTGAAAATAAAAAACTTTCACGAGAAGTTGAGGATTTAAAAGCAAATCAAAATACTGATGCTGAGGTTGAAACTTCTACAAGTAATGAAGGGGTAACTGAAGAGCCACAAGCTGAAGAGGTAGCTATATTAGAGGAATCACAAGTTGAAGAAGTAAAATCTGAAGATACAGCAACTGTATTAGCGGAATCAGAAACAGTAGAACCTATTGAGGAAGAGGTCGAGGAAGAAACTCAAGAAGAGTCTACTGAAGAGACGTTAGAAACAACTGCTGAAAATGTTCAAAATGATGAAGAAAAGAATGAAAATGAAGAAGTTGTTGAAGATGCATTAGATCCTGTAGTTGAAGATGTAAAGGAAACTACGGCAATAGAATCTAACGAAGAAGTAGCTGCCGAAGAGCCTAAGGAAGAGGTAATTGTGGAAGAGCCTAAAGAAAATACTTTAGAGGAAGTTAAAGAAGAGCCTGTAGAACAACCTGCGAAGTCTGTAAAAAAAGCTGCTGTAAAGAAAGTTAAAGCAGAAAAACCTGCGAATGAAACAACAGAAGAGCCTAAAAAGACAAATCGTGCCAAGGGTAAGTATGAAATTGTTCAAGATGCAACTGGATTCAAGTATTATTTAAAGGCTTCAAATGGTGAAACTTTAATAGTATCTGAATCTTATACATCTTTACTTGGATGTAAAAATGCTATTAAACGTTTAAAGGAAAATACATTAACAGCTACAATCAAGGTTGAAGAGGATAAAAATCATAATTTCCAATTCCATGTTGTAAAGGGTACGAGAGTTGTTGCTCATAGTGCAAATTATAATACCAAAATAAGTGCTCAAAATGCGTCAAAGGCGTTTGCAAAGTATGTAAATACTGATGTGATAAAATTACAAGAAGAATCAAAAAATGATCTTGAATTAGTCACTTTAGATGATGCTCAAATTAGTACGGAAACTGTTGGTAAGATTTTAGTTTCTAAAGAAAATGATATGTTCTTATATAAATTAATTGCTAATAATGGTCAAACAATTTGTATGAGTGCTACATATAAGACAATGGTTACAATTCAAAAGTCAATTGAAAGCTTTAGAGATGCTGTATATGATGGTAAGTTCTATATTCAAAAGGATAAGAATGATAAGTATCAATTTAAGTTATACAATAAAGCTTCACGTTTAATTATGACTGGTGAATCTTTCCAAAATGCAGATTCATGTAGAAGTAATATTCTTTCTTGTTATCGTTTTGCTAAAAATGCACCGATTGAATATACTGATGAAGCAGTACAAAAATAATAATAAATTTGGGACTATCAATTTAGTTTGATAGTTCTTTTTTATATTATAGTGCATAATCTTTATTGGTGATTTAATGCATTTAAATACAGTTTTAAATAAATTGGGATTAGTGTCATTACTTCAAAATAAAAAAATAGATATTGTAACACGTAAATTTGAAGATATAAGATCTAATACCATTTATTTTGCTTTTGAAGAAATTACAAAAAAGAATTTTGAACAAATAAGAAATAAAGGAGCATATTTAATTATTGGTGAATCGTCATTTCTAAATAATCACTATATTAAGGTTGATTCAATAAAAAAAATCTATCAAAAATATTTATTATGGAAAAATAAATATAAGCTTATGGGTAAATGCTTCATTGGCGTTACAGGTACGTCCGGTAAATCTACAATTTCAACATTACTTTATCGCTTTTTAAGTAAAAAAAGAAAAACTATTTATTTTGGAACAGATGGAATATATACAGATAATCAGGTTTTTACTACATTAAATACTACACCATCAATGGAAGAGCTGTTCATGCATTTAAATAATCAACATTATGTTATTATGGAAATATCGTCAATTTCATTTTTTGAATATCGTTTATTTGACATCAAATTTGATTATTTATTATTAACTAACGTTTTTGAAGATCATCTTGATTATCATAAAACCAAAGAAGAATATATTGCCTCTAAAATGTTAATTCTTTCAACAAACTATAATGCTAAAACATTTATTTCAAGAGATGTAACTGATAAGCGTTTTTTAAGATTAAACCACAATACAACATATTATGGCTTTGATGAAAATAAAATAAAATTTTTTAATATTATTGAACATGAAAATAAATTACAATTTGATGTTGAAACGTATTCTGATTATTATCATGTTTCTACATCAATTTTGGGAAAATACAATGTTATGAATATTGCTGGTGTATTTTCAATATTAAGAGCACTTAATTATAAAATGGATGATATCATTGATTTTATAAGCAAAACTGATCCGATTAAAGGAAGATATAATTTATTATATTACAAGAATAAGCCTCTTATTATAGATTACTGCCATACTACATCTAGCTACTTTGCCATGTTTAATGATGTTAAAAATAATTATGCAAGTAAATTACTTGTTATATTTGGTGCTGGAGGTAATAGGCAAGAATCAAAAAGAGTAGAATATTCTAATCTTGTATCAAAATATGCATCGTATGCGATTATTACAAATGATAATCCTAGGGATGAAGATGAAATGAAAATTGCATTGATGCTTAAAGATAATTTAACAATACCAAATGAAATAATTCTAAATAGACATGATGCTATAGAAAAAGCACTTAGTATGATAAATGATTTTGATGGACTATTAATCTTAGGAAAAGGTCCGGAAAATTATATTAATATCAAAGGTAAGTTGTTTCATCATTCGGATATTGATACAATTAAGGAATATATAAGATGATTTATTTTATTTTAACATATGTATTATCATTTTGCTTTTATTTTTTACTCAAATTTTTTAATACTAAGCATAGTATAAGACAAACAGAAAGAGAAGAAGGATTAGATTCTCATAAGTTGAAAAGCGGCACACCAACTTTGGGAGGTATTATTTTTGTCCTTATTCCTACTTGTTTATTATTAATAAAATATCAGTCATTTGATGCAATAATAATTTCTATAGCTTATCTTTCTTTTTCAATTGTTGGCTTTATAGATGATGTAAAGATTATAAAATCAAATAAAAATGATGGCTTAACACCTAAAAAAAGATTGATTCTTGAATATGTAATTTCCTTTATTATTTTAATCTTGTGCTTAATTAAAGGATACTCTAAAAAAATATTGATTATGGAACTAACTATAAATTTAGGTGTTTTCTTTTTGCCTTTTATGTCTACATTTATGGTTGGTACGGCTAATAGTTACAATTTAACAGATGGAATTGATTCATTACTTGCGAGTGTTTCGGGAATAATTGCAATTGGATTATTAATTTTTAGTTTCCAAAAAGAAAGGTATATGATATCGTTTTTCCTTATATGCTTTTTTATTTCAATTACATCATTTTATTTTTTAAATTATAATAAAGCTGTAATTTTTATGGGTGATACAGGTTCATTAGCCATTGGTGCAGTATTTTGTATTATTTCAATTCTTTTAGATATTCCTTTTTATTTTATGATTATGAGTATTCCTTTATTTTTTGAAACGATAACTGATATTTTACAGGTTACATATTTTAAAATGACTAAAGGTAAACGACTTTTTTTAATGGCTCCTTTTCATCATCACTTAGAATTATTGGGATATAATGAGAAGACAATTACAGCGATTTTTTCACTTATTGAAATTATTTTAGTTATTTTTTGTCTTTTTTTAGCAAAAATTTTTTAAAAAAAATTAATCAATAAGCAATAACTAACGAAAAATTAACAATAGAGTGCTATAATATTATGTATAAATTATGCAATAGTAGGGAGGACATTTATGGAAGTAGTAGTATATGATGAAAACATCAATAACATTAATACATATTTTAATGATTATATTATTGACCATAATCAAGATATTTCGTTTAGGGTTTATAATAAAAAGTTAGATGTATTATATAAAGATATCGCACATAATAAAATTATTGGTATTTTTTTTAATTTAGATAATGGTATAGAGAAAGTTTTAAATATCATAAAAAGAATTTTACGATTAAATGCTTATATTGGAATTGCTTTTTTTTCACATGATGATAAAAATCTAGAGCTTGAAAATATTATTAAAGATTTTAAAAGTAATTATCAAGGCTGTGTTAATTTTTCTAGTAATGCTGATGGATTTAACAAACTTATTGCTAAGATGAAGGAAAGATATCAGCGTTTTATTAATAATACAGGAATAAGATTTAAACTTTTTCAGAATTTTGAAATGTATTATAATGGAAAAATCGTTAATTTTAAGTCAAAATTAGCCAAAGAGTTAATGTATAAGCTTGTATCCCTTAAAGGAACTAGTATTTCTAAGGATGATATGTATTGTCATTTATATCCTTATGAATCCGTTGAATTGTTTAAAACTGATAATGAGGAACTCAGGCTTAAGTTAGATAATAGATTAAGACAAAATTGGTTCCAACTTAAAAACACTTTAAAAGAATACGGGCTTGAAAATATTATTTTACGAGGCAATGACAGTATGCGGCTTGTAATTAATAATATAATGACATGTCCAGAATGGGATTTAGATGATTTGTTTTCCAATGCCCTACACACATTAGATTTCTCCGAGTATGATTTAGAAGATGAGCACAGAATAAATAATGATTGTATTGATGTATTAAAGGAAAGCCCTTATTTTCAAGACTTTTATTCTAAAAAACACAATGGCTAAAGTTTAAGACCGAAAGGTCTTTTTTTTTTATGCTAAGCATATAATTTTATGAGGGGTGTATACGGGATGGAATTAACTAAAAAGGAAAGAATTTTAGTTTATAAGGATGGAATTTCTAATAATGCTGTAAAAAAATATCTTAATAAGTATAATTATAAGTACGATGATATTGTAAAAGAAAATGAATATGATTATATTGTAAAGCCACCAGGCGTATTAATGAATGAAATCAAAGTAAAAGGTAAAATTATCTGTGATATTGAGCTTGCTTATATGATTAATCCATTTTTTTCTATTGCAGTTACAGGAACTAATGGAAAAACAACCTGTGTACTTTTAATTAATCATATCCTGAAAAATACTTATAAAATTGATTTATGTGGAAATATTGGGTATCCGATATTTAATGTATTCAATAATGAAAGGAAAATATATCTTTTAGAAATGTCAAGCTTTGAACTTGAAAGCATTAGTACATTTAAACCTAGAATAGCAATATTGTTAAACATTAAAGAAGCACATTTAGATCACCATAAGACTATGGAGAATTATATTAATGCTAAAGCTAATATAACTAAAAACCAAGAGAAAAGTGATTTTCTTATATACAATGTTGATGATTTGAATGTAAAGGAAGTCTCAAATAAATCACATGCTATTAAAATTGGTATTTCATTACATGATGAAAAAGCGGAGGCATATTATAAAGAAGGAATGATGTATTCAAAATATGGTAACGTATCTTTTGAAAAAACATTTTCTGATTTAGAAGGTGATTTATATGATACGATGGCTGCTGTATTGGTTGGATTGCTTTCAAATATAAGTATTAAAGAAATTGAAACTAGAATGCAAGACTTTAAAAAGCCATTATACCGCATGGAAGAAGTATATCCTAATATTTATAACGACTCTAAAAGTACAAATATATATTCTACCTTAGCTCAAATAAAGCATTTAAGAAATATTTCTTTGATTTGTGGTGGATATGATAGATTCAATTCTTTAAGTGATTTAAATGAAGTAGCTAAATATACAAGTGTATTTTATCTATATGGTGAAAATAAAGAAAGAGTTGCGAATTATTTATATAAAAACCAAATAAAACATATTGTTTGTGAAAATTTGGAGGATGCTATTTTAAAAGCGATAAAAGATTATGAAATAATATTATTTTCACCGATGGCACCATCATATGATCAATTTAAATCATTTGAAGAAAGAGGAAAATACTTTAATGAATTAATAAAAAAATATCTACCGAAGTAGATATTAAAGATGTTCTAGAAGTAATGCTAAATTATTTGAATACCATTTAAAGCTACAAGCACCAAACATTTGAAGGCGTTCTTCAATAAGTTTAGCAGTATCAGCTGCTTGCATAGAAAAGAAGAAGCTAATATTAGGGTCAAAACGACTCATTAAATCCGTCATAAACTTTTTTTTAAAGGGTTCAATCATTATATCATGTAGATATAATTCACTAAATTGATTAGTATAATGATATGAAAGACTATAAGCAAGGATAGCAGTTTCTTTATATCCTAAAATGGTGTTCCCTTTAGCTTCAGAAGTTACACGATATTTTGTTTCAATTAGGGGTTTAATTTTGTTGATAATGAACTCCTCATAAATTTTAGCAAATCCAAATTTATCATCAAAGACATTAAAAAGTAAATTATTCTTTTTTATCTCTAGATTAGGATAAATTGAAATACCAATGACATTCTTTTGTTTAAGTATTTCTTCAAGTGAGTAGGTAGGAATTAAAAAAGGATTTGAACCACCCACAATATACAATGCTTTATATGTCTTATCTGTTTTATCATAGTCATCAGGAAGGTAGATTGTAACTTTGAATGAAGCGTTTAAACCTTCTGACAAAATTTTAATATTATCAAACATACTTTAACCTCCTTATACATTATATTATAACAAAAATAATCCTTTTTTTAAAGAGAAAAAAAGGAAGTTTGAAACTTCCCGTTTTCCTATGGCTCCTGTAAGGTTTCATTATAATCTTCCTTAACAGGATTTTCATTTTTATATGTAAGCTTAAGAATAAGAGGTGTAACAAATGATGAAACAATAATCATTATAACAATGAAGGTTGACATACCAGAATCAACAAGACCAGCATCAATACCCTTATTAGCACAAATTAGTGCAACCTCGGCACGAGCCATCATACCAATTCCAATTCTTATAGAATCCTTTAAATGGTTACCAGTTATCTTAGCACCAATTCCACATCCTAAAACCTTACCAAGAAGACCAGCTAGGATATAGCAGCATCCAAAGCCAATCATTGTAGCCTTAAGACCACTAAAGTCAGCGTTAATTCCAACGTTTGCAAAGAAGATTGGAGAGAAGATCATATATGATAATACGTCACTCTTACGTTCAATGTAATCAGAAGTATCATCGGCAAGAACATCTCTTATTGGGTTAATATGATGTCCAATTCCTGCAAGGGCAAGACCGGCAAAATAAGCACCAGTAATATCAGCTACTCCAAAGAACTTGAAAAGCTTTCTAAAGACATTGAACAGTTTGCAGGCGTTATAGCATCAATATCAAGCAGAACCAATATACTTTCGCTTAATGCTTCTATTGAGGCTGCAAGAGCAGGTGAGCACGGAAGAGGCTTTGCTGTTGTTGCAAGTGAGGTAAGGAATCTTGCTGCACAGTCGGCCAAGTCATCAAAGGAGATTACAGATACAATCAATATGGTACAGCAGTCAGTTGATAAGACAGTTGGCTCTATGAAGAACATATATGAGAATTCTAACCAGCAGAAAGAAAAGGCAGATGAGATTGGTAATGTGCTTAATAAAGTTGTAGATGCGGCATACACTGCTAATGAGGTTGCAAGAAATATCGAGAACGAAATTGCATATCAGAGAGAGATTACAGATAAGGCTAAGAATGCCTTGATGTAGCTGTATTCAGGTAATCGGATTTTTAATTACATATTATTATATGAGGGAGGATTAATATATGTATCAGTGTCCGGGCTGTGGTGGAAGATTAGTCTTTGACATACCATCACAGCAGTTGATGTGTGACCATTGCGATACGAAGTATGACCCATATGCAATCAGTAAGGAACAGGATGCGGAGGAAAGTCAGGAATATGACGTTACTGTATTCAAATGTCCTAACTGTGGTGGAGAGATATTAAGTACTGATAATACTGCAGCTAATTTTTGCAGCTTTTGTGGAGCATCAACAATTCTGACAAGCAGAGTATCAAAACAGCAAAGACCAGGATATATAATACCATTTTCCAAGACTAAGGAAGACTGTAAGCAGGCTTATAAGAAAATGGTACGTCACGCGTGGTTTGCCCCTAAGGAATTAAAAGATGAGAAGTTTATAGATGGTTTCAGAGGTATATATATGCCTTATTGGACGTATTATATAACCCAGAAAGGACCAATGTGCCTAAGCGGTTCTAAAAGCCATAGACGGGGAGATTACATTTATACAGACTATTATGATATAACTGGCGATTTGGATTGCCAGTATAAGGGTCTG
>ENA-ORNR01002036-ORNR01002036.1-human-gut-metagenome-genome-assembly--contig:-NODE-2036-length-17180-cov-4.925489_pt1 | contig 17180 bp, 16 predicted proteins | sample MGYA00242114_ERZ509020 | MGnify/ENA primary metagenome ERZ509020 (study PRJEB26280, sample SAMEA2338758) | human gut metagenome | biome: human gut; feature: human-associated habitat; material: faeces...
CGTTTTGCCTGAGGCTCCAAGAAAAACCTTCTTAGGATATGAAATACCAGGTGAGAAATACGCTGGTACAAGAAACATTTTAGGTATTTCTACTACTGTTCAATGCGTATCTGGTGTACTAGATGTAGCAGTTGAAAAAATCAAAAAAGAAATTCTTCCAAAGTATCCTAATGTTGATGATGTAGTCGCAATTAATCATGCATACGGCTGTGGTGTTGCGATTAACGCACCTGAAGCTGTAATTCCTATTAGATCATTAAAAAATTTAGTTCATCATCCAAATTTTGGTGGTGAAGTAATGGTTGTATCTTTAGGATGTGAAAAGCTTACTGTTGAAAAACTATTAGATGAGGCTGATATTAAGCCTGAAAATGTAATTGTTCTTCAAGATATTAAAGGTTTCGATAATATGATGAAGAAAATTTGTGAGATGGCGGAAGAAAAGCTTAAAAAGCTTAACCAAAGAGTAAGAAAAGAGTTACCTCTTTCTAAGCTTTGCATAGGAATGCAATGTGGTGGTTCTGATGCATTTAGTGGTGTTACAGGTAATCCTTCAGCAGGATATGCCTCTGATATGCTTGTTGCAGCAGGTGCTACAGTTATGTTTAGTGAAGTAACTGAAGTTCGTGATGGAGTTCATTTCATCGCTGAGCGTACTGTTTCTAAAGAAGTTTGTGATAAACTTGCACGTGAAATGAAATGGTATGATAATTATTTAAAGAATGGAAATGTTGACCGTTCTGCAAACCCAACCCCAGGTAATAAAAAGGGTGGACTTTCTAACATTGTAGAAAAGGCTATGGGTTCTATTGCAAAATCAGGTACTGCTCCAATTGTTGAGGTATTATCACCTGGTGAAAAGCCTACAAAGAGTGGCTTAATTTATGCAGCTACTCCTGCTTCTGATATAGTATGTGGTCCTTGTCAATTAGCTTCTGGTATTACCCTTCAAGTATTTATTACAGGACGTGGTACTCCTTATGGACTAGCCGTAGCCCCTGTAATTAAGGTTTGTACTAGAAATGAAATGAAGGAAATGTGGGATGACATCATTGATGTCAATGCTGGTCCTATCGCAACCGGTGGTGCAACAATAAAGGATATTGGAACATTACTATTTAATGAAATTCTTGATGTATGTAGTGGAATTAAAAAATCTAATGCAGAAAAGCATGGACTTAAGAATTTCTTGTGTGTTTTCAATCCTGCTCCTATTACATAGAAATTAAAAAGACTGTGAATTATAACCTATGCTTCACAGCCTTTTTTTATTTAAAAATAATAAATAAATTATTCTCTCACTCGGTAAGCACCACTACTTTTTGGATATCTTACTAAGCAGAATCCTCTAGACGACTTAGCAAAGTTCTTGTAGAGAATAAATGCACGAAAACATTTGATTATCTGTTAAAATTTAAAACTAATTTAGGGACATATGAAGTAACATCTGTAGTGACATTTAAAGTGGCATTATTTCTATGGAAACTGAATCTAAAACCAAATTCATTATTGTAATATTCATATTTAATATTATTAACAGCACATAATTCTAAAACTTTTCTAATTCCACCACCTTGAACTTCGACATTCTTAGAGTGATATAAAACATCTAATATCTTTTTGTTTCTAGGCATAGATTGAATTCTACGTTCAGCAAAATCTTCTGGTTTATAATTAATTGGAAACTCGCCAGGATTATAAATATCTATCATTTTTGGAGTAATGTCAATTTCGTGTTCAGTTATAGATCGATAATTAGCATGGGCAAATGCATTTACAACAATTTCTCTTACAGCATCAACTGGTACTTCTGGTATTTCAATTCTAGCGGTGCTCTTGCCATCAAATTCAACTCTCCAGTTCATATGCTGATTAATATATACTGTTGCAATATCAATCAAATTATAAATATTATCATGAACCCTGTTAATATCTAAAAATCTAATTCTTTGATCTGTAGCATAAACTGTCATTTTTAAAACAGCTGGTTCCTTTGAAGAAAATAAGAAATAACCAGCATTTGTCAATTTGTCATCAATCATTAATCCAAGCATAAACATGTTAATTTTATTCCAAAATCATATGTAAAATTATCAAAAGGTGATTTATTAATTTCAATGACCGGAAATGTTGGAAGGTGCTCATACGTAAATGATAACAACAAATTGCTAAATCAACGCTTATGTAAATTTGAATGTGAAGATACTAATAAAAAATTTATTTATATGATTACTAAAACAAATTCTTTTAAGAAGAGAATGAATATATTAGCTCAAGGTGGTGCACAGCCAAATTTAAAAAATAATGATATTTTAAATTATATATTTTTTAAAATAGAAGATAAATTAATCCATAAAAATTATGTTGAAGCTTTTGATAAAACGGATCAACTTTTAGAACAATCAAAATGCTTAACTAAAACCTTGAAACGTTTAAAAAGAATTTTACTAAATCAACTTTTTATATAAATAATACATTTAATAATTGCAATTTAATTTTTTTAAAGACTTTTACTTCTTTTTGTAAAAGTTCTATTTTTTTATCTAATAATATTAACATATCCAAAATTCTATTATCAAAATTAGCAGGAATTTTTATTGTTTTCATTTTATCACGAGTTATTTGTGGTACGCTTGATTTTTCAATTATTTTATCAAATCGTATTGTATGCATCAAATAATACAAATATATTAATTTAATGTTATTTAAAGGCTTAATTACCATAGCGTTTCCATTAATCCATGATTTCGTATTTGTTAGTTGTATTGCTCCACAATTACCTCTACATCCAACTATTACTTGGCTTGTTTCATGATTATAATCATTTCTTTTTATTATATCAATTTTTCCTTTTCCAGCATTTTCTCTAATCAATTGTGATGCATCAAATATATTTTTACTTTCAAGGTACATTAAAATTTCTTTAAATTCAGTATTTGAAAGTTCTTCTTCGCCAAGAATATCTTGATTAAGTTGATTTAATTTAACTCTAAAATTTTGTACTAAATCTTCATAAGATGAAATAGGTGAAAAAGTATACCAATTTCTTTTAATTATGTCAATAAATTTATTTTCTACTTCATATTCAGTAGTATAATCTGCATTATGCATTTTAATCCCTCCATCACTGCAAATGTAATTTACTTAAATTGTATTACATTTTTGAGAAAATTACAATGTTGTTTTCAAATTATCCTGTAATAATTTATATTTTTTCTCAAAATTGTCTCAAAATTCAAATCGTGTTAAATCGTGTAAATTTTTAGCACCCCTAGTCAAATCGTGTAGAATTTTAGCACCCTTTAGATTAAATCGTGTAAAAGCAAAATAAAAAGCTGCTAATAGAACCTCTAAATGATGTCTACTAACAGCCTGTGAAACTAATAAAATTCTATTTTTAAAGTAAAATATCGCGTTTTAAACGTAAATTCTGATATTTTTGCAACAAAAAAGCCTGATAGCATTGTATCAGACCTATTCTACTATTATGGTGGACCGGCGGGGACTCGAACCCCGGTACAAAACTAACTAGCCTTCGCTTTCTACATGCTTAGCTTTGTAATTAATTTCATTTATATCTTGCTACAAGGCAAACATAATATAAACTAACCTTACTAAATTCATTCTAAGACTTAAGGTGGCAGCCTTAAAATATATCCTACTTAATAAACGTCTAGCTAACTACCATAGGAAAATAGCTAGGAGACGAGCTTGATTAAATTAGCAAGCTAATTGTACGCTAGCATTGCTGCGAGCGAATAAATTTGTGTTTGCGGTTAATTTAACCTCGACGTTTTTACATGCGTAACCATGGCATGCTTACAAATATTCATTAATCCTGGCGAATCCAAAACTGGCCCATACACGATAATTATAAATTAAAAAAAGAGAAAAATCAATAACGATTTATCTCTTTCATAGTCTTTTCAATATGACGCTTAGCATCTGCTTCTTTTAAAGCTTCACGTTTATCTTTTAAATTTTTACCCTTACATACTCCAAGGCTTACCTTTAAAAGACTTCCTTTAAAATATAAACCTAAAGGAATTAAAGTCATTCCATCAAGTTTAATTCTATTTTGGAGCTTAATTATTTCTCTTTTATGAAGTAAAAGCTCTCTAGTTCTTGTTTCATCATGATTAAAAATTGTTCCCATATCATATTTTGCAATATGCATGTTTATTATTTCAACCTTATTATTTCTAATCATAACATAGGCATCATTAATATTAACCTTATGAGCTCTAATCGATTTTATCTCAGTACCTGTAAGCTTTATTCCAGCTTCAATTGTATCTTCAATAAAATAATCATGACGTGCCTTTCGATTTTCACAAACCATATTATTATTTTGCATTTGTAACACCCGTCATTTTATCATAATCTTCCTTTAAAATAAAATCAATCTTTCTTTGCTTTTTAGAAGCATTAATATTTATTACCTTAACCTTATCACCAATATGATAAGTCTTAGCTGCAGATTCTAATGTCATATTAGCCTCATTAAAATTAAAGTAACCATCTAAATTAGAAATATGAATTAATCCCTCAACACCATTATCAAGTAAAACAAACATACCAAATTTAGTTATTGAATCAATCGTACCTTCAAATTCCTCACCAATACGCTCTTCCATATAACTTGCCATTAGCATATCCATTACCTCGCGCTCACAATCAATTGCTTCTCGTTCCTTAACAGATGATTTAACACTAATATCATGAACAATATCTGTATAATGAGCATATTTTTCTTCAAAATTTTCAGGATGAATAATTAAGGTTTTAATTAAACGATGAACCATCAAATCCGGATATCTTCTAATTGGTGATGTAAAATGACAATAATAATCCATCGCAAGACCATAATGTCCTAAATTTTTCTCACTGTATTTAGCCTTTGCCATCGCCCTTAGCATCATTTGATTAATAACACTATAAGATTCCTTTTTATTATCCTTAACAAGATCCATAGCCTTTTGAATATCCTTAGGTAAAATCTTGTTTTTGGGTGTAATAACCTTTAAACCGGTTGTTTTTATCATATCAAAGACCTTTTTTACAGCTTCAAGCTTAGGATTTTCATGAACGCGATAAACACAAGGCAAATTTGAAATTGACATATGATAAGCAACTGTTTCGTTAGCAGCTAGCATAAAGTCCTCAATTAGCATCTCAGCCTTATCTCTTGTACGAAGCTCAAATGAAATAGGCTTTCCATCCTTATCAAGGGTTGCCTTATATTCAGGAACCTCAAAATCAATTGCACCTTTTTTAACCCTTAAGCCTCTTAAAATATCTGATAGAGATATCATATCTAATATCATTGGATAAATATCTTGATATTTTTTTATTACCTCTTCATCATTATTAAGCATCTTATTGACATTGTTATATGTCATACGGTGAGTACTTTTAATTATTCCTTCATTTATTTCATAATTTAAAAGCTTACCCTTTAAATTAAATTCCATCTCGCAAGCAAGTACTAAACGATCAACACCCTCATTTAATGAACAAATACCATTTGATAGCTTTTGAGGTAGCATAGGAATAACACGATCAGCCAAATAAACAGATGTTGCTCTAAATAAAGCCTCTTCATCAAGAGGATGACCTTCCTTAACATATTCAGATACATCTGCGATATAAACACCTAAATAAAAATTACCATTAGAAAGTCTTTTAACAGATACTGCATCATCAAAATCTTTAGAATCATCACCATCAATCGTAATAATTAATTCATTTCTAAAATCCTTACGATTAGGATATAAACTAACATCAACTGAATTAGGAATTGATGAAAGCTCTTCATTAACAGGTTCTGGAAACTCTTTATAAAAAGAATATTTTTCAGCTATTAGGGATATATCAATTCCTGGATCATTTTCATATCCTAAAATTTTTTCAATATATCCCTCTGTTACAGCATCACTTAAATATTTAGTAATTTTAGCACTAACAATCGCGCCAGGAACAGCATTATTAAGATCTTCTTCTTTAATAAAGCACTTTACATCATAAGATGCATCATGACTTGCAACAAAATAAAATGTACCTTTTTTATTCTTTTTTTCAATTAATTTGCCAAATACATGGGTATTCTTTCTTTCAAGAACCGAAATTACACAAGCATTATCTAAAAAATCATCAGACGTTTTAGGTAAAACATAAAAATCAACGATATCACCATTTGCAGCATCCTTAGTATTAAAGGCATCTACATAATAATCGGCATCTTCTCCATCAACATGAATAAACCCAAATCCTCGATCTTTTATTTGGATAACACCTTTTTTTCTTAAATAATAACGATTATCAAATTTATAAACATAACCATCTTTTTTTAAAACTGTAAGTATATCTTCTACATCAATTCTTTTTATACCAGTCGCTTTATTAATATCTTTTATCGTATGAACATAAGGCTTAGACAAAGCCTCTAATATTTCTTCCTTCATATAAGCTCCTCCTAAAAAAACAAGGATTTCATTATGAAATCCTTATAAATTACATATAAATGCAAGCCGCAATAATAATTAAAACAAAGAATGCAACTGCAAGAACTAAAGTAGCACGCTCAAGAACTAAATCAATACCACGTGTTTTTTGATTTTTAAATAAATCTGTCTTACTTCCACTAAAAGCGTCATTAATATCATCCTTTGAATTTTGCATCATAACAATAACGATTAAAAATAATGAAATTACTAATATAAACCAATCTATAACATGCATAAGGAATACCTCCATTATCGAATTTCCATATACTATAATTTTATCATAAACTGATATACATATCAAGTCTGTTTTTTTAATTTTTATCACAACTCACTTAATTTAAAGTTTACATATATTATCTAGCTATTGTATAATATATATACAATATATAATAAATATTTAGTATTTTTTATAATTATTGGAGGTTTTTATGGACAAAAATGAAAATCAAATAGCCGAAAATTTATATGAATTACGTCGCCATGGAAATCATAATTTTCCTTTTGCAATTTATAAAAATCATTTTTCAAAAAATAAATTACAATATATTTCCTTGCATTGGCATCCCGAAATTGAAATAATATATATTGATAGTGGTTCTCTTGAGGTTGTTGTTAATGAAAAAAAATATACTTTAAAAGAAAACGAAGCAATGCTTATAAATTCATTAGAGCTTCATGGTACAAATATGATTGAAGAATGTGTTTGGCATGCCATTTTATTTAATCCCAAAATTATGTATGGCTTTGATGATTCCATCATTAAAAATAAATTTTTTAATAATTGTCCCTATCATAATTTAATCCTTGATAATACTTATGCACCATACATTAAAGAAATATTAAATTCCGATTCTAAATCAAAGATTTACGAGATAAAAATAATCAAAAATTTATTTTCAATTTATGAAAATGTCTATCAAAATATTGATATTAATTTAATTACTAGTTCTTCGGCTATTAATAATTTTAAGGTTAAAAAAATTCTTGATTTTATTAATGACAATTATAATCAAAAAATTAAAATTGACCTTTTAGCTAAAGAGCTTGGAATTTGTAGAAGTGAAATTTGTAAACTCTTTAAGAATGAGCTTCATACTACTTTTACAGAATATTTAACCAAATTAAGAATTGAAAAAGCAATTGAACTTTTAAATTCAAGTGAAGCAAATATTACCCAGATAAGTGAAATAGTGGGATTTAATAGTTCTTCTTATTTTAGCGAAACATTCAAAAAATTCTATAATATAACCCCTTTAGAATATAAATATCAAAATTCGAACAAAAAAGACTAGCCAAAACTAGTCTTTTTCTTATTAATTAAACTAATTACTTTTCAATATTGTATAAGCTCTTTAGACCCTTAAATTGAGCAATTGAAGCTTCACCATATTGATTTAATTGATCTTCAATACGTAATAATTGATTATACTTAGCAATTCTATCTGTACGGCTTAATGAACCAGTCTTAATTTGACCAGCATTAGTACCTACAACGATATCAGCAATTGTAGTATCTTCAGTTTCACCAGAACGGTGAGAAACTACAGCTGTATAACCAGCACGCTTAGCCATTTCAATAGCATCAAAAGTCTCAGTTAAAGTACCAATTTGGTTAACCTTAATAAGGATAGCATTAGCAACACCCATCTTGATACCTTTTTCAAGACGCTCAGTATTAGTAACGAATAGGTCATCACCTACAAGTTGAACATGATCTCCAAGCTTTTCAGTTAAATACTTCCAGCCTTCCCAGTCGTCTTCAGCAAGACCATCTTCGATTGTCTTAATTGGGAACTTCTCAGTTAGAGGAATATAGTAGTTATCAACCATTTCCTTAGAAGTAAATACACCCTTATCAGCCTTTAGTGTATACTTACCTGTTTCTGTATCATAGAATTCAGATGCAGCAACGTCGATACCTAAGAATATATCCTTACCAGGTACGAATCCAGCAGCCTTAATAGCTTCACAAACAAGTTCAAATGCTTCTGTATTTGAAGTTAATTTTGGAGCATATCCACCTTCATCACCAACAGCTGTATTATATCCCTTAGCCTTTAAAATCTTCTTTAAAGCATGGAATACTTCAGCACCATATCTTAATGCTTCCTTGAATGATGGAGCACCAGCAGGTAAAATCATAATCTCTTGGAAATCGATGCAGAAATCAGCATGAGCTCCACCATTTAAAATATTCATCATAGGTAGAGGTAATTGTTTTGCATTGAATCCACCAAAGTAATTATAAAGTGAAACACCACAGTATTCAGCAGCTGCTCTTGCACAAGCCATTGAAACACCAAGCATAGCGTTTGCACCAAGCTTTGACTTATTCTTTGTACCATCAAGCTCAATCATAGTCTTATCAATTAATAATTGATCACGAACATCAAGACCAATAATCTTGTCAGCGATAATATCGTTAACATTAGCAACAGCCTTAGTAGTACCCTTTCCTAGGTAACGAGACTTGTCACCATCACGAAGCTCAAGTGCTTCATGAACTCCAGTTGATGCTCCAGATGGAACTAAAGCACGTCCAAATGAACCATTTTCAGTTGTAACCTCAACCTCAACAGTTGGGTTTCCACGAGAGTCTAATACTTCTCTTGCATAGACATTAGTAATATATGGCATAAAAACACACTCCTTAATTAATTATATTATAGTTTTTTTACCACAAATATTATACACTAATTATTTTTAAAAATAAATATATATTTCAACAAAAAATTTAGTCATTATTATTTTTTTGACCAATTCTATTGTATAAAACTTTAAGTCTAGCATGAACTGGCCAAGTCACAGCTATAACACACATAGATATTAAAGCATTAAAGGGGATTACTGCTAAAATAAAGTATTTCCAAATATAGTTATCTAAAGTAGCATGTAAAAAGCTTGGCATAAGCTTTACAATCGCTTCTTCTGGAAATCCTGCTATATGAATATAGCCAGGAAGGGCAAATAAATTAGATACTAAACCACCAATTATCCAAAAAACAAAAGCAAATAAGAATGTGAAAATATTTTTATTTTTAAATAATCTCATTCCTAAATAAGTTCCCCCAATTATAATTGCTCCTAAAATAAAATCGGTAATTTCTCCAACATATACGGTACTAGTAAATGGCAGCTTAATTAAAAATCTTAATAAAACAATTCCTAAAGCATCAACCGGTCCTAGCATAAATAAACCAATAAAAATAGGTAGCATTGAAAAATTAATTTCCAAAAATGAAGGAAAGAAAGGTAGGGAAAACTTAGGTCCTACAATATAAAGAACAAGTGATAAGGCTGTTAGAATGGAAATCATTACCATTCTCTTAATAATTAATAAATTTTTACTCATTTTTTCTCTTTTCTAATAAAAAAGCCTGCAAAAAAATCATTGCAGGGCGAAAAAACTATTTTGGTTATTTTTTCTTCTTCCATCCAGACTATACTGTCGCTGCTTGAATTTCACAAGCTCCTGCTTTCGCTCGCGGAGTTTACCGCCGATTGGGAATTACACCCGACCCTGAAGACAAATAGATTATAGCATACTATACTGCTTGTAGCAAGTATTATACTTTTTTTACTTTTTAATAATTAATGATTCTGATGTCATATCAGAAGGCTTAGCAACACCAAGAAGCTCAAGCATTGTTGGGGCAATATCTGATAAAATACCATGTTCCTTTAATTCATACTTATTTGAAGTTAAAATCAAAGGTACAGGATTAGTTGTATGAGCTGTATATGGCTTTCCATTTTCATCAAGCATTTTTTCTGCATTACCATGATCAGCAGTAATAATAGCAACTCCACCTACACTATTAAGAGCCTCTACTACTTTTCCAACACATTCATCAACAACCTCAACCGCCTTAACAGCAGCTGGAATAACACCAGTATGTCCAACCATATCGCAGTTTGCAAAATTTAAAATAATAGTATCATATTTTTCTTCCTTAATAGCTGCAACAACCTTATCACAAACCTCATAAGCAGACATTTCTGGTTGCAAATCATAAGTTGCTACCTTTGGTGAATTAACTAAAATACGATCAGATCCTTCAATAGTACGATCAGCTCCACCATCAAAGAAGAATGTAACATGAGCATATTTTTCAGTTTCAGCAATTCTTAATTGCTTAAGACCTGCTGCGGCAACTACATCTCCATATAAATTATTAAATGATTGAAGTGGAAATGCTAGAGTACCCTTTACATTATCAGAATATTTCATCATTGATACGAAAGTAATATTCTTTGGTGCATGACTTATATCAAGTATAGGATCAGTTGGAGTCTTAAGAAGTGTCTTACAAGCTTCAGGATTAGATAAAGCAGTTGCAATTTGAATAGCTCTATCAGGACGGAAATTAGCAAAAATCACTGAATCACCATCTTCAATTTGACCCTTTGTATCAACAATAAAAGGAACCATAAACTCATCAGTTACACCATTTTTATAAGAAGCTTCAATACCTTCTTTTGCACTACTATAAACTTCTCCTTGAAGGTTAGTCATTGCATCAAAGGTCTTTTGAATACGATTCCAGTTTTTATCACGATCCATACCATAATATCTTCCTGATACAGTTGAAATAGAAATATTAGTATCTGATAAAACCTTATCAATAAAAGTTAATGCACTTGTAGGTGGTACATCTCTTCCATCTAAGAAAGCATGATAATAAACCTTATCAATGCCATGAAGTTTACATACATTTGCAATAGCCTTAATATGATTAGTATGAGAGTGAACACCACCATTAGAACAAAGTCCTAAAATATGAACCTTTTTACCATTTTTCTTTGCATGCTCAATAGCATTTAAAATAGCCTCATTTGTATTAAATGAACCATCCTTAATTGATTTGTTAATTCTTGTAAGTGATTGATAAACAATTCTTCCAGCTCCAAGATTCATGTGTCCAACCTCAGAGTTACCCATTTGACCTTCAGGAAGTCCGACAGCTTCTCCTGAAGCTTCAATTACGCAATGAGGATATTTAGCAAATAATGCATCTAAATTAGGCTTTTTAGCTAAAGAAACAGCATTTCCATTACTTGCAGGTGCAAGGCCATATCCATCCATAATACATAATAATACCGTATTTTTCATTTTTTTATTCCTCGATTTCTTGAAATTTATTAAATAATATTATATTAAAAACAGTTCGTGTACCTAACCATTTTAATTTAGCACTTTCACCCTCAGGATAATTATTATCCCAAGATGTAGTAGCCTCATAAAGACCATGGGGCTTTAATTCTTCTTTCATCTTTTTTAAAGCCTCATCTATTTTATCACTATAAGCAAATTTGTCATCTAAAAGCTCTAAAATTTCAAAATAATTGGTTGAATTTATTTTTAAATTTTCAATATAATTGTTTCTAAGCTTTATATAATAGTAATAAGCTTCTTGATTAAATTCAAGTCCTTTTTTTTCTAAAGCATCATATAAAACATGATATCCTTGAAGTTCAATAAATGATAATGAATCTCTTTTTAAAAGATCATTATCAACCTTAGGAAGCAATACTAAGGATTTTCTAAAATAAGGACTTTTGTCATCTAAAAGAGCAATTGTTCTTCCCAATACTTCTGGTAATAAATTAACAGCTAGAAGCTTATTCCTATATGCCTCGGCACAAGCAAAAGCTAAATTACCTTCATCATAGGTTGAATACTCACTTTTTTTATTATAAAGATAATTAAAAATTCTTTTTAACATTTGCTTATTATCTTCATTTTCTAAATCAAGTGATGAAAGACAAATATATCTTAAAGCCTCTAATGTTTGAAAAACAGTAGAATTTGGATTTAAATTATCATTATGAAGACCATGTCCAAAGCCACCATCTTTATTTTGATACATTGTAAGTGCATAGCCAACAAATTCATTTGGCATTTGTCCTGTTATATAATTATATAATGCAACATCAATATCACGTCCTTTGTTATACATTTGACGTTCAATTGTTGCAAGTTCATTCTTAGATAATAATGTCATAGAATAACCTCCAAGATTTATTATATTATAAAAACGTTTTTTTTTAAAGATAAAACAAAACATTTAATAGTTTTTAATTTAAAAAATGTTATAATTTAGATGGATGTGATAGGATGTTTTATACAAATTATAGTATATTAAAGCTCGCCCTTCGTAAATTAGAACTGAAATATCAAGAAAATATTAATCTTGATAGTAAAAAATTATTCTTATATGTCAATGCGATTGGCTTTTTAAGATATTATCGGTTAACAAAGCTTAAAGATTTTGATTATGACTTATTTGAAAAAGTTTCTCATTATAAAAAAGATCTTTTACTCTTAAATTACATTAACATTTGTAAAGAAAATAAATACTATAAGCCTAATATTACCTTCTTATATGGTATTGCCGTATATGAAGCAATTGATATTACACTTAAGAATAATAACCTTCAAGATTATAATCCTATCTTGTTAGATAAATTTCTAAATAAGGATATACCGTTATCAAACAAATTTATTAAAAAGAATTTTTCTAATAGCTTAATAATGTCATTTACTGAACTTGATTTTTTTAAAGAAGGATTAGTAAGAACCTATTCTACTATATATACAAGCACTTATATCGAAAAATCACTTAATATGCTTAATAAAACATTTAAAAATCCTTTTTTTAAGTTAAAGCAATTTATTTTTAATCCCTTAAAAGATGAGGATTTAAAATTTAATTTATATTCTTATAATAAAAAAGGTAATATTTTATTAAATAATGAGCTAAATAAAAAAATCAATATTGATTTTTTAAAGCAAGAAATGCTTGAAAATAGTCTTAAATTATTAGAAAGTGTTAATCAAGCTCTTTATTTTGATAAACAAGCAAGTCTTGTTGAATTTGCAGCAAATAACAATTGGCATGACATTGTTAATTACTATGACTACATAAAACTAAGACATGATGAGGAACGTCAAAGACAATTATTTTATAAAATCAAACAAAAAGCTAAGATTAAAAGTACGAGGAAAAACCATGAATAAGTTTTTCCTCTTTTAAACTAGTTATTATATTTTGATAAATCAATTTGATTACAATCCATAAACATTTTATCTAAATCAAAACGATCACGTTCTTCTTTATAAAAAACATGAACAAGAATATCACAGCCGTCTAGTAATACCCACTCAGTATTAGCACCACTAAAACCCTTAATTGGATATCCAGCTTCCCCAAAACCATCCTTTAAATATTCTAAAGCCGCATTAAGCTGTCTTACTGAATCAACAGATGCAATCACAACACTTGCAAAAAATGGTGATTTTTCATTTGTATCATATGCTTTTATTGTATTTGCATTAACCTTACTTAATGCCTTTAAAACTACTTCTATTTTATCCATTTTAATTATCCTCTCATATTCGTTTAATACCTCATATTGCATTGGATGAGGTTTTTTATTTTCTTTTAATAATAAATTAATAATATTTCTTGTAGAAACTAAAATTGCAAGATCTAAATGACCGCCTAGCAATATCTTTCTTACCTCTTGACAATCTTTGTAAGTACGGTTTATTTCAGTGTAATCACTTATAAGGATTATTTTATCAAGCATAGACATTTTAGGATGTCCAAAAACATGATATTTAATCGCTGTTTCAATTTCTTTATTATCAATATTAAAAAGCTTTTTTAATACCTTAGAAGAGCTATAAGCATGAAATAAAACAGGACATAGCGTACACTCTTCAATTTCTTCTTTACTTAAAACCTTACTCATTTCTTCTGGTGTTTCATATTTATAATAATCATGAAGTAAGGCCGCAATTTGAGCATCCTTTAAATTAACATGATACTCATTTGCAAGATAACTTGCCATCTGGCAAACACCTTCAATATGAATAAAACGCTTATATTTATCCGGTCCCATAGCTTCATATTTAGCTTTTACCGTATTATAAATATTTAAAACCTCATCATCAAATAATTGCAGCACGCTTAAACACATCCGTTTTCTTAATTATTTTCACTAAAACCTTAGCTTTTTTATTAATTGCCACAAATCCAAGTCCCGAAATAACAATATCTTCCTTTTTATTAGTTGACGCTTCAAATGTTTTTTCTTCATATTCAAGACTTAAAAATTCATCTCTTGTTGGAGGTGTAAGGATTTCACCACCATGCTTGTTTAAAAATTCTAAGCTTCCTTCAGCCTTTCGCCTATGAATTGCTACATTAGATGAAAAATAACAAGTAAATGAAACTCCTTCTCCTTCAAGAAGAGTAATCTGTGCTAATGCACCAAAGAAAATTGTATTACCCGGCTTTATTTGAAATGTTTGCGGTTTAATTTCAGTATTTGGCATAATCTTATCATATGAAGCAGGTAAAATTTTACTTAAAATATTATTTTCATTAATTAACCCTGGCGTATCAATAAAAGCTTTATTATCGATAAAGAATGGTATTTTAATACTATTTAAGGTTGTACCAGGAACAGGAGATGTTGAGATTAAATCTTTTTCACTTTTGGTAAATCTTTTAAGTAGGGCATTAATAAGACTTGATTTTCCAACATTAGCACATCCCATAAAATAAACATCTCTACCTTTTCTTAAATAATCAATTGTATTCATTAAATCATCCAAATAATATCCCTTTTTACTTGAAACAACATGAATTGCATCCGCTCTAAAAAACATACGATTAACCATATAGCTTAACCAATCAACTATGTGTTCAATTTTAACTGATTTTGGAAGTAAGTCTAACTTATTAGCCACTAAAATAACATTTTTATTTCTAAGCTTATCTAAAATTTTAGGAATAAAAGTACCTGTAAAGTCAAACAAATCAACAATTAGAACAATTAAACCATTCTTTGTTAATAAATCATCTACAACAGCCTCATATTCCTTATTTGTTGCCAAAATTTTTGGCAATTCATTATAATTATTAAGACGGAAGCATCTTTTACAATATAATTTATCTACTGCTGGATCAATTTTAGGTATAAATCCTCTTTTATTAGGATCTTCTTCTTGTAGGGGAGCTCCACAGCCTTGGCAATATTTAATCATTTACGATCCTCCTCATATTTTTTAAGTTTAACTAAATAAAGTCCATAGTTTTTCTTACAAACTTTTTTTAGCATTTTATCTTCATTTTTACGATTATGTTTTGTAACTAATCGCTCCGTTTTATTATCAATAGCCTTAACAAGAACCATACTAAGTTTCATTCTCTTAGCTCCATATACATCAGTAAGTAGCTGATCTCCTAAAACAACTACTTCTTCCTTTTTATATTTTGTAGATGCAATCTTTAAAGCTTTTTTAAATCCTCTTTTTAAAGGCTTAGTTGATAAGTTAACATATTTAATTCCAAGCATATTTGCGAAATGCTTAACACGCTTTTTCCCACTATTAGATACAATAATAATCTCAAAGCCCATACCTTCAAGTTCGCTTTTCCATTTATAAAGTTCATCTGTTGGTTCTGTTGCTTTATAAGAAATTAGTGTATTATCCAAATCGGTAAGTATTAATCTTTTACCATTTGAATATAATTTATTGTAATCAATGTCAAATATTGACGAAACATAATCATCAGGAATTATATTTTTATAAGGTATAAACCACGTAATCATTTTTATCACCATTGGAGATTATAACAATATTTTGACAATTTGTAAAATAGAAAAGGGAGTTTTTATGTTTAGTTTTTTATTTATTTTACCTTTAATTGGTTCAGTTAAATCTGAAGCTTATCCAAGAAAGCTTGAGCCTGATGAAGAAAACAAACTTTTACAAGAAATGAAAAATGGTTCTCGGGAAGCTAGAGGAAAACTAATTGAGCATAATTTAAGACTTGTAGCTCATATTGCTAAAAAATATGATAATGCATCCGAGGATAAAGATGATATTCTTTCAATTGGAATTGTAGGACTAATTAAAGGAATTGATACATTTAAATTTGATTCTAATAATAAGCTTTCAACATACTGCTCAAGATGTATCGAAAACGAAATTTTAATGACTTTAAGATCTAATAAAAACAAAAAAAATTATGTTTATTTATTTGAATCTGTTGGTGAAGATAAAGAAGGAAATCCAATTGAATTAATAGACTTAATCAAAGATAAACAAGAGGATATTTTAGATCAAATGGAGCATAATTACAAAATTAATGAATTAAGAAAAGCCTTAAATATTCTCAACTCAAGAGAACTAGAAATAATCGAATTGCGTTATGGATTAAATGGCAAAAAAGCATATACTCAAAAAGAAATAGCCAAAAGTATGAATATTTCAAGGTCATACGTATCAAGAATAGAAAAAAGAGCTTTAATGAGACTATATTTATATATTACTCAAAACGGAAAAGAAAAATAAACTCAAAGGACCGAATATTCGATCCTTTTTACTTAATTATTACATCTTTTCAATCTCATCAGTTGTAAGACCTGTAGCTTCTTTGATTTCTAAGGTTGTTTTTCCTAGTGATTTTAATAATTTAGCATAGGATACAATCTTTTCTTGTTGTTTCATTATTTGCTCGTCCTTTTGAAATAGTTGAGCATCCTTTTGAAGTTCTTTCGCATCTTTGTCAAAACATTTCAAAAACTTTTTGTACCTTTCAAAACGTACTTTTCCTAGCTTCATTTTATCATTTTTAACATTAGATTGCAAATGAT
>ENA-ORNR01002048-ORNR01002048.1-human-gut-metagenome-genome-assembly--contig:-NODE-2048-length-17086-cov-4.765193_pt1 | contig 17086 bp, 16 predicted proteins | sample MGYA00242114_ERZ509020 | MGnify/ENA primary metagenome ERZ509020 (study PRJEB26280, sample SAMEA2338758) | human gut metagenome | biome: human gut; feature: human-associated habitat; material: faeces...
TTGCCTCCATTGCCTGGTCAGTTGCCATGCTGTTTGGACGGTTCTGGTTCTTATCGTCATAATAGGCATGTAGGAAACCGCCGGTTCCGGTACTGTAATATTTTAACAGACCATCTAACAGGCTTTTTCCGTTGGATGCATTGGTCACTGTTGCCGGGTCGATCCCCATTGAGGTAAAAGCGATGATTGCCTGCGCCACCGATTCGCAGTTGTAGGTGCCACCGTAGTTATAATCCCCGTCTGTGGAGATCTTACTGCGCAGCACATCCAGTCCACGATTGACGGCTTCTCTTACCTTCGCGTCCTCCGCTGCATGGGGAGCCAGGGCATATACCACCATCGACGTGATGTCCAGGTCTAACGACGGGTTCTTATCATCCAGAGACCAGCCGCCACCGGATAATTCTTTGCCAAGGATGTAACTGATCAGGGCTTCCCTCGTATACTTTGCCCCTTCCGGTACTTCATATCCTTTGGAATCCAGGGCAAGCAGCGCCCATGCGGCACCGTTCATTCCCTGGTTCCATGGAGCACCTGCCAGGCAGTTGTACGTTCCGTCTGCAATCAGGTCATGCCCTCCCACATCCGTCGGATCCCCGCCTGCTGCCAGTACGGCCATGGTCAGACGGTGCCATTCGGTCGGCGTATTGGTGCTGAGTCCTGTGAATGGGTTCGCATCATACTGATCTTTTACATACGTATTTGCACGGTTTAAAAATGCATTGTAATCTTCCGTGATCCCCAGCCGTCCAAGGAATACTACGGTCCAGTCAGACGCTGTACTGCTGACATTTTTCAGGAAATCCGCGGTAAAGACCGTATTATTCGTTCCCTGTTTCCAGCTGACCGTCTGGGAGATCACGGTGTCCAGGTTATAGGAAGCTGCTGCCTGCACCTGTCCGTTCTCATCCACATCCTGATCTGCCGTACCATACAGTTTCAGTTCTTCTTCTTCCTCCCAGGAATCCCCGGAGGCTTCTGTTTTTTCTTCTGCTGTCTGGTAGCTCTCTTTCTGTTTTTCAGGTTTTGTAAAGTCAACTTTACAGAATTTACTTTTCTCTTTCTCAAACCAATTTAAACTTTTCTAAACAAGGGGCAGTTGCCTGTTTCTTTTTATTTTACCCTGATTCTTCTTCCCCAGGATACCCAGTCTCCGTAAGCTTTCCTTCCGTTAATTTTGACCCATGGGCGGACTTTCAGAGTATAGGTTCCGGGCTTCACGCCTGTAATCCTTGTATAGGTTGTCCGATTGTTCCGTTTATATACGGTGGTTCCGCCTGTAGATCTCAGTTCCATATCTGCTCTTGCAAATCCTTTTGGTACGCCAACTGTTACAGACACAGCTCCTTTACTTGTTTTTACAGTTTTAATCTTCACCCTCTCTGTGGGAATTCCGTTCTTTACTACTACTTTTACTGGATAACTCCATGCCCCAAACCTTTTCCCGGACACATTTCCATCATAATAATCCCTGTTGTACGCATGGATTCCCAGATAATACGTCCCGTTTTTTACATTTGTAAAGGTGATGGTCTTTGCATCCTGATTCTTCGCCACCTTCACATAATTCTCAGGTTTGTCAACCCAGCTTTTCTTTGTCAGAACCGCATCGAAACCTTCGCTGTTTGCGCAGTCATAAGCCGCTGCCTTAATAGTTGACCCCTGTACTTTCACATCTTTTATCGTTGCTCCTTCCGGATAAGGCGGTGCAATATGAGGACAATTCTGGGAAATTATATAAGATAATTCTATTCCTCCTGTGATGGAAACCTTAAAAATATCAGTAGCTACCTGTTCTTCCTTTTTCGGACGAAGATAAACCGTTGTACCTTCTCCGGGCATAATAACCCCCGTTTCATAATCATCAAGGTACGCCCAGAAATGTTCCGTATTCTCAAAATCAACCGTAACAGGATTTTTTCCATTGTTATATATCCATATACTGCGTTTTGGACACATAAACATATCCGGATCCGGATCTGTATTATCCCACCAGTCGTATTCTTCAGGGGTAATTGTGAGAAATCTCGTACCGCTATTCGGTCTGCAGTTCACCTCATAATCCTGATCAGATGCGCCGCGAATAAGAACCCGTATCCTACACTTCGCCTGAATGCCTTCTTCTGTTTCCATGACAAAAGTTTCTTCATGAATCCCCTGAGAAAGATTTGGCTTTACATAAATATCCACTGCAACAGCTTCTCCGGGCTTAACCTTATTCCCAACTTTCATCGGAAGTCTTCCCTCATATAATAATGGATGCTCTAAATGTTCAAGTCTAAAATCATTCAATTCTGAAATGGATTTGATCTGCCAGCTCTCTGTACCTGTATTTTTTATCTCTAGCCTTTCCCAACCGCCGCCGTTTACTCCAGTCTGTCCCAAATCAAGGATTTCACTAGAAACTGTCGCCTCATATTTCTCATATCTCATTTCACTGTCTGAATCCACAGTATCCTCGAAAATAGCTGAAGCTTCCGATACATCGCCTTCCTGCTCTGTGGTTTCCGAAATAAATGTTTCCTCTCCAGCAGAAAAATCGGCTGCCAATACCGGCTGACCGGTAACGATCACAGCAGAAAGAAACAGCGATAAAAATGTTTTGCCTCTCCTTCTCATAATACTTTGCCTTCTTTCCATCATTATACCTCGTTATCATGTTACGTTTATGTTAACAATTGTATCATATATGTAATATTTTTTCAACAATCTTTTTTTATTTAACATATTTAACTATGCAGAAAAAGCGGCTTGAAAAGCCGCTTTTTTCTACCTTTGCAGGAACCCAATCTCTGTGAAGATAAGTTTCGTTATTTAAATTCAATGGAAGAAAATCTGTAGATGTAGATTTCTTTTGCATTGTGCGTTTTATTCCAAGCTTCAATAAGTAGTTTTCGTGTTTCATCATGTAACATAATAATCACCTCTTGACTCTATCATAGGCCTGTTGTCAAGAGTGTGCAGTATTTTTTTTGAGTGCTATAGATTGAAATTCTGTTTTCGATTCTCTTCTTTTTAAAATTTCTTTTCCTCTTGTGATATCCGTTTTACTGTATTATGATAATATCAAATTTACAGCAGTCCGGCGGAGGCAATATTATGATTGAACATTTAGACGGGATTCATGAAACCGTAACGTATAAAGAAAACAGCAGCCTGCGGCTTTTTGTAAATACAGACTGTGAAGATTATCCCATTCACTGGCATACTCCCATGGAAATCATTATGCCTCTGGAAGGAACTTACACAGTCTTTCTTGGGGATAAGCACATTCTTCTTCAGGAAGGTGATATTATTTTCATCTGTCCAGGAGTCCTCCACTCCCTTGCAGCACCGGAAAGCGGAAAACGAATCATTCTGCAGATTGAATGGTCTGTTGTCTCAAAAATCCGTGATCTCAATTCCATTCTCTCGCTGATTTCCCCCATTCTCACCCTTACACCACAGACTGCTCCTGATATTTATTCCGATATTTATCATCTCATCTGCCAGATTCTTTCGGAATACGAAAAGGATTCCTTTCTTTCGGAGGCCGTTATCTATGCGCGCATGCTTGATATTCTTTCTCTGATCGGCAGATACCAGGCCTTTGCATCCTGCCGTTTTGATGCCGGACCGCAAAAACAGAAAGAATATCTGGATCGTTTTCTTTCCATCTGCAATTATATTGATGAACACTGCACGGAAGATCTTTCCCTTGATCACGTTGCAAAAACAGCAGGCTTCAGCAAATACCACTTTACCAGACTGTTTAAGCAGTTTACAAATACCACCTATTACAAATACCTTAATCGCAAAAGAATTGATCATGCCATGCTGCTCTTATCCGATCCCGATATTCCTGTCACGGAGGCAGCACTTCAGTCTGGTTTCTCCAGTCTTTCCACCTTTCTTCGCGTCTTCCGTTCTGTCAAACAATGTACGCCTACGGAATTCCGCGATATGTATATTCATCCGGAAAAACTGCAGAAAAATCCCTAATTCCTGCTGCTTTCGTTTCTGTTCCTTTGATACACGTTACAACACGAAAAACTTTCTGTTCCTGCTTTTTTGCGATTTCCATCCTCAAATGATTCTCATGATTCTGGTAAAGAACCAGACCTGCTGTTTCCGCTTCAAAGCGATAGCTTTTCTGCCGTAATCCAAAATAGGAGCAATAGGCTGCTTCTGCAATACTTTCTTTTCGGTGATACAACCGTAGCATTCCCTCTTTTTCTTTCAGCGAATAAATCATGCACTTCCGCTTCTGTAAAGCCAACATACGGTGCCATTCTTCCGGCATCCATCATGCACCACTGGACATCAAAATGAATCACATCATACTGATTCAGATGTTTTTCAAAGGACTCCGCCTTATGAATCGCATAGTCCGCAAACAGTTCTCTGGAATCACTGCCTGATAAGCAGCGCCCGATAATCCTCTATGATTTTCTCCATCGTAACAGACTCCATGCTGGAAATCACATCTTTTTTTAAGGTATCATACGTTTGGCTCAGCACGGTTCCGATATTTCTGCCGACCGGGCAGAAAGGGGATGGGGTTCCATGTATACTGATCATTTTCTCAATGGCTGCCGGATCTACAGCATGGCAGATCCGATACAGCGAAATTTCGGAAAGTGGAACCGCAAGGGTGGCTCCTCCGGTTCCTGATTTTACTTCTATGATTCCGTCTTTTTTCAAGGCACTTAAGATATTTCGTATGGTTACCGGATTGCATCCCGTAGATAATGACAGCAGCTCACTGGTCACTTTCTTTTCTGTACCATATTCAAAAATAAAAATCAGACAATGGACCGCGATCGAACATTTATTACTGATATGCATAATTTCAATCCTCCATTTGCAATTTTATCATATCCCATTTCCGCTGTAAATATTGACACCATCCCTTGATGCTGTTATACTCCAATTGTAGCTGTAGTTTTATTTTTTACATCATAGGAGGAATTTACCATGCATGCTTATGAAATTCTGTTCAGTCCAACCGGCGGTACCGCAAAGGTTGCCGCCGCCCTCACCACTGACTGGCCTTCCGTTAAAACCATCGATCTCTCTATTCCATCCACCCATTATGAAGATATTTGTCTGGAAAGCGATTCTTTAGCCGTAATTGCGATGCCGGCTTTTGGAGGTGCCGCGCCACAGCTTGCACTGGATCGTCTCTCCCGTATCCATGGAAACGGAGCTCTCTGCGTGATCGCTGCCGTCTATGGAAACCGTGCCTATGAAGACACCCTGGTTCTCCTGGAAGATTATGCACAGACAGCTGGTTTTCAGGTTATTGCTGCTGTTTCAGCAGTTGCAGAGCATTCCATTATTCACCAGTACGCTGCCGGAAGACCAAACAGTGCTGACTGTCAGGAGCTCGCCGCATTTGGCAGGCAGATTCTTCAAAAGGCAATTTCCGGCAATCTCTCTGTCCCGGAAATTCCCGGTAACCGCCCCTCGAAACATTCTGAAACCGGCATGGTTCCAAACGTAAAGCACTCCTGCACTTCCTGCGGTCTGTGTGCACAAAAATGTCCTGCCGGTGCAATTCCTCCGGACAACTGCAAAACCACGGACAAAACCAAGTGCATCTCCTGCATGCGCTGTGTATCCCTCTGTCCAGTACACGCAAGAGAAGTAAATCCTGTTATGACTGCAATTGCCGCAAAAATATTGAAAAAATCCTGTACGCAGGAAAAAGCAAACGAGCTGTTTTTGTAAAAAAATACCGCCGGACTCAAGTGTCACCGACAGTTTTTTACATAAAACACATCAAAAAGCAGAACAAAATGTTGAAAGTGAAATGCTCCCTCCTAAATGACAAGTTTTTCTTCTTTCACCTGTCTGTTCAGAAGGGAGCATTTCATTTTCGTTCTGCTATTTTTCTTTTACAGTTTTGCGCGGAAGAACGCACAGATTTCGTCCCACACTTCCTTCTGGAAGAAACGAAGATCTGCGTGGTCGGCATCCTCGATCGAAAGCAGTGTGACGTCACATCCCGCTTTTTCCAGTTCGTCGTGCAGTTCCTCTCCCTGTCCGAACGGAACAGTATGGTCATCCTCTCCGTGGATGATCAGAAACGGCGGTGCGGCTTTTGTCACGAAGCTGACCGGACAGCATGCGAGTGCTTCTTCCGGATGGCGCATCACGTTTTTGCCCATCAGAAGGGATTCCGGAGATGCCGCACACTGCTCCGGATCACTGTACGGGAATCCGCGGAAATCGGTCGGCGGGTACCACGGGCAGGCGGCCTGTACGGCACTGGAATATTCCAGATTTTCTCCCACATCATAAACGGGATCTGTCGCAAGCGCTGCCATGCAGGTCAGATAACCGCCCGCAGACTCTCCCATCACACCGATGCGGTCCGGATCAATGTTGAAGCGATCGGCATGTGCACGCAGATAACGGATTCCTGCTTTCACATCCTGCAGCGGTGCCGGAAATTTTGCCTCATTACTCGTGCGGTATTCTACCGATGCAACAACGAATCCCTGCTGTGCCAGTACGGACAGATAGGCAAGATGTGCCGAGCGGTCCATCTGGATCCAGGCCCCTCCGCAAATCCATACCACACACGGGTATTTTCTGGTGTTATCCCGCGGGTAAATCAAATCCAGCTTCAAATCCTGCACCGTGTTTCCAAACCAGGCATCCGCCTGTGCAAATGTAATTCCTGTTGTGACGCAGAATTGTGGTTTTTCTGCTTCTACCTGAATTCTTCTTCTCATGTAATAAAACCCCCATATTTCTGTTTTCCTGACCGTTTGTCGCAGCCTCTGGCCGGAAATCACCTTTTTTGTTTACTTCTCATCCATTGCTTTTTTGATCGCGCCAAGCAGCTCCTCATACGTCTCATACGCCGGGATCTGCGGATAGTCGGCTTTGATTTTATCGGTCGAGCGGAACAGAAAACCTGCCTTACTTGCCTGAATCATGCCAAGGTCATTGTAGGAATCGCCGCTTGCGATCGTCTCAAATCCGATGGACTGCAGTGCTTTTACGGTGGTGAGCTTCGACTGCTCGACTCTCATCTTAAAACCTGTGATCTCTCCGTCGTCTGCGACTTCCAGGGAGTTGCAGAACAGGGTCGGATAGCCAAGTTTTTTCATCAGCGGTGCGGCAAACTCCGTGAAGGTGTCGCTGATCAGAATCACCTGGGAGAAGGTGCGCAGCTCGTCGAGGAACTCTCTTGCGCCCGGCAGCGGATCAATTTTTTCAATCGTAGCCTGAATTTCTTTCAGTCCAAGGCCATGCTCTTTTAAGATTCCAAGTCTCCATCTCATCAGTTTATCGTAATCCGGCTCGTCGCGTGTCGTTTTTTTAAGTTCCGGGATTCCGCTTGCCTCCGCAAACGCGATCCAGATTTCCGGTACCAGTACTCCTTCTACATCCAGACATGTAATATACATTGTTATGATCCCCTTTCCTGCGCTGCCCGCCTTGTTTGCCGACGGGGTTTTGTTTTTTTTCACAGCATCACTTTACCACACTATATCATAGAATCCATATCACTGCAAATTAAAATCACGTTTTATTTTTTTATACGTATATATCTCTCTAAAATTACATTCTTTTTACAAAATCGTTGTTTTTTACAAATTCATATATTTATTTATATGTTTTTTGACTATTGATTTATTTTTCATATATTTATATAATAATTACAAGCATTTTTATTAATTTTCTATTTTATCATCCATATTAACGAACGAATTTACTTTTCAGATAGTGCACTAATCTAAGGATAAATAAAAAACTAAAACCATCCAACAATACTTATGAAAGGAGACCACTCATCATGAAAAAATTAAAAACATGTCTTGCATTTTTTATTTGTTGTATTCTGTCCTTAAATATGGTAATTTGCAATGTAAAGGCAGATAATAATGTTGTTCTATCTAACAAAGCATATCTATTAAAAACCGGAATGCCACAAAAGGAAATAGAAAAGCTGGATGATGACGTCATGCAGTTCATTGTGGATGACTTAAAAAGTGGAGGTAAACATTTTGAATATATTAATTCAAATATCGAAAATCAAATATCGATACTCAGTAGCGAAACTTTAACCGGTATTTCCTTTACTGCATCAGCTTTTAAAAATGCATCAACCATTTATATCTATCCAACATACGAGTTTACTTCTAATAAACAACCTCGCGGAAAAGACAGTTTTTCTTTTCAATTAGGCGCTGCTATGAGACCGTATGAATATGGTGGAAAATTATGGTACAAAGATAATACTATGAACGATTGGAAAGTCGGTGGAACTCTTACTGCAAATAATCAGCAATTATCTGGTGCTGAATTTTCAGGGAGTCAACTAGGAACACCCGACTATGCCATGAAGCTTAAAGGTGTTACATACTGTCACGCTACTGCAGGTAATAGCAGTGATAAAAGAATTGTAATGGGATACTTATATAATCCCCAGAAAACCGGCTACAGTATCTCTTTTTCCTACAACGGTGGTGGAATTAGCTACTCTCCATCAGGAACAGCCTATACTGCATATAAAACAATGAACCTAAGTTATTAAACTTTCATTCACCACATACAAGTACATTTAATTTCTAATTACTCTTTCAAAGTAACAATTTGCCTATCCAGAAGCACAAATTTCTCTGATAGGCAAATTGTGTTTAAGGTATTTTCAAGTAATTTAAGTAAAATCATGAGCAAGTCGCCATTACTCGTAGAAAAACGGGCAGATTATGAATGTTTTAGGAATTGCAGGAACAAAAAGTACAGAACAACCATTCAAAAAAACTTTTAAATCCGGCATCAACTGAATAAAGCCATAAATAAGAGGTAACTCATTATGAAAAAAATCAAATTTTTATTTTTCACCCTGTTATTCTGTTTTTCTGTTCCAGTCAAAGCAGACACTGCATTCGAAAATGACGATACGGTATTGTGCTCTTTTTTAAAAGAAAACGTACCAGAAAATGCTTCGCCAATAGAATCCAGTTTAGAAAACGAGTATCGAAAAACTTCTTCCAAACCTATCGATTTCTATTTTTTTAAACGATCTGAAAAGACAAAAAGTTTCCAAGATCTGTATGCCGCAAATGTACTCACCTATCAGGAAAAATCAGATCGTTCTTTGTTATATCAGACAGTTTTCGATTTTCAAAATATAACCCAGGTAAGAACTGCGAAAGAAGACTTTATCCGTCTGGAGACAGATCCACTGATGTATCTTTTTGAATTAGAAAAAGCAGAATTGTGGACTCGGAACAGCACGGAAGAACCCTGGACGCTGGAACGGAAAATCACAACGCCTGGAAACCCAGATTTTTATCTTCCTTATAGCCAGTTTTCTTCTGATAAAAAATATTTTCGAATTCTGGCATCTTTTTCCTGGAGCCCGAGCCCTGCTGAGGAAAGCGAAGTTTCTTCGCCAGAATATCATTGCATTTATACCTCTGTGTATCCGGTATATCAGATTCCGGTGAAAGTACTCGTTTTGATATGCGGAGGCGCAGCTTTCTTCTTTCTCTACCGGAGACACAAAAAAAATCATATCTCCCAAAAAGATGTTCCGTAAGCTGCGCCTTTTCAACATGTTTTCGTCACTGTTCAGAGCCAACTTCCAAAATGCTACGCATCTCATCGGTGTGGCTTTATCTGCTTTTCATTGCATCCCGAATCCGCTCCAGTGCCTCGGTCAGGGTTGCGCGCGGGCAGGCAATGTTGATCCGCTGGAAACCGCGTCCGCAGTCTCCGAAGATTTTGCCACTGTCAAGCCACAGCTTCGCCTTGTTGATAATCAGGTCTTCCAGTTCATCAACGGATAGCCCCGTCTCGCGAAAATCGAGCCATACGAGATATGTTCCCTCCAGGTCGATCATCTTCACGCCCGGAAGCTGCTCCTCCACATACTGCTTTGTAAATTCTGCATTTGCCTTCACATAGGAAAGCATTGCCTCATACCACTCCTCGCCCTTGTTATATGCCGTCTCGCATGCCACCAGCCCCATCACGCCAAGCTGGCTCGTTCCGGCTGCGTCAAGCTGTTTCCGGAATTTTGCACGGAGTTCCGGGTTGGCGATAAAGATATTCGACATCATCATACTTGCCAGATTGAACGTCTTGCTCGGTGCCGTGCAGGTGATCGTGATATCCTCGTATTCTTTTTTGATTGCGGCAAACACCTGATGCTCGCCTTTGAAGATGAAATCTCCGTGGATCTCATCACTTACAACCGTCACGCCATACTTTATGCAGAGATCTCCGATTGCGGTCAGCTCCTCTTTCGTCCAGACTCTTCCGACCGGGTTGTGCGGATTGCAGAGGAAAAAAAGCTTCACGTTTTCAGCTTTCAGCTTCTCCTCGAAATCCGCCACATCCATGTGATAGCGGTTATCATCGCCGAGCACCAGCGTGCTGCTGACAACTCTTCTGCCGTTATCCGCAATGACTTCCGAAAATGGATAGTAAACCGGTGACTGGATCAGCACGGCATCCCCAGGCACGGTGTAAGCTTTGACTGCCATCGCAAGTGCAAATACAACGCCTGGCGTTTTGATCAGCCATTCTTCTTTCGGCTCCCAGTTGTGATGGCGTTTCATCCATCCCGCAACGGCCTCAAAATACGGAGTCTGCGCATCGCTGTAGCCGTAAATGCCCATTTTCGCACGCTCTACCAGCGCATCCTCGATGTAGGAGGATGTCTCAAAGTCCATGTCCGCCACCCACAGCGGCAGCACGTCGGCTGGCATACCGCGTTTTACTGCGAAGTCATATTTTAAACAGTCTGTATTTTTTCGGTTGATGATTCTGTCAAAATCAAGATTTCTTTCCGTCATTTTTCTCTTCCTCAATTTCTGCAAAAACCTTCTCAAGCTCGCCGATCAGGTCCTCGATATTTTCAATTCCAACGGAGAAGCGGAGGGTGCTCTCCGTAATTCCGTTCCGCTCACGGATTTCCTTCGGCACATCGGCATGTGTCTGCGTCGTCGGATACGTAACGAGTGTCTCCACGCCGCCGAGGCTCTCTGCGAAACGGATCATTCTTACCTTCTCCAGAATGGCAAGGGCAAACTCTTTGCTCTCGAGCTGGATTGTCAGCATGGCACCGAAGCCTCTTGCCTGTTTTTTCATAATCTCATAGCCCGGGTGATCCGGCAGTCCCGGATAAATCACTCTTGTGACTGCTTTCTGCTGCTGCAGCCATGCGGCAATCTGTTTTGCATTCTCCTGGGAGCGTTCCATGCGGATGCCAAGCGTCTTCATGCCGCGCAGTACCAGCCAGCAGTCAAACGGAGCAAGGCCTGCACCTGTTGTCTTGATCAGGAAACGCAGTTTTTCCTGAATATCTTCGCGGTTCGTCACGATAAAGCCTGCCAGTGTATCGTTGTGGCCGCTTAAGTATTTCGTGCCGCTGTGGATGACAACATCTGCGCCGAGATCGAGCGGATTCTGAAAATACGGGGACATAAAGGTGTTGTCCACAATCAGAATCAGGTTGTGGCGTTTTGCAATATCCGCCATCTTTCGGATGTCGGTTACGTTCATCATCGGGTTCGTCGGAGTTTCGATGTAGATTGCTTTTGTATTTTCTTTCACATAGCTCTCCACGTCATCACGGCAGCAGTCGATGCTGGAAAACTCGACGCCATTTTTCTCGTTGACGTTGTGGAACAGACGAATGCTGCCGCCGTACAGATCGGAGTCCGCAATGATGTGGTCGCCCTGGCGGAACATTTCCATCAGAAGAGAGATCGCTGCCATGCCGGAGCTTAACGCAAACGCATCAATTCCGTTTTCCAGTGCAGCCACCATCTTCTCCAGATGCTCTCTGGTCGGGTTCTGCAGTCTGCTGTAATCAAATCCGGTGCTCTGTCCTACGCCCGGATGCGCATACGTTGCGGTCTGATAAATCGGGTAGCTGAGTGCGCCGTAGTGGCTACACTGTCCCTCGTCCTCTTCTAAATGGATACATTTTGTGTCAATTCCTCTTGCCATATGAATAATCTCCTGTTATTTCGTAATTTTTCTTTCTGTACTAATCTGATAGGTTTTGTAACGTAACCTATCATAACAGAAAATGCGGCGTTTGTATATTCCCTTTTTTCTTTGACTTGTTATAAGTTTTTCCTATAACTATCATAAAAAAACGCCGCCAGAAGATTTTTCTCCCGGCGGCCGCCTCTTGCATCCATATTTTAAATAAGTTCCGCACAGATCGGATAATGATCAGAAAGGCACACACCGTCCTTCTGCTCCGTCCATTTTTCCACCTTCCGGCATTCCCAGTCCCCTTTGAGAATGATGTAGTCAATCGAGCACTGCGGATCATTCGGATCATCGCGATGATAGTTGTGGAAGGTAATGCCGATTCCTTCCGTCGCATTCACAAGACCTGCAGTTTCCCTCAGCGGTTTCATCTCTTCGCTGTCCGGCTCGGCATTGAAGTCGCCGCTAAGAATCACCGGCACATCGGCAAATGCTTTCTCTGCTCTCAGATGTGCGAGAATCTGCTCCAGGCCAAGCTTTCTCGCCCCGGCGCACTCGTGATCCAGATGGGTGTTGATGACGCGGAACACTTTTCCGGTCTCCATATCCTCAAATACCACATCCGTCGCAGTACGCGGGCACATACTCTGTACCGGATAGCGGGATCCCGGCACGTACGGTGTCGGTGACAGCCAGAAGGTTTCCAGGCTCACACTCTGAAAACGTTCTTTCCGATAGGCAATGATCATTGCCTCACCGGTCAGATCCTTTTCTCTTCCACATCCGGCAATGTAATATTCCGTCAGATTTTCCTTCAGCCAGGCAGCCACATGCGGCAGTACCTCCTGAAAACCGATGATATCCGGCTTTTCCTGTCTGATTTTTTCCAGAATCAGAGGTCTGCGGTAGATAAAATTATTGGCTCCATCCTGGCCAAAATCACAGCGAATATTAAATGTTACAAATTTCATGGTAAAACCCTCCTTTTATTTGTTTTCCTAACCCTTATTTTTGCTGGAAAGCGCTGTGCTTTCTCTTCTTTTTCTTCGTATTCACACGGCGCAGACACGCATAGCGCAGCTTCAGCCGCATTTTCCAGCTGCAGCCCGGTACCGGCTCCATCAGCTTTTCCAGAAAATGGTTCAGCGTACGTTCCTCATAAGGAGACAGCAGAATCTCACCGTAGATATGTTTCTCGATCAGATGGCAGACACGCGTATATTCGCCTGGCTCGACCGCCGGAAATCTGCGGGCGAGTTCTGCATCGGTTGCTGCTGTTTCTTTGCCGCCGGTCCAAGGCAGATGATCCGCGCCGCCTCCGCCGCAATCACAAGCAGCGTCAGCAGAATCAGAAGCACGCCAAGCAGCCCGAGAAGAAACAGCGAAACACTGCGCAGTACCGGAAGAACGGCTTCGCCTGCCTTGCTCTTTCGGTTTTCCACACCGGTAATCTGCTCCGCCGACAGCGAATTGTTCTCCAGCATCACATTCTTCTGGACAGAATCTGGACTTCCGACCATTTTCTGAAGAGATGCAACATTATACAGGAACCGTTTGTTTTTTAGGTATTTTCTTTCACTTGTTTTTCTGTTGCTCCTTCCTCCATTTTTTGCTCTGCATTAACTTCTAAAGACCATCCCAGAAAAACGCAAGTATTTTTAGTACTCCAGATACGCCCCTTTCATCGGGCTTGCTGCGTGGAGGCTGAAAAGACGGAGTACGCCTTTTTTGTATTTCGGCTCGCGCGGTTTCCAGTTTTGGCGGCGTTCTTTTAAGATCGCATCGATTTCTTCCATGGACTTGCGCTCACCGGCGATTCCGATGATGTTAAGTTTTCGTTCCTTCACATCAATCTCAATCAAATCCCCTTCCTCGACGAGTGCGATCGGGCCGCCGTCTACAGCTTCGGGACTGCAGTGGCCGATAACCGGGCCGGTGGAGGCGCCGGAAAAACGGCCGTCGGTGATAAGCGCGATGCTCTTTCCAAGCTCTTTGTCGCTGCTGATTGCCTCGGAAGTATAGAACATCTCCGGCATACCGCTGCCTTTCGGGCCTTCGTAGCGGATGAAGACGGCGTCGCCTTTCTGAACCTTATGTTTCAGCACGGCATCGAGGCACTCCTCCTCGCTGTCGAACGGTCGGGCACGGAGGACGGCGTGGAACATTTCTTTCGGGCAGGCCGTGTGCTTGATGACGGCTCCCTCCGGTGCAAGGTTTCCGCGCAGAACAGCGATGCTGCCGTCCGTTCCGATCGCCTTGTCATACGGGCGGATAATATCTTCTTTTGTAATCGAAGTTCCATACCGCTCATTAAATTTTGCGAGCCATCCACTGCACTTCTCATAAAATCCATTTTCACGAAGCTCCGCCAGATTTTCACCCAGTGTCTTTCCGGTCACTGTCATCACATCGAGATGCAGATGATCTTTGATTTCTTCCATAATCGCCGGAACGCCGCCCGCATAATAGAAGCACTCTGCCGGCCATCTTCCCGCCGGGCGGACATCGAGCAGATATCTTGCGTTGCGGTGCAGACGATCGAATGTGTCGCCGGTGATCTCGATGCCGAACTCATGCGCAATGGCCGGGATGTGCAGCAGGCAGTTTGTGCTTCCCGAAATTGCCGCGTGGACAAGAATCGCATTCTCAAAACTCTCTTTCGTCACAAGATCGCTTGGCCGCATATGCTCCATCTGTGCCAGTTTTACCGCCTGGCGGCCTGCCTCCCGTGCATATGCCAGAAGATCCGGGCTTGTCGCCGGCATCAGAGCGCTTCCAGGCAGGGCAAGGCCGAGTGCCTCCGCCATGATCTGCATCGTGGATGCCGTTCCGATAAACGAACAGGCACCGCAGCTCGGGCAGGCATTGCATTTCGCCCAGTCGAGCTTCTCCTCGTCGATCTCACCGCGCTCAAATTTTGCGCTGTACATGCCAAGCTGCTCCAGTGTCAGCATCTCCGGTCCCGCATTCATCGTTCCGCCCGGCACAACAACCGCCGGAATATCGACACGCGCAAGGCCGATCAGATTGCCCGGCATACCCTTGTCGCAGCTCGACAGATAGACGCCGCCGTCAAACGGTGTCGCATTCGCGTGGATCTCGATCATATTGGCGATCATCTCGCGGCTCGCAAGACTGTAGTTGATGCCGTCCGTTCCCTGGCTCTCGCCGTCACAGATGTCGGTGCAGAAATACCGCGCCCCGAAGCCCCCCGCTTCCGCAACGCCTTTCCGCACTTCCTCGACCAGCAGATTTAAGTGGCCGCTTCCCGGGTGGCTGTCCCCGTACGTACTCTCCACCATAATCTGCGGTTTTTCAAGATCCTCTTTTTTCCATCCTGTTCCAATCCGGAGCGGATCCATCTCCGGTGCAAGTTTCCGCATTTCCTGACTCTTCAGCATTTCCTTCTCCTCCCGCTGTTTTTTAGGTATTAAAAATACTCTTTCTGCTTTTCACTATAGCAATCCCTGTATTTGATTGCAAGACAAAAAAGCTGCAGTCTGCAGGGATTCCCCACAGACCGCAGCCTCTCTGAACAGCTCACAGATTTCTCTGTTTTCTGTTTGCCTGCTTCCGCAGATAATTTCCAATGCTTGTAAAACTAAGCAGCGTCACAATCAGAAAAACACCCGGGATCAGAATGATCCACCATGCCTTTGTCATCAGCGCTTTTTCCGAAAGTGACAGCATGCTGCCCCAGGAAATCACCTCCAGCGGAAGACCGATTCCCATAAAACTCAGTGTGGATTCTGCTACAATCGCACTTCGGATATTCATAACCACCATAAACATAATAGACGAAAAAAAGTTTGGTGCCAGATGGTGCCATAAAATATAGAAAAAACTGCCTCCCATACAACGCGACGCAATCACGTATTCACTGTTCCGGATCTGCCGTACTTCGGTCCGCACAACCTTTGCAATGCTTGTCCAGCTTGTCATTCCGATCACGGCAGAAATCGTAATCACATTGGATTTTCCCGCAGCGGCCAGAAGAAAAATGACAAGAAGAAGATTCGGCACCGACAAAAAGATCTCGGTCAGCCGCATCAGAAGCGCGTCCAGCCACGCCGGTGCACATCCGCTGACTGCGCCGAAGAGAACGGCAATCACAGTGGAAATCAGCGTAGAAAGCAGACCGATCGCCAGCGATATTCTGCCGCCGTACCAGATCATCGAGAAAATATCTCTTCCCATCGTATCGGTTCCAAACAGAAATTCCCGGCACGGCATGACGGAACAGTTTTTCAGATCCATATACGAGGGATCCTTCGTCATAATCTGCCCACAGAAAAGGCAGCCCAGCACAAGAAGACCCAGAAAAAGCTCTGCTGCCACCGGCCGGTCCTGATACCATTTTTTCTTTTTTTCTGCTTCTGTTTTTTCTGCAGGCCTCTCTCCTGCAAATTGAAATAATTGTGTTTTTTCTGTCACAGCATCATTACCTCCGATGTTTCTGCCGCTTCTTTCTCCCGCATCCGCGGATCAATTCTCTCGTTGATGATCTGTGCCGCCATATTGCACAGAATCACAACGATTCCGGACATCAGGCAAAGCAGCATCAGAAGATTGTAATCTTTGTACCGTGCGCTCTCATACGCCAGCGTTCCGATACCGGGATACGAGAAAACCGTTTCTACAATATAGGTTCCCCCCAGCACATGCGGAACAGAAATGGCCATGATGCCAAGATACGACGGAATCGTATTCCGCAGGCAATGCCGGAACAGAACCGTCTTTCGTTTCAGCCCCTTGGCTCTTGCCAGAAGCACATACTCTTCCCGCACTTCATCCAGAATTTTATTGCGGATCATGTATGCGTAATACCACAAATGACTCAGCACTACGACCGTCATCGGCAGGATCAGATGACAGACACGGTCAGAAAAATCTGCCTGTTTTCCAACAGAGTAGGCACCGGAACTCGGCAGCCATTTGAGCTGCATGGAAAAAACAAGAATCAGAAGCAGCGACAGCCAGAATTCCGGAATACATCCCGTGATGGTTCCCACCTTACAGATGATGCGGTCCAGCCAAGTATCTTCCTTCCATGCACAGAGAATTCCAAGAAGCAGCGCGAGGGTGAAAATCAGCAGAAATCCAATGCCGCCAAGCACCAGCGTATTTCCAA
>ENA-ORNR01002055-ORNR01002055.1-human-gut-metagenome-genome-assembly--contig:-NODE-2055-length-17064-cov-11.743136_pt1 | contig 17064 bp, 12 predicted proteins | sample MGYA00242114_ERZ509020 | MGnify/ENA primary metagenome ERZ509020 (study PRJEB26280, sample SAMEA2338758) | human gut metagenome | biome: human gut; feature: human-associated habitat; material: faeces...
TCCGGACTGCGTAATTATGAACATACAGCGGAAATCGCACAGCACATTATTGAACAGGGAAATTACAAAAATCTGGCAAAGACCAGATATGTTAATGATAAGCAGATCACAGACCATTATGCAATCGTACCCACAGGCCAGGGCTTAAACGCATTGAGAAGTGTTTCTCTTACTGCGCAGCGTGTATATGAGACCATTGTCAGAAGGTTTGTATGTATTTTTTATCCTCCTGCAGTATATCAGAAGATCAGTCTTGTGACAAAAATTCAGAATGAGAGCTTCTTTTCTTCATTTAAAGTACTGCTGGATGAAGGGTACTTAAAAGTTGCCACAAATTCTTTTGCGAAGCGAAAAGCAGCAGATGCCATGAGTGGTGGAAACAGAGCCGGCGCAGCCGGCAATGAGGGAAGTGAAGAGGAAGATCCGGATACAGGAAAAAACGGCGGGAACAAAGCTGATGATTCGGCTGAGGATATGGCGTGTGATACCAGACTTCTTGCCGCATTGCAGAACCTGAAAAAAGGTGATATACTCTCTGTGGACAGTCTGAGTATCAAAGAGGGCGAGACATCGCCGCCAAAGCGTTATAATTCCGGTTCTATGATTCTTGCAATGGAGAATGCAGGTCAGCTGATCGAGGATGAGGAACTTCGTGCGCAGATCAAAGGAAGCGGGATCGGAACCAGTGCGACCAGGGCGGAGATCCTGAAAAAGCTCTTCAATATCAAATATCTGGCACTCAATAAGAAAACCCAGGTGATCACTCCAACCCTTCTTGGAGAGATGATCTTTGATGTGGTAAACTGCTCCATCAGACAGCTTCTGAACCCGGAACTGACTGCAAGCTGGGAAAAAGGACTGAATTATGTGGCAGAGGGCAGTATTACAGAACAGGAATATATGGATAAGCTGGAACATTTTGTGCGCCTTCGCACCAGACAGGTGGAGGACAGCAATATCCAGCCATATCTGAGACAGTTCTTTGATGCTGCAGCAGTGAATTATAAGGATTCATCTGAAAAAAACAGTGCGAAAACAACAGGCAGATCAACGTCCGCAGCGGGACGATCACGTACCTGCAGAAAGCCGTCTGCTTCAAAGTAGTATGCATTTGTGACAGATAAAAGAAAACATGTCATCATAGCGAGAGAAAAGAGGAAAATATTATGTTAAAAGATTTTACAATTGCAAACCTTCTGGATCTGAACGAAACAATCGCAAAGGATTTATTTGAAGGAAAAACATATCCATGGGAAGTATTACCGGAGATCGGAGATTTCATTCTGAAACTGGGACAGACCTTAAGTGAAGAAGAATACGACCACCCGTCAGAAGATGTATGGATCGCCAAGAGTGCCAAAGTGGCACCTACAGCCTGCATCAACGGTCCGGTCATCATAGGTAAAGAAGCAGAAGTACGCCACTGTGCATTTATACGCGGAAAAGCAATTATAGGTGAGGGTGCAGTAGTAGGTAATTCTACGGAATTAAAGAATGCGGTACTTTTCAACAAGGTACAGGTTCCGCACTACAATTATGTAGGCGATGCAGTTCTCGGCTACAAATCCCATATGGGTGCAGGTTCCATCACTTCGAATGTAAAAAGCGACAAGACTCTGGTTGTTGTCAAATCTGCAGAAGAAAACATCGAAACCGGTCTGAAAAAATTCGGCGCGATGCTGGGCGACTGCGTGGAGGTAGGCTGCAACAGCGTGTTAAATCCGGGAACGGTAATCGGAAGACATACGAACGTTTATCCGCTTTCGCGGGTGCGCGGATTTATTCCGGAAAACAGTATTTTCAAAGATCAGGAACATATCGTATTAAAGGAAGACAGGGGCTGACCCCTGCCTTTTCTTTTTTAAATTTAATTGTGCTTTTCTGAAAGTTGATTTCATGCCCACATGAAAATCGGCTTTCAGAAAAGCAGGAAGGGCGCATGGGAACGATTGTGATAGCAGAATAGAAAAAGTGCTTGACGAAGCAGTGCCTGCGGTGTATAGTTTACTCAATGGATTAACGCTTGCACGCGTTAAAGCGTAAAAAGTGATTATGAGGAGGAACGAAAAATGAAAAAGTTAGCGGCAATTTCCCTTGTGCTGGCAATGACCGCGGCATCTTTAGCTGGCTGCGGCTCGACAGCAGACACTGCAGCACCGGCAGAAAGCGAAGCGGCAGAAACCACTGCAGCAACAACAGAGGAGACAACAGATACAGCAGCGGATACGGTAGCAGCAGATGGCAAGGTATATAACATTGGTATCTGTCAGCTGGTACAGCACGAAGCGCTGGATGCAGCAACCCAGGGCTTTCAGGATGCACTGACAGAACTGCTGGGTGAGGAAAATGTGAAGTTTGACCTGCAGAACGCTTCCGGCGATTCCGCAACCTGTGCAACGATTGTCAACCAGTTTGTATCTTCTGATGTTGACCTGATTTTGGCAAATGCAACAGCTCCCCTGCAGGCAGCGGCGGCAGCTACCAATGAGATCCCGATCCTGGGAACCAGCATTACAGACTATGCGACAGCTCTTTCCATCGATGACTGGACAGGCGTAACCGGCACAAACATTTCCGGTACTTCCGATCTGGCACCGCTGGATCAGCAGGCGGACATGCTGCATGAGCTGTTTCCGGATGCAAAAAATGTCGGCATCCTGTACTGCTCCGCAGAACCTAATTCCGCATATCAGTCCCAGACTATTCAGGGATATTTAAAGGATTACGGCTATGAATGCACAGAGTACACCTTCGCAGACTCCAACGATATCGCGTCGGTTGTAAACAATGCGATTGCAACATCTGATGTCCTTTATATTCCTACCGACAATACAGCAGCATCGAACACCACGATTATTCAGAACATCTGCCAGCCTGCAGGAATTCCGATCATCGCAGGCGAGGAAGGTATCTGCTCCGGCTGCGGCGTAGCAACCCTGTCCATCAGCTATTATGACCTTGGCTATAAAACCGGCGAAATGGCATATGAAATTCTGGTAAACGGTGCAGATGTATCTCAGACAGCAGTTGAGTTTGCTCCGAATGTAACCAAGAAATATAATGCAGCAAACTGTGAGGCACTCGGTATTACCGTGCCGGATGATTATGTGGCAATTGAGTAATCGCAAGTCACTGTGAGGGTTTGCAGAGCGTTGAGGAGGGAGAAATTCCTCTTCAGCGCTTTTTGTCGATTTTTTATGGAACGACTAAAAAGTATCGGTGACGAAACTAGGACTGCCGATATTTGAAAAATAAAAAAGTGTACTGGAGGAGGAAACAGTGAATATTGTAGCATTGTTTAACGCGCTGCCGGGGGGCTGTGCACAGGGGCTGATCTGGGGAATCATGGCGATCGGCGTATTTATTACCTATAAGATTCTGGATCTGGCAGATCTGACCGTAGACGGCACGATGTGTACCGGGGGTGCGGTCTGTGTCGTGATGATGATGAATGGGCATTCCGTTGGATTTTCCCTGTTCTGCGCATTTGTTGCAGGTATGCTGGCTGGTCTGGTAACGGGCATTTTCCATACAGCAATGGGAATCCCGGCAATCCTGGCAGGCATTCTGACACAGCTCGGTTTGTATTCTGTCAACCTGAGAATTATGGGCAACAAGGCCAATGTAGCGCTCGTTACTGATAAATATGACGTGCTGGTTTCTATGCGTTACCTTAAAAACGTTGTTTTTTACAAAAATACGCTGTTTGTTGTAGCAATTGTGATCGTTGTACTGATCGGAGTTTTATACTGGTTTTTCGGTACGGAATTGGGCTGTTCCATCCGCTCCACGGGCTCCAATCAGAACATGTCCCGTGCACAGGGCATCAATACAGACATGACAAAGATCATCGGTCTGATGCTGTCTAACGGCATCGTAGCGCTTTCCAGCGGTCTTCTGGCGCAGTATCAGGGCTTTGCGGACATCAACATGGGACGCGGTGCGATCGTAATCGGTCTGGCTGCGGTCATCATCGGCGAAGTCGTATTCGGCAAAATCAGCCGCAACTTTGCATTCAGTCTGCTGACAGTAGCGCTTGGATCCATTATTTATTACTTAGTTCTGCAGGTTGTTTTGTGGTTTGGCTTAAATTCTAATGATTTGAAGCTTTTGTCAGCGATCGTTGTAGCAGTATTTCTGGCAATTCCTTATATGAAGCGCAAATACTTTTCCAGACCTGTAAAAAAAGGAGGTGCCAGACGTGCTTGACTTAAAATCCATTAGTAAAACTTTTAATGCGGGGACAGTAAATGAGAAAACCGCACTGAATAACCTTTGTCTCCATTTAAATGATGGAGATTTCGTAACGGTGATCGGTGGAAACGGCGCCGGAAAATCTACCATGCTGAATGCGGTTGCAGGTGCGTGGCCGGTTGATGAGGGCACGATTGAGATCGGCGGCGTCAATGTCACAAAGCTTCCGGAATATAAGCGTGCAAAGTATTTGGGGCGCGTGTTTCAGGATCCGATGACCGGAACAGCAGCCAGTATGCAGATTGAAGAGAATATGGCGCTTGCGGCGAGAAGAGGGCTGAGCCGTACCTTGAAAAAAGGAATCAGCAGCAAAGAACGGGAATTTTACAGGGAGCGCCTGGCAGAGCTGGGACTGGGGCTGGAGGATCGTATGACCTCCAAAGTTGGTCTGCTTTCTGGTGGTCAGAGACAGGCACTGACACTTCTGATGGCTACCCTGAAAAAACCGCAGCTTCTGCTTTTGGATGAGCATACAGCGGCACTGGATCCCAAAACAGCTGCAAAGGTACTGGAGGCAACAGACCGGATTGTTGGACAGGACAACCTGACGACTCTGATGATCACCCACAACATGAAGGATGCAATTGCACACGGAAATCGCCTGGTTATGATGTATGAAGGACATATTATCTATGACGTGGCAGGGGAAGAAAAGAAAAAGCTGCATGTATCAGATCTTCTGGAGAAGTTTGAACAGGCCAGCGGCGGCAGTTTTGCAAATGACAGAATGATTTTATCCTGATTATTTTTGAATCCAAAGGTTTTACCTCTGTGTTTTGTAAAAAATACTGGATTTTTGACGAAAAGTGTGAGAAAATAGCATCAGCGTACAGCTGGTGCTTTTTTCATGGAGATCTGCTTCGGAGCTCTTATATGGAAGAAAGCTTTGCGCCTTTTTGGTGTGCCTGCTGACGAAAATTTCATCCATTAGACGAAAGGAGATAACACATGATTTATTCACACGAAGTAGAACAGATGTGTCCGGTAGCACAGGGCGTTAACCATGGCTGTGCTCCCATCCCGGAAGAAGCAAAATGGGTAAAAGCCAAAGAGATCAAGGACATATCCGGTCTGACTCATGGTGTTGGCTGGTGTGCACCTCAGCAGGGTGCCTGCAAACTGACACTGAACGTTAAGGAAGGTATTATTCAGGAAGCACTGGTAGAGACCATCGGATGTTCCGGTATGACTCATTCTGCTGCTATGGCTGCAGAAATTCTTCCTGGCAGAACCATTCTGGAGGCTCTGAACACTGACCTTGTATGTGATGCGATCAATACAGCTATGAGAGAGCTGTTCTTACAGATCGTTTATGGTCGTACACAGTCCGCATTCTCTGAAGAAGGTCTGCCGATCGGTGCAGGTCTGGAGGATCTGGGCAAGGGCTTAAGAAGCCAGGTTGGTACTATGTATGGTACCCTGAAGAAAGGCCCTCGTTACCTTGAAATGGCTGAAGGTTATGTAACCGGTATCGCTCTGGATGCAGACGATCAGATCATCGGCTACAAGTTTGTAAACTTCGGCAAGATGACAGACTTTATGAAGAAGGGCGATGACGCTCAGACAGCATATGAGAAAGCATCCGGTCAGTATGGTCGTGTGGATGATGCTGTAAGAATCATCGATCCCAGACAGGAATAAAAGGAGGAGGTAACGAAGCATGGCATTATTTGAGTCTTATGAAAGAAGAATTGACAAGATTAACGCTGTTTTAAATAGCTACGGAATTGCTTCCATCGAAGAAGCTGAAAAAATCACCAAAGATGCCGGCCTGGATGTTTACAATCAGGTAAAGAAAATCCAGCCCATCTGTTTCGAGAACGCTTGCTGGGCTTACACTGTAGGTGCAGCGATCGCAATCAAGAAAGGCTGCAGAAGAGCAGCTGACGCAGCAGCAGCAATCGGCGAAGGACTGCAGGCTTTCTGTATCCCCGGTTCCGTTGCTGATCAGCGTAAAGTAGGTCTTGGCCATGGTAATCTGGGCAAGATGCTGCTGGAAGAAGAAACAGACTGCTTCTGCTTCCTGGCAGGTCATGAGTCCTTTGCAGCAGCAGAGGGTGCTATCGGTATTGCTGAGAAGGCAAACAAGGTTCGTAAGAAACCTCTGCGCGTTATCCTGAACGGTCTTGGCAAGGATGCTGCACAGATCATTTCCAGAATCAACGGCTTTACTTATGTAGAGACTGAGATGAACTATTACACCGGCGAGCTGAAGGAAGTATTCCGGAAATCTTATTCCGAAGGCCTTCGTTCCAAGGTTAACTGCTACGGCGCAAACGACGTAACAGAAGGTGTTGCAATCATGTGGAAAGAGGGCGTAGACGTTTCCATTACCGGTAACTCCACCAACCCGACCAGATTCCAGCATCCTGTTGCAGGTACCTACAAGAAGGAATGTGTAGAGAAGGGCAAAAAGTACTTCTCCGTAGCTTCCGGCGGCGGTACCGGCCGTACCCTGCATCCCGATAACATGGCTGCAGGTCCTGCTTCTTATGGCTTCACAGATACACTTGGCCGTATGCACTCCGATGCGCAGTTCGCAGGTTCTTCCTCTGTACCCGCACACGTTGAGATGATGGGTCTGATCGGTATGGGCAACAACCCGATGGTTGGCGCTACTGTAGCTGTAGCTGTTTCCGTTGAGGAAGCTGCTAACGCTGGCAAGTTCTGAGAAATCCAGTAAAATCAAGGGTTATCGTGGTTCTGAATGTTCCACGATAGCCCTATTTTTTTCCACGTAGCACACAAATTGTGTAAAGCAAAAAGGGCATCTGCAAAAGCAGACACCCCATGCGTTTTTTGAAAGTCCGCACCCTCGACTCCTCTTTGTGGATTTCAGAATTTGTTTCTCAGCTTTCGGTATTCTCTCGGCGAATATCCTTTCAACTTGTGAAAAAGCCGACTGAAATAAAGCTGGTTATCATATCCGACAATCTTAGAAATCTCATTGATGGAATAAGTTGTTGTTTCAAGTAACATCTGAGCATTGTTGATGCGGATTCCCACAATGAATTGCATTGGTGTAGAACCGGTATATTTTTTGAAATTTCGGATAAACCAGCTGACACTCATGCCTCGTGAGGCAGCATAATCATCAATATTGATATTTTGATTGTAGTTTTCACTGAAAAAGGTAACAGCATTATCCATCTCATGATCAAGATATTCATTTTTTAATATGTGCTCTCTTGTCAGTTCCCGGTGGAAACTGATCAGAAGATGACGTAGCAAAAGGACAAGCATTTCCTCATAATTGTCTTGACAGCGTTGGAGCTCGATAATGATACGTTTGAAAATTTGTTCATATTCATTAGATGTACCCACTTGAAAGACACGTTCTTTATCCGGAAACCCATATTGACGTAAGATATTTTTCACATTGCTTCCTGTGAAGTGAATCCAGTATACTTCTGTCTTATCTTCTCCGTAATATTCATATTTTTGGAGTTCTTTCGGTCTGTACAGTACAATGTTGCCGGCTGGAACAATCGTTTCATTATTTACATTATCAAAATGAAAATGCCCACAACCAGCAGTGATATATATAATCTGATAATCCAGACGACCCCTTGGACGGTAGGTAGGAAGTTTGGGATGTCTGGAAAGACGGTAAGTACCACAGCTACCTACAATCAGCGGACGACTTTTGTCTTTGAAATCCATATGTGAGTGGTTCAAATAACCGGTGTTCAAATACATAGGACAGCACCTCTTTTCGCACTTTTTATCATTGTATCATTTAGTGCATATTTTGTCTAATCCAATTTATAGACATGTTTTGCGGATTAGGATAAGCTATATATATAGCATAACTAAGGAACATAAACAAAAAAATAAAGTATAAGGTTTGCTTTAGGGAAACAAAGAACAAAAAAGTATATGTATTGGAGGAGAGTTATTTATGATCGTACCACGTTATTATGAAAATCTAAGCGTACTGCACGAAAACACAATGCCAGCCAGAGCCTATTATATTCCGGCATCCAAAAGAATGGATAACTTGGTGGAACACAGAGAAGAATCAGATCGTATGCAGTTATTGAATGGAACTTGGAAATTCCAGTATTTTAACAGCATCTATGACATTCAGGATTCTTTCTTTGAGAAGAATTATGATACAGAAAATTTTGATGAGATTCAGGTTCCAAGTGTATGGCAGATGGCAGGATATGATACACACCAGTATACAAACATCCGGTATCCGTTTCCGTTTGATCCACCATATGTGCCACAGGATATTCCGTGTGGAGCTTATGTACATAATTTTGAGTACAGCAGAGATGAGAAAGCATCAAAAGCTTTTTTGAACTTTGAAGGAGTAGACAGTTGCTTTTATGTATGGATCAATGGCTCTTACATAGGATACAGCCAGGTTTCACATATGACCAGTGAGTTTGATGTTACCGATGTACTTCAGGATGGAACGAATACGGTGGCAGTGTTGGTAATGAAGTGGTGTGATGGTTCCTATTTGGAAGATCAGGACAAATTCCGTATGAGTGGTATTTTCCGGGATGTGTACATTTTGAAACGCCCAAAACAGGCAATCAGTGATTATCATATTAAAACAAGAATTGAGGATATGCTTGCGAAAGTAGAAATTGAAATGAAATTCTACTCTCCGTTAAATGTAAAAATTTCGATTGAAGATAGAAACGGAGCAGTTGTAGCACTAGGAAGTATTGCTGAAGAAGGAACAGCTGTATTAGAAATCGCAAGTCCGGAACTTTGGAATACAGAAAATCCATATCTATATAAACTGATTCTTGAAACAGAGAATGAAGTAATTGTAGATCACATTGCATTAAGAAAGATAGAGATTAAAGACCAGGTTATTTATTTAAATGGACAGAAGATTAAATTCCGTGGTGTCAATCGACATGATTCTGATCCGGTTACTGGATTTACAATCAATCCGGAACAGATTACAACCGATCTTACGTTAATGAAGCAGCATAATTTTAATGCGATCCGTTCCAGCCACTATCCGAACGCACCATTTTTCTATGAAATGTGTGACAAGTATGGATTCATGGTAATAGATGAAGCAGATATTGAAGCTCATGGTCCATTTATGATCTACAGAAAAGAAGACACTGATTACAATCGGTTCAAACGATGGAATGAGAAGATTGCAGATGATCCGGTATGGGAAGAGGCAATCGTTGATCGCGTAAAACTCATGGTGGAACGTGACAAAAACCGTTTCTGTATTGTTATGTGGTCAATGGGAAATGAGAGTGCTTATGGCTGCAACTTTGAAAAAGCACTGGAATGGACAAAGAATTTTGATCCAGACCGTATCACACAATATGAGAGTGCAAGATACCGTAATTATGATGAAACATATGATTACAGCAATCTGGATGTGTACAGCCGGATGTACCCGGCGCTTTCCGAAATTCAGGAATATCTGGATAAAGATGGAAGCAAACCCTTCCTTTTGGTAGAGTACTGTCACAGCATGGGAAACGGACCTGGAGATTTTGAAGATTACTTCCAGATGATTCAGGATAATGATAAAATGTGCGGCGGCTTTGTCTGGGAATGGTGTGACCATGCGATTGCTCATGGAACTGCTGAGAATGGAAAGACTATATATGCTTATGGGGGCGACCATGGCGAAGAAATTCATGATGGCAACTTCTGTATGGATGGATTAGTATATCCGGACAGAACGGTACATACAGGACTTTTGGAATACAAGAATGTTTATCGCCCGGCAAGAGTTATTTCCTATAACAAAGAAAGCGGAGAACTGGTGCTTCATAACTACATGGATTTTGATGACTTGAAAGATTATGTGAAGATTAGTTATGAGCTGACACAGGATGGTCTTGTGATCAGCAAAGGCATACTTCCGGAGTTTTCTGTGGCACCACACGGGGAAGGAAAAACAAACCTGAAGATCAATGTTCCAGAGAATGGGAAATGTTATTTAAAACTTATTTACCATCTGAAAAAAGAATTGCCACTGTTGGATGAAGACCATATTCTTGGATTTGATGAAATTGAGGTAAGTAAAGAGGATACAAAATGTAAACTTGCAGAGAAATGGATACCAAAAACAGTAGTGGACTCTGAATTACAGGTAAATGAAAATGATACACAGATTCATATCAAGGGGCGTGAATTTGCTTATACCATAGACAAACGTACTGCACTCTTTACAGAGATGAAATTCGCAGGGCGGGAATACTTGAACCATCCGATGGAATTAAATATTTGGAGAGCTCCAACAGATAACGATATGTACATCAAGTCTGAATGGAAGAAAGCCCACTATGATAAGGCTTACACAAGAGCCTATACGACAGAGGTTGTGCAGGGAAAACATGGTGTGAAGATTACAAGCCATGCTTCCGTTGTGGCAGAGACAGTACAGAAGATTCTTGATGTGACGATTACATGGAAAATAGAAGCTGCTGGAAAGATTGATGCAGATATTGCAGTAACAAAAGACGATGAATTCCCGGATCTTCCGAGATTTGGTGTGAGGATGTTCCTGGATAAAAAACTTTCAGCTGTAAGATACTTTGGAATGGGACCACAGGAAAGTTATTGTGATAAACATCAGGCTGCGAGCCACGGTTTGTACCGGGCAGATGTAGGGGATTTACATGAGGACTATATCCGTCCACAGGAAAATGGAAGCCATTATGATTGTGAATATGTAGAGCTTAACAACAGCCGATATGGAATTGTGGCATCCGCAGAAAAGGCATTTTCATTCAATGCTTCTTATTATACACAGGAAGAACTTGAGAAGAAAACGCATAATTATGAATTAATAGAATCAGATAGTGTAGTATTCTGTGTTGACTACGCATTAAATGGCATTGGTTCTAATAGTTGTGGTCCAGTTGTATTGGAGCAGTACCGATTTGATGATGTATTATTCCGGTTCCAGTTTACACTGATACCGTATGTAAAGGGATAATAAAGTTTCATGTAACCCGTAAACAAGGAAAGAGAGTCTGATTGTAATGTAAAGTCCGGATATACAGAGCAATCAGACAAAAACAGAGAAAAAATTAGAATTAGACATCATACGGTTAGACATATTGAGATTCTAAGTGCGATGAAGATGAGGAGCAAAGAAATTCGATGGAAGAAAAAAAGTATTTGAAATGGTATAACAAAATTGGATACGGATCAGGTGATATTGCAGGTAATGTAGTCTATGCGTTCCTGACATCTTTTATGATGGTCTATCTGACGGACTCAGTAGGACTTGCTGCAGGTGTCGTAGGTACCCTGATTGCCGTATCAAAACTATTTGATGGTTTTACGGATATATTTTTTGGATCAATGATTGACAAAACACACAGTAAAATGGGAAAAGCGAAACCCTGGATGCTATACGGATACATTGGTTGTGCCATTACGCTGGTCTGCTGCTTTGCAGTACCAGTCAGCTTTGGAACAACGGCTAAATATGCATGGTTCTTTATTTCTTATACACTGTTAAATGGTGTGTTTTATACAGCAAACAATATTGCTTATTCAGCACTTACGTCACTGATTACAAAGAACAGCAAAGAGCGTGTACAGATGGGATCTTACCGTTTTATTTTTGCATTTTCAACAAGTCTTCTGATTCAGGCGATTACAGTTGGATTTGTAGATAAATGTGGTGGAGATGCTGCGGCATGGAGAACGGTTGCTATTATCTATGCAATCATTGGTCTGGTCGTAAATACGATTTCAGCACTTTCTGTTAAGGAACTTCCGGAGGAAGAACTTAATGAAGGAGAAGTAAAGAATGATAATGAAAAGTACGGAATGGTACAGGCATTCAAGCTTCTTGTTAAAAACAAATATTACATGATGATTTGTGGAACATATATTTTACAGCAGTTATATGGTGCCATGATTGGAGCTGGCATTTATTACATGACATGGGTACTGAAAAATAAGAATTTGTTTGGACAATTTGCATGGGCAGTAAATATTCCACTGATCATTGCCCTGATTTTCACACCGACATTAGTTGGTAAGTGGAAAGGTATGTATAAACTGAACTTAAGAGGTTATGTCTTAGCAGTCATCGGTAGAGCACTTGTTGTTGTTGCCGGATATATGGGCAGTGTTCCGCTGATGATGGCATTTACAGCTCTTGCAGCCTTAGGTCAGGGACCATGGCAGGGAGATATGAATGCAGTTATCGCATCTTGCTCTGAATACACTTATCTTACGCAGGGAAAGAGAATTGACGGAACGATGTACTCTTGTACTTCTCTTGGTGTAAAAATCGGTGGAGGTATTGGAACCGCTGTTGTTGGATGGATGCTTGAGTTCAGTGGATATGTCGGAACAAATGCAACTCAGCCACAGTCTGCACTTGATATGATGCAGTTCATGTATCTTTGGCTTCCGTTAATCTTTGATGTATTGATTATGTTTGTACTTTCAAGAATGAATGTAGAAGATGCAAATAAAAAACTGAAAGCAGAAAAAGGAATTGCTGCAGATGAAGTAACAGATGCATTAGACATAAATTAGAATTGACAGGAGAAAGCGTTGTCTGGTCGTTGCTCGATGAGACAGTGCTTTTTTCTATATATAAAGTGATAGAACTGTATTTTGAAAATAAAAAAGGACCACTTCATTTTTGTGAAATGGCCTTAAGAAAATATTCAGTTTTCACAAAATAGTCCTTTTAGTATTTATACATGGTAAGGATGCTCAAAATATTCAGTGTAGAATACTAAAAGGTCATTCAGATATTTTTTTAGGTTGCTCATTTGCAATTCCTCCTTTCCTTATTTACAAGTTGATTATAAGATAGGTGTAAAAGGATTGCTTGCCAAATCGAAAGAAGATATAGACAAATGTTGCAAAGGGGAGTATTTCATGCAGTTAAAATATGTTGACACAAAAGAGGAGATCATAGCAATAAATAGGAAGTCAAAACATATTGAACCACATCTTCATAATGCACTGGAGATCGTTTGTGTAACAAGTGGAGCATTAGAACTTGGTGTCGGACAGGAACTATACCATATGGAAAAAGGAGATATAGGCTTTGTATTTCCAGATGTTATTCATCACTATCAGGTACTGACACCCGGTGTAAATAAAGCGACTTATCTGATTGCATCGCCATTTACGATAGCCAAATTTGCAGATATCATGCAATCCATGGCTCCTGAATACCCAATCATCAAAGCGGAAAAGGTTGAACCGGAGGTATATAGGGTTATAAATGCAATTTTAGAGACAGAACAGTCGGATATTACTGTTGCACAGGCATATCTTCAAATTGTGTTGGCACGCTGCATAGGAAAATTAAATTTGGTAGAAAAGAGCAGTGTGGGGAGCAACGATCTTATTTACCAGACAGTTTCCTATATATCAGCAAATTTCAAGAAGAAGTTTTCGTTGGAAGAGATGGCAAAAGACCTGGGCGTGAGCAAATATGTTTTATCCAGACTCTTTTCCAAGACATTCCATAGAAACTTTAATCAATATCTTAACGATGCAAGGCTGAACTATGCATGCCATCGTTTGGAAAATACGAGTGATTCTATTACAAACATTTGTCTGGATAGTGGATTTGAAAGTCAGAGAACATTTAACCGAGTATTTAAAGAAAGATATAAAATATCACCGAGTGACTACCGGAGTACATGTCTGAAAGATATGTTGTCATAACATATAGATTAATAAATTCAATAAAAATCTGATTATCAGTCTGAAATAAGTATCTCTGGGTGTTATTTATAATATGGGGTAGTGGTTAATTATTATGTCATGTATGAATGGAGAAGAAACAAACGGAGAACTGCTTCAGAAAAAGAAGTAGACAAACCGTAAATAAAGAAGTTAAGAGAGGCTGTTACTTTAGAAACTATTTAAAGAAGTAACAGAAGTCGGGGAAGCGTTAGAAAAGATACAAGAAACATAAATCAATATTGTTCGTTCTATTTTCAGTAACATATTTCGCAATGCGAAAAATAAGTTGCTGAACAGTCATTGCCTATATTATAATGAAGCTATAGCACCCTGTTAAATAATACATTTGAGAAAGTTCAACTTTCACGCTTTGTTGAGCCAGATCAATATACATTATTTACGAGGAGTGCTACAGGTACAATAAAAAACGGACAAGAGGCAGACTGATATGGAAAATAAACTGGAACATTTAAAAGAATATCTGAAGGGACTTGGCAGTGTAGCAGTTGCTTTCTCAAGTGGAGTGGATTCTACATTCTTATTAAAAGTAGCTCATGATGTGCTGGGTGATAAGGCGATTGCGATTACGGCTCAATCCTGTTCTTTCCCGAAAAGAGAGCTGAATGAAGCGAAGGCATTCTGCGAGAAAGAGGGGATTCAGCATGTGATCTGCCAGTCTGAGGAATTGGAGATTGAAGGATTTTCAAAGAATCCTCCGAACAGATGTTATTTATGTAAAAAAGAACTGTTTGAGAAGATTGGCGATATTGCAAAAAAGAATGGGATTGAATATATTGCAGAGGGATCAAATATGGATGATAACGGCGATTACAGACCAGGTCTGATCGCCGTAAAAGAACTTGGAGTTAAGAGCCCGCTACGTGAGGCGAAGCTGACGAAAGCGGAGATCAGAGAATACTCAAAGGAACTGGGGCTTCCGACTTGGGACAAACAGTCATTTGCCTGTCTGTCCTCCAGGTTTGTCTATGGAGAGACCATCAGTGAGGAAAAGCTTGGAATGGTTGAGAAAGCAGAGCAGCTTTTACTTGACTATGGATTCCATCAGGTACGTGTCCGTATTCACGGTTCACTTGCAAGAATTGAGATCATGCCGGAGGAATTTCCGAAACTTCTGGAAAAAAATGTCCGAGAGGATATTGCAAAGAAATTTAAGGAGTATGGATTCACTTATGTGACCATGGATATTCTGGGATATCGTATGGGAAGTATGAACGAAACACTTGGCGAAAATGATAAAATGACTGCAGATAGCAGCCTTAAGGGTAAAAACGAATGACAGTAAAAGAGAGAATAACAGCACTTCGTGCACGCATGAAAGAGACAGGAATTGATGCATATCTGATTCCTACAGATGATTTTCATGGTTCAGAATATGTAGGTGAATATTTCAAATGCAGAAAATATATCACAGGATTTACCGGTTCTGCAGGCACTGCGGTGATCATGCAGGATATGGCAGGATTATGGACGGATGGACGTTATTTTATCCAGGCTGCAGATCAGCTGGAGGGAACAGGAATTACTTTATTTAAAATGGGTGAACCGGAAGTTCCCACAGTTCATGAATTTCTGAAAAAAAATCTGACACAGGGAAGGTGTCTGGGATTTGACGGACGTACTGTCAGTGCAAAAGAGGCAGCAGAATTGGAGAAAATGCTGGATGAAAACGGTGTGTTTCTCAGTGTTGATCACGATCTGGCAGGCGATATATGGGAAAACCGTCCGGTACTTTCCTGTGAACCGGTTACAGAGCTGGATATAAAATGGGCAGGAGAATCCAGAGCTGATAAATGCGCAAGAATCCGCAAAGCAATGGAGAAGAAGGGTGCAGATTTATTTGTACTGACTTCTCTGGATGATATTGCCTGGCTGTTAAATATACGTGGGGGAGATATCCACTGTTGTCCGGTGGTTCTTTCTTATCTTGTAATGACAAAAACAGAGATCAGACTTTTTGCAAATGAGAAAGCCTTTCAGACAGACGTACTGGAAGCGCTGGAAAAAGATGGTGTGACCCTTTTTCCCTATGACAGTATCTATGAGTATGTGAAAACATTTAAAAAGGACAAAAAAGTTCTTCTCTGCAAAAAGAAAGTCAACAGTCGTCTGGTTAGCAATATTCCAGCAGACACCCGGATTCTGGATGAAGAAAATCTTACACTTCTTCCCAAGGCAACGAAGAATCCTGTTGAGGTGGAAAATGAACGCATTGCGCATATCAGAGACGGAGTTGCAGTTACAAAGTTCATATACTGGTTAAAGAAGAATGTTGGAAGGATTCCGATCACAGAATTAAGTGCAGCAGAAAAGCTGTATGAATTCCGTTCGGAACAGGAGGATTTCATAGATAACAGTTTTGATCCGATTATTGCCTATGGAAAGCATGCTGCTATTGTACATTATTTTGCAACACCCGAAACGGATATTCCTCTGGAACCATCCGGCTTTCTTCTGGCAGATACAGGAGGACATTATAAAGAGGGAACTACTGATATTACCCGTACTGTTGTCATGGGACCGACTACTGAGGAAGAGAAAAAGTACTTCACAGCAGTTTTGCGGGGAACTCTGAATCTGGGAGCTGCCAGATTTCTTCATGGCTGTACCGGTGTAAATCTGGATATTCTGGCGAGACAGCCGCTGTGGGAAATGGGAGAGGATTTTAAACATGGAACCGGTCATGGAGTAGGATATCTTCTGAATGTCCATGAAGGACCCAATAGCTTCCGATGGAAAATTGTTCCGGGTGGAAATGCAGTGCTGGAGGAGGGAATGATCACCTCTGATGAGCCGGGATATTACAGAGAGGATGGATTTGGAATCCGTCATGAAAATCTGATGGTCTGCAAAAAAGCTGAAAAAACAGAGTATGGTCAGTTTATGTGCTTTGAATTTCTGACTATGGTACCTTTTGATCTGGATGGAGTGGTGCCGGAACTGATGAGTGTCCGGGAACGTAACCTTCTCAATGATTACCATGCACAGGTATATGAGAAGATTTCTCCGTATTTGAACGAAGAAGAAAAAGAATGGCTGAAAGATGCTACCCGGGCAATCTGATAAAAATAAAAAACATTTTACAAAATCAAAAAGAGGAACAGCCGTGATGGA
>ENA-ORNR01002057-ORNR01002057.1-human-gut-metagenome-genome-assembly--contig:-NODE-2057-length-17059-cov-10.881910_pt1 | contig 17059 bp, 8 predicted proteins | sample MGYA00242114_ERZ509020 | MGnify/ENA primary metagenome ERZ509020 (study PRJEB26280, sample SAMEA2338758) | human gut metagenome | biome: human gut; feature: human-associated habitat; material: faeces...
ACCGTTTGTCGATCATCTTCGGATAGCTCTGCCACGGAATTACGCCGCTGCCCCCGTTGTTCGGGCAAGGACGTTGCCGACAAACCGCTGCCAAACGCCTCTGTCGCGGCCGACAGCGTTGCTGTCAAAAAACCATCCACGCAGCTCAAAAAGCCCCTCACGCTGGCTTTTGTGGGCGACATAATGATGGGTACGACCTTTCCTGAGGATGCCGGAAGCGCCTATCTCCCGGCCAACGACGGGGCTAACCTCTTCGCCGACTGCGACTCACTGTTGCGCGCTGCCGACATAACAGCCGGGAATCTTGAAGGCACTTTGCTCGACAGCGGAGGCACGCCCAAACGCTGCTCCAACCCGAAGCTCTGTTATATTTTCCGCACTCCCACGCGCTACGTCGGCAACCTTGTCAATGCCGGCTTCGACCTGCTGAGCATTGCCAACAATCACGCCAACGATTTCGGCAGTCAGGGGGTGGCTTCAACGCAGAAGACCCTTAAAGAGGCCGGCATAGCCTACGCAGGAAGGGCTGAAGGCGCACGCACAGCCATCATAGAGAAAAACGGCTATAAAATAGGATATGCCGCCTTCGGCCACAGCCGAGGAACCATGTCGATAAATAATTTGGCCTCCGTGAAACAGACTATATCAGACCTCAAGAAGAACTCTGACATTGTCATAGTCAGCTTCCACGGCGGCGGCGAAGGTCCCAAATACAGCCACGTTGCCAATGCCACGGAAACGGCTTTTGGAGAAAACCGAGGGAATGTGGTGAAGTTTGCCCATGCAGCTGTAGACGCCGGTGCCGATGTGGTGTATGGCCACGGACCGCACGTGCCGCGTGCCGCCGAGCTTTATAACGACCACATAATCTTCTACAGCCTCGGCAACTTCTGTACGCCATATCGCGTAAGCCTTGGCGGAGTGAGCGGCCTCGCCCCGGTGGCAGTAGTGGAGATAGATGCCGACGGCCGTTTCATAAAAGGGAAAATTCACAGCTTCAGGCAGCAGAAAGGGAAAGGGCCCCGGCTCGACGCCACCAACGAGGCAGCCCGCCAAATCAAACGCCTGTCGGCCACCGATTTCCCCGCCTCGCCGCTAAAGATAGCCACCGACGGCACCCTCAGCCGCTGATAACCGAACAAACAGAATACCTCAATACAACTCTAACCAACAAACAGCTAAATGAAACACAAAAAACTTCTGCAGAAGCTGCTACCGGCACTCGCCATAGCACTTCCTGCAACGCTGTCGGCTACGACGCCGACCGTGGCGCGGCTCAACGCCGACACCACGGTTAAGGGTCAACGACCACCGGCTCTGCCTCAGGCCGCTGCGCTGCAACAATCCTTCCGGCCCCGGATTGCGCTTGCTGCCGACATTGCAGCAGCCGAATCGGGCAATTTGGCACAGGCAAATGTGTCTTTGGCCGCAAACGCTCCGGCCACTCTTACCTATGTAAAGCCCGACAAGAGGACTCTGCGTCCTGTGGGCAATGCATCCGCCGCCACATCGCAGGCTCCCGTTATCCGCACACAGCGCATGGCCACGCCGGCCAAGATTATAACGGGTTATGTGATAGGCAAGGACTTTGTGCATAACGGCAGCGAAAGCAACTGCATAATGCAGTATGTGGCCGACGCCACCGACCCCACGATGATTCACATCCACAATTTCTACGGTCTCGAAGAAACAGTGGATGCCGTAATCGACGTCAATACCGGCACTGTGAGCATTCTGCCGCAGCGCATCTGGCAAAGCACCCAATACGGCGATGTATACATGTTCCCCATCACCATTTCCGATGCCGGAATACAGTACTTCCCCTCCAGCCCGGTGCGCGGCACCATCGACAGCAAGGGTGTCATCCGCCTGCCGCAATGGGGCGCCATAGTGGGCGACGGCGACAACAAGGGTCTGTTGTTGGCTGCCATAGACAGCAGCGAATATCACCCCTCGAACGCCACCATGACGGCCACCAAACGCGCAAACGGCCAGGATTCGGAAATATCCTATCCGCTGCTTATTGAACAGCCGCAGGCCGCCGAGATGAAGATTTACAACTTCGGCACCACAAGCGTTCCGGTAACCGCGCGTATCTCGGCCGACGGCACTGCATCCGTATCAGAGCAGTACATAGCCAACATGGGCCTCTACGGCGATTTCCACACCTTCCCCATCGACCCGGCCACGGGCGTGATAACGAAGGATGAGCCGGTGATGGCCACCATCTCCAAGGCCGATTCCACAATGACCTTCTCGCCATGGGTTGCCGGCTCCATAATGCAGTACGGGTTGGTAGCGCTCTATCTGCCGGCCTCCAAGTTCAAAGCCTCGATAGCACTGCAGCTGCCTGCCGCCAATCCCTTCAACCTTGAGGGTAACGGCACTCAGGCTTCGCCGTATCTGATTAAGACCACGGCTGACCTGGTGGCTCTCTCAGAAGCCTCGCAGAAGAACTCTTTCCCCAACCGCTATTTCAAGCTCATGAACGACCTGGACATGAGCAGCGTCGGCACTTTCTTGCCCATAGGCAGCAAGAAGGCGGCCTTCAACGGCGTCTTCGACGGCAACGGACACACCATTGCCAACCTTAAGGTGAATGCCCTCGGCTATCACTTCCAGGGCCTCTTCGGCGCCATCTACACCAACGCCCGCATCAGCAACCTCACCGTAACCAACGGCTCCATAACGGGTTCGGGCTACTATCTCGGTCTGATAGCCGGTTATTCCATGGGCGTCATCGACAACTGCCACGCCACAGGCACGGTAACCTCCACAGGTCTTTGCGCAGGCGGCATCACCGGCCGCACTTACGGCACTGTCAACAACTGCTCATTCAGCGGTCGCGCTCAGGCGGCAGGCTACATAGGCGGCATTGCCGGTTATTCCTACGGCGCCCTCACAGGCTGCCACTCCGACGCTGACGTATCGCTGCCGGCACGTCTCACCAACGGCGCTTCGTGCGTAGGTGGCATTGCCGGTCTGGCTCAGTCATACTCCACCAACCGCGAGGGCCGCATTGCCGACTGCCGTTTCTCAGGCACCGTAACGCAAGGCTCAGGCTACGGCTTTGCCGGCGGCATTGCAGGCTATCTCTACGCCGTTGACATGGACGGCTGCCTCAACACCGGCTTGGTTCGCACCACTTCCACCACAGGCACGGAGGAAGCCGCCGGCGGCATTTGCGGCATAGTACGCGACTCTTACATCGACGACTGCCACAACGCAGGTCTGATTCAGGCTGACGGTCTGAGCACCTACGCAGGCGGTCTGATAGGATACCTGACCTGCAGCTACAACAGCATTGACGGCATGACAGAGCCTATCTTTGTCAAGAACTGCTACAACGCGGGTCAGGTACAGGGCCGCGAACGCACCATCCACGCCGGTGTGTTCGGCGACGAATTCACCATGGAGCAGTTTGAAGAGAAACCCTCTGACACTGCCTTCACAAATGTATATTCCGACAACCAGGCAACCGGTTTGAAGGATACCCGCTTCGGCCAAAACACCGATTTCTTCCTGGGCAAGCTGCCGCAGGGCTTCAGCTCGTCGGTATGGGACACCAACACCGGCGCCTACCCCACTCTGAAGGCTTTCGCCGCTCTCACTGACAACGACGTGGCAAAATCTGCCGCAGTGTTCGCCGCCGGTGAATCAACGCGCGTAATGAAGCACAACGCCATGCTGCAGGCCGCACAAGGCATTGCATGGCAGCTGCTCGACGCCAAAGGCAATCTCACCGCCGCCACGCAGGGTCTGAGCATCAGCGGCAACTCGCTGGCTGTAGGCTCAGCTTACGCTAACGATACCTTGGTAGCCACTATCAACGGCAAAGCCACCGGACGCCGCCTCATCATCAACGTCGTTCCGAAGCTCTTCGACGGCGAAGGCACAGCCGCTTCTCCTTATCTGATAAAGAACAAAGCCGACTTCATGATCCTGCACACCGCCGTGATGCACTATGACCATGAAGGCGACTTCTTCCGCCAGACTGCCGACGTTGACTTCGGCCTCGCCGACGACTTCGCAGGCGTGGGTGCCGGAAACCATCTGCTGGAATTTGCCGGTGTCTTCGACGGCGACAACCACCTTATCAAGAACCTGAAGATAACGGCTGCCAAAGTCAACGCTCAGGGCAATCTGCTGCAGGGCACTTACAACTACGGCGGTCTGTTCCACATCGGCAGTCCCACAAGCATCATCCGCAACGTAATCATAGACGCTTCCTGCCAACTCGACTTCTATGGCAGCGCGGGCGCAGTAATCGGCTACACCACCGGCAAGGTGGAGAACTGCCGCAACTACGCCGCTATCCGCACAGGCTATAACCGCATCGGCGGCATCGCCGGTCATGTTGACGAGGGCGGCAGCATAGCAGGCTGCTACAACGGCGCCTCTGTAACCGCTTCCAACGACTATGTGGGCGGCATCGCCGGCCAGAACATGGGCAGCATCAGCGACTCTCAGAACGACGGCGACATCACCGGCGCCGGCAAATACACCGGCGGCATTGCCGGCGCATCGGCCGGCTCACTGACGGTATGCGTCAACTCGGGCACCATCAGCGGCGCTGAATATACCGGCGGCGTTATAGGCTCTAATGCGGCAGCCAACGGCATGGGCAATGTGCAGCAATGCGTATCGTCGGGTCTGGTTGTTACTTCCGGCACTCCGTTTGGCGGCGTGATAGGCTACAGCAACGGCCGCGGCAACATTGAAGCCAACTACTTCGATGCCTCCGTAAACAATATGGACGGCTGCTCCTCGCTGAGCCAGGGCTTCAACGGCGTCTCCACTTCAGAACTCGTTACAGCGACCGTGCCCGAAGGCCTCGACAAAGAGAAATTCCAATTCAGCGCCACGGCATACCCCACTCTGAAAGCATTTGCCAATGAAACCGCCGGCATAGCCCAGCGCAGCATCTATGTGCTCTTCGGCAAAGGCGAAAAGCGCACCAACGTAATCCACGCTACCCCCCTGGCAGCCACGCAGGCTCTGCAGTGGCAGCTCAAAGGCGACAGCGTGTTCAGCATAGCAGGCGGCAACCTGAAGGTGAACATGGGCAACCAGAACATCGCCACCGATACTCTCACGGCCAAGCTCAACGGATTCACCAAGACCTATCCCCTCACGGCCATCAAGGCAATCCTGGCAGGCAACGGCTCCGAGAGTTCGCCTTTCCGCATCACCTCGGCCGCTGACCTCACTCTGCTGTCGGAATTCATGACCGAGTCGGGAATGGACTACGAAGGCTATTTCTTCCGTGTTGAGAACGACATCACATACGCCGACACCACCACCTTCAAGCCCATCGGCTTCACCGGACCTCAGTTCCAGGGCGCTTTCAACGGCAACGGTAAGACCATCAGCGGTTTCAGCCTTACCGACGAAACCAGCAAAACGGGCAAATACTTAGGCTTCTTCGGCACCATCGGCTCGAAAGGCAGCGTAAGCAACCTTACCCTCGACGGCACTCTGAAATGCTACAGCTACACGGGTGGCTTCGCAGGTAAGCTCTACGGCAGCATCGTCAACAGCGTATCGCGCATGAAGGTTGACAGCAAAGGCGGCTACGGAGCAGGTTTCGCCGGCTATATGTACGACGGCTCTCTGATACGCAACTGCGTGTTTGAAGGCGTTATCAGTCCGAGCTACGCCACCAACTACAACTACATAGGCGGCATAGCCGGCCAGACAGACGCCGGTTCGCTCATAGACAGCTGCATAAACCGCGGCACAGTGGGTCAGAACAAGAACACCACCGGCACAACCTGGACAGGCCAGCAATATGTTGGCGGCATAGCAGCATGGCACAGCGGCACGGCCAGCCACTGCCGCAACGAAGGCAGCGTAGTGGCACGCCAGCAGGCCGGCGGCATAGCAGGCCGATTGGGTAAGACAGGTCAGATTCTCGACTGCGAGAACGTGGCCGACATCACCCTTCCCAATGGCGGCAACCTTGGTGGCATGGCTTCCTCAACGCAGGGCAGCGGACTGAGCTACATCCTCCGTTGCAAGAACAGCGGTAACCTGCGCGGCAAGAGCTATACGGCCGGCATCATCGGTCAGATTACCGCCGGCTGCACCGTCGACAGCTGCTTCAACACCGGCAAAATCACCGGCTTCAGCTCCACAGCCTTCAGCGTTGGCGGTGTAATAGGCCAGATGGCTTCACAGAGCAAATATCCCTCGTCGGCAAGCCACAGCGGCAACTACGGCGACGTTTACAACGAGTCACAGTCAACAGGCGGCTTCGCAGGTAAAATCACCGGCGGCCACGTCAGCGACTGCTTCAACACGGGCAACGTAAAGGTTGTGAAAGAGAAAGACGACGCCACCTCGAGCGGTGTTGGCGGCTTTGCCGGCTCATTCTGCTCCACGGCCGAACGCATCTGGAACTCAGGTAACGTAGAGAGCAACGTACCGGGCGCCGCCGGCATCTTCGGTGTAGGCGCAATGCCGATAGCCAAGGTAAGTCATGCCGTTAACTACGGCAACGTAACCCTCAGTCGCACGCTTCCGGCCAAAGGCCTTGGCGCCGCAGGTATCTGGGGCGGCTACGGACCCGTTGAACTCACCGACTGCTATAACCACGGCACCGTTACGGCACCCAACGACGCTGCCGGTATCAATGCCGCCATGCACAGCAACGGCAACGGCGGCACAACCATTCTGCGCTGCTACAACACCGGCGCTGTGATTGTGCCCGACACGGCCACCCGCGTCTCGAACGTAGCCCTGATTTCGAGTTATGTCGACACTCGCACCCCCATCGACCCCGCTCTGATGCACGTTGACAGCACTTATTACAACCGCACTGCCCTTGGCAGCTTTGCCAACGACACTTTAGCAGTTGGTCTGAGCAACCTTCAGCTGCAGACGGCAGCCCTTGGCAACGCCTACACCTACCGGCGCGCCTGCTTCCCCGTACTGGCATTTGTCGACTCGCTGCCACTGAGCGATTTCCACGCTGTAGACATTGACTACGCCGACAACGACAGCGCCCAGTCAATCACCAACGGCTTCCATGTGGGCATGCGTCCCAACGTGGTCTGGAGCACAAGCGACGGTCTGCGCATTGACGAAGGCGGACACGTATATCTGCTGAAAGAGGGCACCCATACCCTCACCGCCACGGTTCTCAACACAAAAGAGCCTCTGAGCAAGCAGTATACAGTGAATGTTATCACCCTTGGCGTCAGCGACCTTGACAACGACGGCAAGGAGATAGCCACCACAGAGTATTACAGCCTCAGCGGCATCCGTCTGCAGAGTCCGATTCCGGGCACACCCTGCATAGCCCGTATCCGTTACACCGACGGCACCACAGCCACACGCAAAATCCTCATCACTGCCCGCCAATAACCCCACAGGCAGACGGTGACTGACACCCTACCGGCCACCGGCCCGGAGAGAAACGACTGCACAGCATCCTTCTCCCGAGCCGGTGGCTCTCCTTTTTCTCTGTAATGCTTAGACTAAACTCCGATTTTTCAGCAAGGTAATGCCCGCAAAACCATATTTTAGCATAGAGTTTTAGTATTCCGAAAATTTTATTAACTTTGTAAATTGAAAACCACACCACTCCCAAGTGACCAAATTAAGTTCAATTAATATCTAACAACATGAAAAAACTATGCTTCCTCACGGCAGCGCTGCTGACGGCCGGTATCATGACGGCTCAGGTTCAGCTAAGCGAATTGCCGGGACGCGTGATTACGCCGCAAAAGGTCAATCTGACCGAGGCTCCTGCCAAGCAGCGTACAGCGAACTACACCTTCCAGGAGCTGCAGTCCGCACAGCAGACGCCCCAACAGACCTCTGTCTCAGAGGCTGTTAGCCAGCGCATTCCTTCAACGAACGTAACCGCGCTCGGCGCGCCTCAGCGTGAGGTGTTCCGGGCCAATCTCACCGCAAAGGACAAATTCACCACTCCGATACGCAAAGAAGCACCCAAGGGTGCCGTACCCGAAAATATTATAGGCAAAAGCTATAATACTTTCTACGGAAGCTTCACCAACTACAACAACTGCGTAGGCTGGCTGACCGTTGAAAAAGGTCAAGGCGACACTGTAATCCTCAAAGGCTTTGCCGACGGATACGACGTAAAAGGTGTTTACAACAAGACAGCCGGCACGGTAACTTGCCCCGCCTCACAAGTAGTTGGCACTCACGCCTCGCTCGGCACTGTTACTTTCTACGCCCTCAGAGGCGGCAGCTACTACAAAAACGAACCTGTAGTGCTCACCTTCACCGACAACAACATCACCTTCAGCGCCGGTGTTTACTGCGCCGTAACGAATGGTGGTGTTGTGATGATGAAAGATGACCTTACCGCCATCGAATCCAACGGCCGTCTGAAACTCGACCGCACGAACCAGGCCGGTGCTGTTTCAGCATCGTTCGACTTGCCTCTGTACATCAGCAACGTATCTGACATCCACATGGATATTCAGGGTCTGCAGTCGTGGCTCTATGGCCACAACTACAAGGTGCCTTTCACCATCAGCGGCAACAAGGCTACCCTGCTGACTACTGACTCCATCGACTTCTACGGCGGCACGAACGGCAACGCTGACCAGTGCTTCTTCATGCTCGGCTTCAACGGCCAGGGCATCACTCCCGACCCCACCTTCACCGTCACCACTACCGACACCCTCACCACTCTTACGGCCGACACCCGTCTGTTCTGCGGCTATAACGAAAGTGGCAACAGCTGGCGCGGCTTCTTCCTCAAGGACTACGCCTTCAACTACGCCTCCAACAACCAGGGCGGCGGTGGCGGCGAGCAGCCCAATCCCTGCGCCATAGCAGGCAAACGCTACAACACGTTCTTCCAGAGCTTCACCAACCAGGGCAAATGTGTTGGCTACTTCACTGTTGAACAGGGTGCAGCTGAAAACGAGGTAATCCTCAAAGGCTTGGCCGACGGTTACGACGTTAAAGGCACATGGGACGCAACTGCCAAAACCGTTACCTGCCCCGCAAACCAGGTTATCGGCACTCATTCCACAGCCGGCACAATCACGTTCTACTCGCTCGAGGGCAACAGCTACAGCCGCACCGAACCCGTAGTACTTACTTTCAACGGCAACCAGGTTAGCTTCAACACCGGTATCTATGCTGCCGTATCACAGGGCGGTGTAGCTTTCATGACCGGCATCACAGGCAAGGAAGCCAACGGCTTGCTCAAACTCAGCCAGACTAACCAGGCCGGTGCCGTACAGGCAACTCACGAGCTGCCCATTACCGTTGCCAAAACAGCCGACAACAAGATTGAGGTGCAGGGTCTGCAGTCGTGGCTCTATGGCCACAACTACAAGGTGCCTTTCACCATCAGCGGCAACAAGGCTACCCTGCTGACTACTGACTCCATCGACTTCTACGGCGGCACGAACGGCAACGCTGACCAGTGCTTCTTCATGCTCGGCTTCAACGGCCAGGGCATCACTCCCGACCCCACCTTCACCGTCACCACTACCGACACCCTCACCACTCTTACGGCCGACACCCGTCTGTTCTGCGGCTATAACGAAAGTGGCACAAGCTGGCGCGGCTTCTTCCTCAAGGACTACGCTTTCAACTACAAGGTTGAACAGGGCGGCGGCGGCGAGATGCAGGACACCGTTACGGTGAACAACATCGAATACGCTCTTGACCACTCCAAGAAGGAAGCTACCGTACTGGGCTGCGCAGCCTCGCTGACAAAGCTTGACATGCCCGGCACCATCAACGCCAACAACACGGACTACACCGTGGTTGCAGTAGCTGAACAAGCCTTCTACGGCAACTCCAAACTTACTTCGGCTTCTCTGCCCAAGACCCTGAAAGTTCTCGGCAAAGATGCCTTCCGCAACGTACGCAACCTCAACGAACTGAAGATTGAAGACCTCGCCGCATGGTGCAACGTATGGATGGCCAACGGCAACGCCAACCCCATCTACAACGTCTTCAACAGCATCCAGAGCAAATGGGGCAAGGTATACTTCAACGGCACGCAGGTAAGCACAAGCCTTGAAATTCCCGCAAGCGTTAACCGCATCGGCCGCTCCTTCTACGGCTTCAAGACCCTTACTTCAGTTACTCTGCCCACCGGTCTGAAAGTGCTTGGTGACCAGTCGTTCGCCAACTGCATCAACCTGCCCACAGTTGAGATTCCCTCAACAGTCGACAGCATCGGCAGCGCATTCTGGGGCTGCGAAAAGATTAACAACATAGTTATCCCCAATGGTATAGTAACCCTTGGCGCCAGCACGTTCTACGGCTGCAAGGCTCTGACCGACGTCAAGCTCAACGAAGGCCTTAAGACTATCGGTTCCATGACCTTCACAAGCTGCACAGCTCTGACTGAAATCGAACTTCCGACAACGCTGACCGACATTGCCGGCACAGCCTTCATGTCGAGCAAAAACATCACATCTGTCAAGTGCAAGGCTGTAGTGCCTCCCACCACCACAGACAATGCTTTTGCGGACTTTGCCGCCACGGCTACCCTCTATGTACTCGAGGAATCAATCCCCGCTTACAAAGCAGCTCTCGGCTGGAAGAACTTCTCAAGCATTAAGAAACTCGACAAATCTGTTAACGGCATCGACGCTGACAACGATGCTCCGGCTTACTACTACGACCTGAACGGTTTCCGCGTAGAGCAGGAGAACCTCACCCCCGGCATCTACGTCAAAGTGCAGGGCAGCAAGACCACAAAGGTTGTGATTAAATAAACCTATCATTTTTCTCCGCAAGGAGAAGAACAGCTACGGAGGGCGCGCCGGCATCGGCACGCCCTCTTTCTTGCAGAAAATGCCGCAAACAAAGGCGCTGAAAATGCCATATAAAATGCCATAAAGTGCCGAAATTTGGAGAAATTAAAAAAATGTATTATCTTTGCGGCGCCGTAGTATAAGCGCTCGGAAGGGTGCATACTGCGAAGCGAGAGAATTAACTTTTTTCAGCATTAACCAATTTTAATGAACGAACTTAAAAACACCCCGGTTGAAGGCCTTCAGGACTTCGATTGGGACGCCTATGAAAACGGCGACACCGCAGGGTCAAAGAGCCGCGAGGATCTGACCAAGACCTACAACGAGACACTCAACACGGTCAAGGACAAAGAGGTAGTCGAAGGTACCGTCATCGCAATCAACAAACGCGAAGTGGTGGTTAACATCGGTTACAAATCAGACGGCATCATCCCTATCACCGAATTCCGCTACAATCCCGACCTTAAGGTAGGCGATAAGGTAGAGGTATTCATCGAGAACCAGGAAGACAAAAAAGGTCAGCTTGTTCTCAGCCATAAGAAAGCGTGTGCATCGCGCAGCTGGAGCCGCGTGAAAGAGGCAATGGAGAAGGACGAAGTCATCAAGGGCTACGTAAAATGCCGTACCAAAGGCGGCATGATAGTAGACGTCTTCGGCATCGAGGCCTTCCTGCCCGGCTCGCAGATCGACGTGCGCCCCATCCGCGACTACGATGTATTCGTAGACAAGACGATGGAATTCAAAGTGGTGAAAATCAACGAAGATTACCGCAACGTTGTAGTCAGCCACAAAGCCCTCATCGAGGCAGAACTGGAAGCCCAGAAGCGCGAAATCATCTCCAAGCTGGAGAAGGGTCAGGTGCTGGAAGGCGTCGTGAAGAACATCACCAATTACGGTGTGTTCATCGACCTTGGTGGCGTAGACGGCCTGATTCACATCACCGACCTGAGCTGGGGCCGCGTATCGGACCCGCACGAGGTTGTAGAGCTTGATCAGCGTCTGAACGTGGTAATCCTTGACTTCGACAACGACAAACGCCGCATCGCACTGGGTCTGAAGCAGCTTACCCCGCATCCGTGGGATAACCTCGACCCGAACCTCAAGCCCGGCGACCACATCAAGGGCAAGGTTGGCGTCATGACCGATTACGGCGCATTCATAGAGGTACAGCCCGGCGTAGAGGGTCTGATACACGTCAGCGAGATGAGCTGGAGCAACCACCTGCGTTCACCTCAGGACTTCATGAAGGTAGGCGACGAGATAGAGGCCGTAATCCTCAACATCGACCGCACCGAACGCAAGATGAGCCTCGGCATCAAGCAGCTTAAGAAAGACCCCTGGCAGGACATCGAGACGAAGTATGCCATCGGCAGCCGCCACACCGCCAAAGTGCGTAACTTCACCAACTTCGGCGTCTTTGTGGAGACCGAAGAGGGCGTAGACGGCCTGATTCACATCAGCGACCTGAGCTGGACCAAGAAAATCAAACACCCCAGCGAATTTACCTCAATCGGCAGCGACATCGAGGTTCAGGTTCTGGAAATCGACAAAGAGAACCGTCGTTTGAGCCTTGGCCACAAGCAGCTTGAAGAGAACCCCTGGGACGTATTCGAGACCATCTTCACCGTTGGTTCAATTCACGAAGGCACAGTTACGGAGGTTATGGACAAGGGCGCAGTCATCTCGCTGGAATATGGCGTAGAGGGCTTTGCCACTCCCAAACATCTGGTAAAAGAAGACGGCACCCAGGCCAAACTCGACGAGAAACTGCCGTTCAAGGTAATAGAGTTCAACAAGGGCAGCAAGCGCATCATCCTGAGCCACAGCCGCATAGCCGAAGACGCTCAGCGCGCCGAGAAACGCGCCGAACGCGCAGGCAGCAGCCGTCGCACTTTCCGTCGCGGCGAGAAGGAAGAGCGTGAAGAAGCTCCGCAGCTGGCTCCGATGGAGAAGACTACTCTTGGCGACCTCGACGCTCTGCAGGCTCTCAAAGAGCAGCTGAAGAACGAAGGCAAGTAAGAATCGTCTGCAGAAATAATTTAAGCCTCCGGGCTTGAATTCCCCCCAATACAGAGGTCGGGAACGTCCGACAAAACGCCCCGGCCTCTGTTGTTTTTATAAGACCCTATTCAGTCGGTAAACGATAACCAAGAACTAACTAAATATTCAACAACATGGTAAAGAAAAGCCTCTTTGCAGTAATCATGGCTCTGATAGCTGTTGTGGCACTCCCCTCGTGCGGCAACAATAGCGCCAAAAGCGAAAAGAGCGAAGATTCAAAAGACAAAAAAGAGATTACAAGCACCCCCGGTGATTCCGAAGCAATGGAACAGCTTCAGCAGGTGGCAGAGCTGATGAACGAATCATGCCCCGAAGATATGGGCGACGGCGTTTCGCTGCTGGAAGTATCGTACGACGAAAGCGACAACCTCTTCGCCATCACTTTCAAAGTAGATGACGCAAGCGCCATTCAGACCTTCAACGAGAATAAAACGGAAGCCAAAAAAATCTTCATGACCTCCTTCTGCCAGAGCGCAGCTGAATTCAACGACCTGATTATCTCGGCCAATACCAACGTGAATTTCATCATCGTAGGCCCCGCCGGCGACCGCATCATTCTCAAAGCCACTCCGGCCGACTTCGAGAAATTCAAATAAATAACCGAAATCTGCAGGCGTAAAAAAGCGTCAGCATTTTTCTGAAGCCACAAACAGGCGCACGGGCCGAAGGCAGATTTGCCCGGTTCGTGCGCCATACGTTAAGCCACTGTCATACCCTTATGGAAAATAACTCGGGAAATCAACACTATCAGGCCAAAGCAGAAGGAAATTTCATCCCCCCACTGCTACAATTCAAAATACCCGACTCCAACGTCACATTTTGCAAGTACCTGGTAATTGCCGCCACAATTATCATTGCTTGCTGCTGCCTCCATACCCTTGTGAACATGGCAGGCCATTTCTTCTTATGGACTTTGGTGGTCTGTATCTTTTTTTAGTGCTTCTTTGGATAGACAAAGTGCCGCTGATTGTGAAATATGTAATTACGGGGGTGATGGTGCTGATGAGCTTTCCGCTGCTTCTCAACCTCACCTTTGCTGACAATTCCTCGCACCGAAGCTATCCGGCCCGGTTCAAAGAAAAATTCACCATCATCGACCACTCAAACACTGGAGAATCAACTATCGACTACCACGTTGCATATTTAGCCGACAACGGCAGAACCCAGAGCATGGGTGTATCAAGCGACGAGTACTATACAGAATCTTATCCCGACACCATTACCCTGCATGAGCAACGCGGCCTCTTCGGTCTGGAGGTAGACAGCGATGTTATGTCCTTCACCACACGCTTAGGCTGGCTCTGCATGGCCCTCAGCCTCTTCTGGATTGCCGCCATTGCCGCTTACTCGCAATATAATCTTGTGTTCACAAAGTGGAAAGGCTTAATCGCCATAGGCATAATGATAATCGCCATGGCAATGTTCAATTACAATCCCCACACCGACACAGCATATATCGTCATCATCACGTCATTGTTAGCGCTTGCGTTGGCCGTCATACTGAGCGTCAACTACCTGCGTATTACAGACAGCCACATTGAATATGTGGAAATCCACGATAAGAAAGCCTTTAAGAATCCCTACCGAGGAATCCCGAACAAATTCCAATTCACACTTTGTACTGAATCGGGCAGAAAAATCATTTGCAACACCGATGACTTCAGCTACGATAATGCGCTCGACGGCTGCTTATATCCTCTGCAAATTGATATGGGCTGCATAGGGATGCCGGTGGTCAAACCCAGACCATATAACCATACGCCACCCTACTCGGCCTACGGAAGCCCGGTTCATGCAAATTATGCTCCACAGACCCTGCACAAAAAAACAGGCGGTTGCCACAGATTGAATTTTATTGCATCGTTTGGTTCTTTTTGGGGGTTATACGGCTTTAATAGCTGATTTTTGACTAACTTTGCAGATGAAAAAAATCAAGAATGCGGCATTTGGTAAAGAATTCTCTTTTTCCTACCAGACGATTCTTATCACAGTATATCTGAAAATAAAGAGCATTATGGCATAAAATTACCATAAAGGATGCGTAATTATGAAGTTAGTTAAAATTATATTGATGTCTCTGGTGCTTCTGCTTAACCATATTTTTGCAACGGCAGAAACCACTGTTGCCTCCTCGTCTGCTCATGACAACAATCCGAATGCGGACAAAACCCTTGAGCAGATTATGAAGCGCAAAGACATTGACAAGACATATCAGAGCTACCTGCAGTTTACACGCGGATACAAACCGAAAGGACGTATTGACAAAGCGACGCGCGACAGGCTTGTGGAAGCCTACAACAGTATGGCTCTCATAGACATGGCTTTCCGGCACAATTATCCTCAGGCTTTGCGCAATCTCATCAGCGCCAGCGAATACAGTGGCAGCGACATGAGTGCCGCCCTGCTTAACAGCCTCGGGCATATCAACTATATTTACTCGCGTTGTCTGCCCTCACGCGACAATATGACTCGTTCGCTGAATTATTACCATATTGCCTTTCATAAAGCTGTGGCAGAGAAAGACTGGTCAACGGCCAGCCTTGCTTTCAGCAACAGTGCCAATTTCGGTTTTGAGCCATGGATGACGGAATACAACCGCTCTTTAGTTGACAGTTTCAAGTATATTCCGGCCAACACCAACATGCACGAGTATAAGGAGGCGCAGATTACTCAGCGTATGATGACGGCTGCCGACCGGCATGACTGGCACGGTGCGAACCGGCATGGCTGGGAACTCAGCCGATATATGGCATCGCTGAAGATGCCTGACGATGTATTGGCTCATTCCTATTTGCTGCTGACACGCATTGACGAGGCCGGCGGCAACAACGATTCTTTGGGCGTACACTCCTCAATGCTCCTTGACAAGGCACAAAGAGCCAACCTCATCAGCGAGTCGCTGTATGCCTACCAAATGCTTGCCGAATATCACCGTGAGCGCGGCGACTCTCTGATGGCCGACCGCTACCGCTCGCTCTATTTTGAGACTCGTGACTCTCTGTTGATGCAATGTCAGCTAAGCGGCATACACGACGAGTATCTGATGTATCGGCTCAACAATGCAGACGCCGAGATGGCCGAGGTGAGATACAGACTGTTGATGCGCAATCTGGCTTTGGTGGCTACCCTCATCGTGGTATCCGTCGTAATTTTCCTGCTACTGCGTTTGCGAAGAAAAAACCGTATGCTGCGTGCCAAGAATGAACGTCTTTACGACAATTACCTCGCCTTGACCGAACATAACAGCAACCTGGAAGCAGAGAGTCAACAAACACCGGCCACGGGAGCGGTACGGAAGGAGACGTCAATAACGGAGTCCCGACCCAAATACGGGACATCGACACTGGATGACATTGACAAGGCCGAATTGCTGAAGCGTGTGCGCAAGGCTCTTGACGATTCAGATGTGATATCCAATCCCGACTGTACCGTGGCTACTATTGCCGAAATCTGTGCCGACTCCGCCAGAAACGTTTCGCAGGTGATTAACGAGAGCTATGGCAACACATTCACAGCGGTACTCACTGAGGCACGTATCCGGGAGGTGGCAAGACGCATCAGCGACTCAGCGGTATATGATAACTTCACTATTGAGGCCATAGGTCTGGACATTGGTTTTCGGTCGCGAGGAGGCTTTGTGCGAGCCTTCAAGCGGCATACCGGAATGACACCGTCGGAGTACCTTGCGCTGGCCAAAGAGCGACGCTCCGGGACGGAATCGCGGGGCTGAATAATCTCCTTCGCGTGACCTTGCCTGCAGAATCGCAACTTATGCTGTAACTTTACAAGCATAGTTACAATCAGGTCTCTTTTTAAGATAGAGAATTAGAATTACGCACTTAAATTTGCGAAAATTCTAATTCCAACCTCATGAGACCTAAAACTACGATTCTCATTATGTGGCTGACCTTATCATGGCTTTTTTGCCAGTCGGTCAGTGCTCAGATTATCGGCCGCTTCAGTCCCGGCCGGTCAACGCCTGTCTCAACCGACGTCATGTCGTTGGTGAGTCAGAATGTTCCCGAGCTGATCTACAAACCACAGACAAAATTCGGCTCACTCTTCTCTCGGACACGGACCCTGCCAAAGAGGCATAGTTCGACCCCGCTCTTCGACGCTGCATCCCTTGCCGGCGCCGAAGCTTCACTCCCCACCCTTCGTGGAGTTGTAATTTCTTCTACCGTATCCGTCCGAAAAAAGCCGACTTGATTTTTTTGAACACAGGTCGGCTTTAG
>ENA-ORNR01002072-ORNR01002072.1-human-gut-metagenome-genome-assembly--contig:-NODE-2072-length-16964-cov-5.338281_pt1 | contig 16964 bp, 15 predicted proteins | sample MGYA00242114_ERZ509020 | MGnify/ENA primary metagenome ERZ509020 (study PRJEB26280, sample SAMEA2338758) | human gut metagenome | biome: human gut; feature: human-associated habitat; material: faeces...
AGACACACGCACCTCAAACGTGCCTGTCTGCCTATTCCAGCACTCTCGCATATTTCCTGACCTGTTTAATCAGTCAGCTTTTATATTATAGCACAGCAGATATCTATATTCATCAATAATCTGTAAACAATATATTTCCTAAAATAATTGCATAAAAATGAGACTTTTTGCCCCGCTGATGTGTTTTATATACAGAAACGTTTCGATAAAACTCCACTGACAGGGAGATGATGTGTTGAACAAAGAAGAATATGAAAACGCCGTAAACAGGCGGCTGGATATGGTGGTGCGGCTGGCATACACCTATCTGAAAAACTTTGCCGAGGCGGAGGACGCCGCTCAGGAGGTGTTCCTTCGGCTGTTTAAGGAGGATATCTCCTTCGATTCGGCGGAAGCGGAAAAGGCGTGGCTCATTCGGGTAACGGCAAACTACTGCATCAATCGCAGACGGCTGGCGTGGTTCTCCCGCCGTGACCACAGGGACATTGCTGATGTGATCAGCACTGACATAGTCAGCAATGATATAATCGGCAATGTCGGCTCCGATGAGTTTGCTCATGTTGAAATGAGCGGCAGCGAGCAGGCTGTCCTTGAAGCGGTCATGAGCCTGCCGCTGAAATACCGCACGGCGATACATCTCTATTACTACGAGGAATACTCCGTCAAGGAAATATCACAGCTTACGGGCGTTAAGGAATCTACAGTAAGAACAAGGCTCCAGCGTGGCAGAGAGCAGCTTAAGGCTGCTCTCGGGAAGGAATACGGCGATGAATGTACAGCATTATAAAAACGCACTTGACAAGTTAAAGGCAGACGATGCCACAAGGCAGAAAATACTTGATATCCCCCAAAGGCGAAAAAAGGCGAGACCAAAGCTCCGTCAGCTCATGCTCCCCGCTGCGGTGGTGCTGGTGCTGATGTTCGGCACGGTGGTGTATGCGGCTCAGAGCGGTCTGTTCTCCGTCATATACGGCAGAGAGGCGGACTACAGCAATTTTGAGGGTCTTACGGGCGAGATGGTCATATCCTCCCTTGAATGTGAAAGCGACGGCCTTACGGTCACTCCCATGGGCTATGCGGCGGACAGCTACAGCATATTCTGTGTATTTAAGCTGGATTTTGACCATGATATCCCTATGTATGACTATTACGAGGAGCAGTACATTGACGGCTGGGGACACGACGGCGTTGAAATGGAAAACACCTACGCACGCTTTTCCACCAACGGCGGACATTCCGATATCCGCTTTGTCCGTGAAGACAGCAGGACTTTCTACTGCATCTTCACCGTGAACTGCACCGGCGAGATGAGCGGCACTATCCCCATAGATTTCACCTGCTTCAATATGTCCGGCGTATATCTTAACTCCGGCCGCATCATCTCATATGACAATATCATTGACAGCAGCCTGTTCTCCGCAGATTTCACCGTTGAGATACCCGATTATGTCAACCGATATGCAGGCGGCGACGGCATCGAATTTACCATAACCCCCTGCGGCGTTGCAGCCGACACCGAGGGCTACAGCTATGACAGCCTGATGAACAGCGAAAACGGCCTGCTGGCAGGCAAGGCATATATAAAGCTGAAAAACGGCGAGACCGTCAGCTGCGGTACGGAATATTCCAAGGCATATAACCTCCGTGACAGCTTCGGCGGACATTTTACCTTTGACAAGGGCCATTTCCGCACAGGCTTTGAATATCCCATTGACCCCGATGATGTGGAATATCTGTATGTAGGCGGCATAGAATATCCCGTCAGATGAATAACCCATCGTTCCTTTCACATAATAATACAAACCACTGATACTAATCCTCAATCAACCTATAGACAAATCCTCGGCTGAAATAAGCCCATTCTTCGTCAAGCTCCCTTGCCGGGCGACAAGCCCGCCTGCAGTCGCTTTCCTAGACTGGTCTTATTTCATCTGTCGGCTTTGTCTATAGAACGATTAAAGATTAGTATGAAAGGAATGATGGTCATGAACGACAAGGAAGAAAAGGACACCGTAAAGCTGCTGAGGCAGTGCGATGCAGGCATAAAAATGGGGATAGGTGCCATAAACGACGTTATCCCCAAGGCAGGCGACGCCGACCTTGAGGATATTCTCAAAAAAAGTGTGAAAGAGCATGAAAAGCTGCGCTCCGAGGCGGAGCAGCTCCTTAACTCATGGGGCAGGGCGGGCAAAAATCCCTCTGCCATGGCAAAGGCGATGTCAACAGTCAAGACTGACCTTACTCTTATGAACGGCACCGAGCAGGACGCAGCGGAGCTGGTCTCAAAGGGCTGCTCCATGGGCATAGACAAGCTCCGCCAGAGCATGGACAAATATGCCGCAGCCGACGGCGGCAGCAGAAAGCTCACCCGTGATCTGATCTCCGCCGAGCAGCGGCTTATGACGGATCTGAAAAAATATTTGTGATTGGCATTTGCAGAAAGGCAACGAAAATAAAGCCAAGCTATAAGGTAATTTAATAATTTGCGGACAAAATATCAGAACCAAGCAAAACTAACAGCAGATACTCGATATAAACTGTAAAATTAAAGGATTTAAGGTAGAGGACATATTTATCAATTTGCTTACTATTTGCTTTTACTCATAAAGCTCTCTACCGCAAACTCCCCCACAGCCGATATATTATCCAATATGAACTGCTGTGCTGACGGCTTATACAATACCTTGATATACTGCTTCCCCGTTTGCGGAGATGTCACGTTCAAATTGTATATCCCTATCTCTTCACCCATATCCGCAGCCCTTGATTCGCTCTCCTGTGTAAGCAGTCCCGACTGCCTCAGCCACCCTGTTATTGACTTCCTGAGCGGTGCTGTTGCCATGTGCATATCCGTCTCCGTGATTATCTTTTCGGAAAATGCGGAAAGTGACAGCGATTCATTGCCCAGCGTTACCTTTCCTATCCCTGCCGATATGCCGTCAAATGCTTCTCTTATATCCTCCGCCGTTTTCATCATGTTTCGACGGAGCTTTTTTATCTCCTTTTCCTCGGTGACTGCGGCAACCTGATTTTTCTCCGCATATTCCTTGATGACCGTGATGAATGCGTTTCCGTAGCGTTCCAGCTTTGCCGCTCCCACGCCCGATACGTTCAGAAACTCGCTGTCTGTCCTCGGCAGCCTTTCACACATATCACGGAGAGACGTATCGGTGAAGATAAGGTACGCAGGCACGCCCTGAACGGAGGCAAGCTTTGCACGCAGCGCTTTGAGCTTATCCAGCAGCACAGGGTCGCAGGCATAAACGGGCGCCTCCGGCTTGGTTCTCTTTGCTCCGGCGGACTTCGGCAGTCGTGCCATTACCTTTTTGTCTCCCCTAAGCACGTCCAGAGCGGAGGGATTCAGCTTCAGCACGGGATATTCGTCCTCTGTCTTTTGAGCATAGCCCATATAGATAAGCTTTTCGGTTATCTGCTTGATGTTTCGCTCTGTGCTGTCCTTCATTATGCCGTAGGTGCTGAGCTTGTCAAGCCCTGCGGCGGTTATGCGCTCGTTTTCCTTGCCCGTAAGGATATCCGTTATCATTTTAAGCCCATAGCGCTGACCTGCACGGAAAATGCAGGACATTATCTTCTGAGCCTCCACAGTAACGTCCTGGGCGCCCTCCTCCGAACAGCAGCAGGAGCAGTTCCCGCACTGTGAGGGCGACTTCTCGCCGAAATATTTCAGTATATAGCTTCTCAGGCACTCGGCGCAGGTGCAGTAGATCGTCATATCCTTGAGGCGCTTCAGGTCACGGTTTCTCACCTCTTCCGCAGCCTCAGGCTCCAGCTCCGACTCGTCATAGCTTTTGTTTATAAGGAATTTTGCGGTGTTAACGTCCTGACCGCTGTAGAGCAGTATGCAATCCGCAGGAGAGCCGTCACGGCCTGCACGTCCCGCCTCCTGATAATAGCTTTCCACGTCCTTGGGCATATTGTAGTGGATAACAAAGGAAACGTTTGATTTGTCGATGCCCATGCCGAAAGCGTTGGTTGCGACCATTATCTTGCGCCTGTCGTAAATGAAATCGTCCTGATTTCTGCGTTTTTCCTCCTCCGCAAGCCCTGCGTGATATCTGGTAGCGGAAAAGCCCTGGCTGCACAGCCGCTCGCACACGGTCTCCACGTTTTTTCTGGTGGAGCAGTAGATGATGCCGCTCCTGCCCTCCTCGTCGTATTTTTTCACCAGTCTTTTCAGGTCGGCATATTTGTCGGAGGGACGGCGCACCTCAAAATAAAGATTTTTTCTGTCAAAGCCCGTGACCAGAGTAAACGGGTCTTTAAGCTCCAGCAGGCGGGCGATATCATCACGCACCCTTTCCGTGGCGGTGGCGGTGAACGCAGTCATAACAGGTCTCTTTGGAAGCGCTGCGGCAAACCGTGGGATATTCAGATAAGAGGGACGGAAGTCCTGACCCCACTGAGAAATGCAGTGCGCCTCGTCAACGGTTATCATAGATATCTCGGCGTGCATGGCATAGTTCATGAACACCTCGCTGTCAAGGCGCTCGGGGGCGACATAAATAAGCTTGTAAGCCCCACGCTCCGCATTTTTCAGCACCGTGTAAAGCTGATTCATTGTAAGGCTGCTGTTGATAAACGCCGCAGGAATGCCCGACTGCACCAGCGAGCTTACCTGATCCTGCATCAGCGAAATAAGTGGGGAGATAACGATAGTAACGCCCCCGAACATCAGCGCAGGAACTTGATAGCATACAGATTTTCCCGCACCCGTAGGCATAACTCCCAGGGTATCACGCCCCGACAGAATGCTGCTCACCAGCTCCGCCTGACCCTCTCTGAAATTATCATAGCCGAAATATTTTTTCAGCACTTGGTTCTGATCCATTTAAACAACCATCTCTCTGCAAAATAACACTGATATCATTATATCATCTTTTAAGAGAAAAGGCAAATGTTTTCGGGGACAATGATTAAAACAACCGGTATTTTAGCCAATTCCCACCGCAGAGCTAATACTAAGCACCAATTAAAAACTATACAAAAAATTGAGCATAATCTTGCGTATATGGATTATGCGATGATTTTTTGTCTATAGTTTTATTGGTGATTAGTATAAGATCTATAATCAGTATAAAAGCGGGTCAGTTAAAAGCAAAAAAAGTCACGCAAACGGCTTGTCTGCGTGACTTTTACTGGTAGTTGGTGACCCGTACGGGAATTGAATTAAATTTTTCGAGTTTTCTAACTTGCCGTGATATGGATTTTATCCCGTATCTACGGCATTTTTTAGTTTTAACGTGTTTTATAATCCTGTCCTTTATCGTAACTTTTCGGAACGTGTAAAGGACAGACAAAGGACAACGTTATGTGCATACTCCTGTTATTATCATTTCAAATCACGGAATACATTTTTGAACACCGTGAAATTTACTGTAATATGCGATAACGGAGGTAATAACCATGAGCAGATATAAGAGTGAACAGACCGCATACAGCTCCCTGAAAAAGAAATACGTTCCGCTGTGGAGACTGGATACCAACACCATGACCGTTACTCACTTCAATGCTGTTATGCAGACCGCGGAAAGCAAGACATACACCACCGACTTTATCAGATATCATCTTCATTTCTCTGACAGCCATTGCCCTGACAGGCTTCGCAGGCTCGTCAACGAGGGCAAGATCATTCAGTACCTCGATGATATGGAACTGAAAGTCAGCGAGGCTATCTCCCGTCAGGTAGAGCTTTGGAAGCAGACAGATAGTTGTTATCTGAAAGCTGTTCTAAGTGGAGAGACTGAGAAGATGCTCGGTCTTGAAAACTGCTTCGTCTGTATGGCGAGAGAAGTTGTGTTTGAGTGTATGGTTTATATTTGAGCGTTTATGGCTGTGCCTATTGGTGCAGCCATTTTTCTATCTTTCGTCAAATAGAAACTGAATTTGCTTGATGACAATAAATGTATTTAGTATGATCGTAATTATCAAAATGTATAAAACAATGCTTAAGCCATTTAATATGACATCTAACATAGAAGCAATTCCTACAAATGTAATAATCACAGACAGTGTTAATGCTAAAACTGAAAGTATACATTGAAACATTATTTCATTAAATGTATTCTCTCGTATTTTTTCGTATTGTTCGTTTTTTCTTTCTATGCCACATAGTATACCTGCAGCAGAAAATTGCAAACCTATATATATTGGCAGAATGATATTTACAACATCTATAATATCTTTTGTAACCGATTGAATAAAACCACACGCACATCCCATAGCAATGGGTAAAAAGAAAAAGATAACAAATGTAAAAAAGTCTTTTGAAATGAGTGAAAAATGTGCTCGAAATATATTTCTCATATTGATGATATTGTTACTTTTTCTGAGTAAGTATAATAGAATCAATAACGCACTTAAAATAAAAATACCAATAGCAACTGCTTTCACACTCTCAACTCCTTTCATTATTGTATCCGAAACACCATTTCCTGCAGATAGTCATCAACTGTTGATTTTATATATTCTGTTAATTGAATAAAATCGGCATAGCCTTTCTCGTCTTGTATGTAATCCGGAATTTCTTCTATAATGCTTAATTTATCTAAATTGTGTAAATCAATTGTTCTGTCCTTTTCTCCAATTTTAACTAGTAATTTTAGCTTATCATATTCTATGTTTTGAAACTCAAATAGATTTGCCTTTCCTTTAATAAAGATATTTATCGCAGATACTATTTTGTCCCATATAGTATCAGAAAAGCATAATTTACTAATAATTCTAGTTTCTGAACCGAATCCATTATAGTATAGATCAGTATCATTGGTTGACTTGTGGTTTTTTACCATAATCATTTTTTTGATATTATTCTTCGTAACTATTTTTTTTACAAATAATTCAGGAGAAATTGTTGCACATGAAATTGATATATTATAAGTTTCAGATAAAAATCTAAAAAGGTTCTCGTATGTTATTGTTTTTACCCCGAAGATACCAATGTTTTGAAAAATCAGAATTCCTTTATTCACAATTACTTGACGGTTATCCTTTGGAATAATGACATACAGATAAAACTTTTTTTCCGCTACGTCGTTAGGTGTCATCTCATACTTTTTTTCTCTTGTATCTGCATCTAATATTGTAGAGGAACTGCCGTAATATCCAGATTGAATCTCAAAAGAAAATCCATTATACTTTTCAGTACTAAAATCTCCAAAAGGCAAATATGTACACGAAAATGTTTTCTTCTTATCATCATCTTTTTTTGATTCAGAGTAAGAAGACGAAAATGCCATAAACATTTCTTTTACAGTAGTAATTAAGTGATCCTCATTATCGTTTATATAAGATATATTTTTATTTAAATCATAAATATCTTTATTTGTTTTGCTATTGAATTTTCTAAGGTGAAAACTACAAACGGTTATACTTAAATGATTCATTATTATCTCCTTTATTTATAGTTTATGGCTCATAGCAATATTTATGCAAATAAAAGATTCTATTATAAAATTATACACTAAACCTTCCTCTTTTCTGCACTCGTGACCTTTTTTCAATCTCCTCAGCAGACATCTGACTAGAAATACTCAAAAGAACTTCTTCAAGTCGTTCATTGATTTTGAGATTACGCTCCTGTTTTCTTCTGACGATTCCATAACAGCCAACAGGGGAAATATATATTTCCTCTGGAGCGTCAGCAGATACGATATTCTTCATATCGATAAATGTGCTGTTTTCGGGTATGGGTGTACAGTTTATAAGCGTACCATCAGACGATGTGAATATATCCTTACCGCAATCAATAAAGTACCCTTCGCTGCTAATGATTTGAGTTCTCGCTGCAAGAGCCAAAGAATCAATATCAAGCTCAAATTGATTTATCTTTTTTGAAATCAGTCTTTCTCCGATCCATCGTACTACAGGAACTGCCCATGAATTACCGATAGCTTGATAGCGATTGGTTCGCTTAGCTGATTCAAGCGCAGTATAATTATCGGGGAAGCCCATCAAGCGTTCACATTCAATAGGAGATATTCTTCTGATACGTTCATCCTGAACAACGAACAACGATCCATTGTATGCGGCGGCATTTCCGTTCCACTTTGTTCCGTAAGCCGAATACAAACAATCTGTGTATTCTCTGAACACTTCAAAACGATGACCATCCTTTTCAAAAGTCAAAGGAGTTGAGGGATATTCAGCAAAGTCGTTTTCATGTTTTTCAAACAGGATGTATTCGGGGAAGAAATCCTTTCCACCTGCTAAAACATATAATCTTCTTCTCTGTTGAGGCAGTCCGAAATATTTAGCATCAAGCACTCTCCAGGCTATGTTTCTGACTGGTCCATGAATAATACCTGCACTTGACCACTTTTTCATAGATATCACTTCGCTAAAGCCTGCAAGGGAAGAAATAAGACAGCCAAATGCATTTGTTTTATCTGTAAGAACACCTTCGACGTTCTCCCAAAAGACAATACTGCGTGAATGTCCTTTATTTATTCTGATCGTATCATTTGCATTGACAATATCTACGAACTTTAGTGTCAGGTTTCCTCGGTCATCTTCAAGACCATTCTGTCTGCCGGCTAATGAGAAAGCTTGGCAGGGAGTTCCGCCACAAAGCAGATCAGGAGCTTCTATTTCACCTGAAATGAGCATTTCAGGAATATTATTCATATCTCCGACATTAGCTATATTCGGATATTTTTCAGATAGCACTCTCGATGGAAAATCTGCTATTTCTGAAAACCATTTGAAAGAAAGACCTAACGGCTCCCAGGCAACCGAAGCTGCCTCAATTCCTGAGCAGATACTGCCTACTGTTTTGATCATCTTTTCCAAACTCCCTCGTAAGAATATACTACTTTAATTATACCATACTTACAATCAAGAAGTCAAGTAAAATGGTTTATCAAAAGGCGGTAAAGCCTACTTCTTTTTGATAAGCTTCATAAGATGTTCTTTCCAATTCTGAATATCATACCAAGGGCAGCCCACACAGCCCTTTTCAGCTTCTTTTCCTTTCACAGGAATGCTTTTATCCCAATATTCATCGCCTTCATAAAAATAAGAAATGCCATAGATCGTACCACGCTTTCCTGTCTGAAAACAGTTTCGGCACACTTCTCGTTTTTGCTGATTACGCTGATTTGTCAGTAACTGGAACTTTGCTCTTATCTCATCATCAGTCATATTATCGGGGTTCTCTGCTTTGGTGTTTTCGTCCCATCGTATTTCCGAGAATTTATGGTCAGGCAGCAGATGTGCAGAAGGTGTACCCTCATAAACATCAATACCTCCGAGAACTCTGATGATACGTTTTCTGAGCTCCTTAGACCATATTTCGTACCCATTGCCTGCGATTTCAACTCTGTCGATTGGGAGCAACAGAAGTCTTGTACTTCTGTTTTTCTGACAGACCGGACAGCAATAGTTTATATGTGTAGCAATTGTATAGCCCATTTCTTTCAGGTCTTGTATTCTGCGGGCAAAATTAGGATTATTGATGTCACAGTTTCGGCAATGCCATTTTCCGTCCTTTAGTGTATCGAAAATTGGCTTTGTAACATCGGAACGTGAAGATGCCCAATATTCATCTTGTTTTTTCAGCCAGTTATCATAATTAACAGGATCGAGTTGGGCATATACCTTGTTAAGGTAACTATAAAGCTGTTCTTCATCATCAGGTTTAATAGAGACTCCTGTTCTTCTGTATTCAACTGGAATCCAATAGTCCAAAACAGTTTTAGGATTTTCGTATGTAAACTCAACATGGACATATTCCTCGGATGCTTTTGTATTGAGTTTTCTATCGTTTTCAACGATTCTTATGCCATTCAATAATTCAACGCTCATTTAGCAAACCTCCTATGAATGGGTATTATTCAATAAACAAGAGATATGTTTCAATCTCAAGAGCATCAGCAATGCGCTGAATATTCTCCAGAGAGATGCTTCTCCTGAAACACTCTATATCACTGATATAAGTTCTGTGCAACCCGCACTTCTCTGCAAACTTTTCCTGAGATAGTCCCTTCTGGGTACGATACTTTTTCAGATTTGTGCCAAACACTTTAACGATATCCATAAAACACTCCTCCATTTTATCAATATTATACAGCGTTGAATACAATAAGCCGACAGACAATAAGTGGCTTAACCAAAGAAGCCCCCTGTAATCGTTGTGGATTACAGGGGGCTATATTTTCGTTTACTTTGAACCCAGTGGATTCAAAGTAAGGTTGTATCAGAATGGGACTGTATGTATTCCTTTATTCTATCGCAATCTTCACAGAGAATGCCACAGTCTCTCATGCTGAATTGATTGGGAGCGATAGTCACACCGGTATAAGGTATACCTTTGCTTTTACAAATATCAATGATCTCCAATCTGTCCTTAGCAGACATTTTATTGCCTAAGTATACTCTCTTGATCTTGAAAAACTTGCAGTTGTAGTTCTCATCGGTAATAAGCGTATCACATGAGATTAATCGCCATTCCTGCTGATATTTCCAATCAAGGCTTTTGCTGAGCAGACAGTACTTATAGAAGTCCCACAAGTTTTCATTTGTTAGTGTTCCTGTTGAATTCCAGCTCAAACTTAATTCCGTTAGTGGTGTCCTTGCATCTGTGTATATTACAGGAAATAAGTTATGATAAATGTCAGCATTATCATCGGAATATTCAGGTGTTTCATATTCGATACAAAATCCCTGATGATATTTTGCATAATGGGACCACATAAGCATCGAATATGGTGTTTGTGTGAAACAAGCAACTCTGAAACGGTTTGCTATTTCCTGAATATTGCTGAATTCTGTATCAATAACATGGTTTATAGCTTTGTAATAGCATTCACCGCCTGCATCCGGATTTAACCGCTCTTTTAAAATTTCATGTTCCAAAGAAAGAAGAAAGTACTCCTGATGAACACGGACATGATTATTGGATTTATCCAGCTCGAATAATGATGCAACTTTTCCGCCAGATGTAATATGCATGAAAACACGCATCGCAAGATATCGTGAAATCTCAGCATAATCCCACTCAGGTTTTACAATTATTCCACACAACGATGCATAATGGTGAATTCTTTGTAACGCAAATTCGTTATAATCAATATAGACATTACAGTCATAAGGATCGTCAAAATTTGCTGGAGATGATAAAAAAACAGTATTGTTCCTGAGAGCGTCAAGAGAATAGTTATGCTTGTTTCCCTTTTCATCTGTAAAGGAGTTGTTTGGGAAGTATTTAAACAGGCTTTTTCTCATACAATGGATATTTATATCAAACAACTCAGCCTGGGCTAGACGGGAAATCTGCTCTTGGGTTTGTTCAACATCTCTGATAAAAAACACTGACATATTGCACCTCTTTCTAAAGCTATGCATTTTCATATTGTAATTGCAAACTCATTACTCGCACTTTTACTCATTATACCATAATTCAACTGAAATGGCAACACCATTTCCCGATTTTACGCTGTTTCCAGCTTCGACTCCACCGGAGCCAAAGTCCCTCTCACTCCGCCTCAGCTTCCAGACCGTACACAAAACTCATAACGTCCTGCTTCATCTTCTCATAGAAAGCACTCAGCTCCTCATCAGGCAGGCGGTTCTCAGCTTCATACTCATCGAGCTTATCCTGCATCTGCTTCGTGAACACCTTGCGCTGCTGGTCATACTTCTCCACAAGTGCAGGATCATCAAGCACTTCGGCAGGCAGTTTTGTTTTCTGCTGACCGATATAATTACTGAGTCTTGTGCTGTATACCTTATAAGTGCCGTTCTCTCTTTTGCGCCTTTTTGCATTCTTGACTTCACGCTGATAGGTTGCCTGACAGTTCTCTGCTTCACAGGCAACAGCATTTTTCTTTCCGAGGAATACCTTACCGCAATACTTACACTTGCAAACATATAGCTTCATCTTATGAATCGCAAAACTGAAATCATAGAAGAAGTTCACAAGGGCTGTATCTGCTATGGTGTAAATATCGTTACGGTCATTTCCCCGTATGATTATCTTATCAAAACTGAGCCGAAACGCTTTCATATCGCTCTCAGAGTTGAAGTCGAAGTTCCAGTCATCACGCATAACTTCACGGATATGGTTGAAAACATCATTGACATACTCGGTGGACTTTTTCAAGGCACGAGTGTTGAAGAAAGCCCCTGCCTTATCAATGTCTGCTCTCGCTTCGGTGAACACATCACGGAGCGTATCGGAATAATAACGTGTAAAGAAGTTGAAGCTGTTCAGGCGGTTATCGTCAAACCGTTCCAATATCTCACGGAACACTGCACCCCTGCCGTTGATAGCCCCGATAAGCTCATCTGTGAGCTGCTCATAGTCAAGGAAGTTGTTCCTGAACTCCGTTATATCTCTGAATACATCATCAAAGCTGATAACGTTGTATGCGTCCTCGGAGATTTTTTCCCATACGCTCTCGTTATCCTCAGTAACAACAAATATCACGTTTTTAGCCTGCTCGTCGATGCGATAGAGCAGGATTTTTTTATCTTTGCCCATATTACGCTCCTTTTCTATAACGTTCAAGATATAATACGTTATGATAATTATACCATTACAACCCGAAAAAGTCAAGATAATAACGTATAAAATATAATACGTTATAACAAGAACGAGGTAATTAACGTAATTTATGCGAATTATAACGTGATATTATGGATTTAGCAAGTGCCGTTATGGTAAAATTGGATTGTCAGGAGGGAACGATACCTGACAGCGGAGCAGCATACTTCATGTTGACCGCAACAATTATAAAGCGCTTTATAAAATATCAAACGAAAGGACGATGATAGATCGTTGAACAATGAAACACAGTGGGCTCAGCCCACACCCCTCCGTCCCGATGGGACGAACCTCCTGCCGTTCCCTGTGAACGCACTGCCACCTATAATAGGTGATATGGCGCAGGCGATAGCGACTACCACCTCAACCGATGTTGCAATGGCAGGCACTTCGATACTCTCGGCGGTGAGCTACTGCTTTTCGGGAGTATACCGTATGTCGGCAAAGCGTGACCATACGGAGCCGCTTGTGCTTGACACCCTGACCATAGCCGAGCCGAGCTTCAAGAAGTCACCTGTTATGTCGCTGATAAAGCGTCCGTACATTCAGTTCGCCCATGACTGGAACGAGAACAACAAGCAGGACATTTTCACTTCTCAGGCGGAACGCAAGCTGTTGCAGAGCAAGCTCGAAGCCCTTGAAAAGAAGAAAGACGTTACCGCTGAGGAGATCGCCAAGCTGCAAACAGAACTGAGCAACATTCCGCCCAGCAACTTCCGCAGGATAGCCGTGGACGATGTTACACCCGAATCCCTTGTGAACCTGCTTGAAGAAAACGGAACGCTCCTGATGATCTCGGACGAAGCGGGAATACTCGGAAATTTCAGCGGACGCTATTCCAACAACGTTCCGAATCTCGACCTCCTGCTGAAATCGTGGAACGGCGAAACATATATCAGCGACAGAGCGACCAGGGCGAGCATTGTTCTCAAAAAACCTTACATGAGCATCTGCCTTGCGTGCCAGCCCTATGTCTTTGACGGTATGATAAACAATCCTGTTTTCAGGGGCAGCGGTCTGATAGCGAGGTTCATGTACTGTTTTCCTGTGAGCAATATCGGATCACGCAAGTATGACACGCAGGCTGTGCCTGAATCAGTTGCCGAGAATTACAAGGACTTGATTTATAAGCTCCTTGAAACGAAGTTCACCTACCACGATGAAAAAGAGCTGTATCTGCATTTCGATGCAAAAGCGTACGGCGAGTTCGTAGACTACTACAACAACTTCATCGAGCCGCACCTCGTCACGGATATGGCTTTTTGCAAGGACTGGGGCGGCAAGTATCACGGCGAGTTGCTTCGCCTGTGCGGTATCATTCATTGTATCAAGTGTGCGCTGAATGGTGCCCAGCCTGTGGAGAACCGTGTTACGCTGGACACATTTTGCAACGCCATTGAGATCGGTGAGTATTTCCGGGAACAGGCGATATATGCTTACAGTCTCGGTGACGTTGACCTCGGCACGATCAAGGCAGAACGTGTGCTGAACAAGATACGCTCCAAGCACATTCAGCAGATCAGGCAGAATGATTTATACAAGCTCTGTCGCTGCACACTTTTCAAAAACGCCGCCGACTTTGCTGAGACAATGGATATGCTGGAGGGATACGGCTACCTATTCCGCACCACGAGCAAGGGAGCGAACAACAAAACAATGACTGACGTGATCGTCAACCCTAACATTTACAGATGATGAAATCTGTACTTTCCGCATTTTGCACACTTTGTAATTGCAAAATGCTCAAAATGTCCAAAGTTCATAAAACACAAACCGTAGAAAGAGAGAGGTTTACAGTATGACTACAACAGAAAAGAAAGCAATCGTAGACAACATTCTGGAGCTGCTCATTCAGCTCACTGAGGACGGAGATAATTCTGCTCCGCAGACCACCAAAGCACCGACCGCCGGCAAGGTGGAGATGCTGACTATCAAGGAGAGCGCCGCACTTATCAGCGGTCTTTCCGAACACACAGTACGTCAGCTTGTGAAGCAGGGCAAAGTGAAGTCCGTAAGAACAGGCGCAGGCAGGAACGGAAAAATACTCGTCAACAAGGCTGACCTTGTGGAGTATTTTCAGGGAAAGGGGGCGTGATATATAAGCAAACTTGAAACGCTGAAATTCTTCCTTTGGAAGAGAAGCGGACTGCATCTCCGTGATGCCCTCGCTCGCTACTACCTCTACCTGTCCAACGAGGAGATCAGGCTCTACGAAAATGAGCTTGATCAGCTCCTCGAAAAGTACGAAGTTGAGGAGGAACCGCCGTTCTGATTCTTATGATATCGGAGCGAGTATTTTTACAGAATCCGAGCAGAGATTTTTGCAAAAAAATATCATTTCCGATATGATGTTTTTCAAAAAATGTAATGCGGATTTTTGAATAAATGTACCCACGTTATCGGCTGCTGAGTCAGCCGATAAAAGCCCCGCAGGGCGCAATAGATACTTTTGATAGACGGTCACTCGGCTGTCGAAAGTATCTTGACGTTACTCTTGCCAAGAGTAACAGAAGCTAATTTGGCTCCTGCCGAATTATTCGGTGCTCCGCACCGATCGCCTGCTGTGCAGGCTCATCCATTTTCTTAGCCGCTTCAGCGGCATATTCATAAGGAGTGCTGCGGAAGCGTCTGTTCGTCTGGTGGAGACCTGGATTATTGCGGCACTGCGGGATATGAAGTTTTTCTCGTTGCGCGAACTCAACGAGGCGGTTGCTGAAAAGCTCGAAGGACTGAACAACCGGGAATTCAAGCAGCACACCGGCACGCGCCGCAGCGCTTATCTTGAGGAAGAACAGGCGTATATGCTGCCGCTGCCTGCTGCACCGTTTGAAGCCGCTGTCTGGTCTGCTGCTAAGGTGCCGAACGACTATCTCGTGAGTGATGGCAGGAACAAATATTCCGTTTCATACAATCTAATTGGCGAAAAAGTGGACATTCGCGTAACAAAAACTATTGTTGAAGTGTATTTCCATGGCAGCCGCGTTGCAAGCCACCGCCGTTTGCAGACAAAGCAGCGTGAGCCGCTGGTGAAGCTGGAGCATATGCCGCAGGAGCATCAGAGGTATCTGGCGTACAATGCAGAAGATTTCAAAACATGGGCAATGTCCGTTGGGCCAATGGCAGAAAAGACAGTGTATCATTTTCTTGACTCTGGCAAAGCTCCTGAGCAAGGTTACAAGGCGTGTGCGAGCTTAAAAAAGCTCGGTGACCGTTACGGCAGGAAACGTCTTGAAAACGCCTGCGGACGGGTTCTTGCGTTTACAACTACGCCCTCTGTTCGTAATATCAGCAGTCTTTTGAAGAATGAGAAGGCCTTGCCTGACCTGCTGCAGCCAGAACAGCCGAAAAACATCAATCGTTACGGTATTACGCGCGGTGCCGCCTACTTCAAGAAGGGCGGTGAGCAGAAATGAACCAGCAGACGATAGACATGCTTACCGAGATGAAAATGACCGCCATGGCAGCTGAATTTGCAAACCAGATCCAAGACGCTTCATTCAATTCGATTGGCTTTGAAGAGCGGCTGAGCATGCTTGTGACCGCGGAATGGAACCGCCGCCAGAATAATGCATAATGCAGAGTTCGGTATTCCTTCTGCCGCCATGGAGGAAATTGAGTACCACGAGGATCGCAAACTGGACAAGGCACAGCTTCTGCGGCTTGCATCCTGCAAGTACATTGATGAAGGCCATCACGTTGTACTGGAAGGCGCCTCCGGTAATGGCAAGACTTACATCGCCTGCGCGCTGGGCAATGCAGCATGCAGGCGGATGAAAACGGTTCGCTATATCCGTATGCCAGAACTGCTGGATGAGTTGAATATCGCCCGCAGCAACGGCAGTCTGAAAAAGCTGATGAAGGCGTACAAGAAAGTGGAGCTGCTTATTCTTGACGAATGGCTGATCCGGCCTCTTACCTCACAGGAATCCTACGATCTGCTTGAGATTGCGGAGTCCCGCAGCAGCCGTTCTACGATCTTTTGTACTCAGTACCAGCCCGAAGGCTGGTATACCCGGATTGATCCGGACCCGGAGTCTCAGAGCCCGATTTCTGAAGCAATCATGGACCGAATTATTCATAATTCGTATAAGATCATGGTTGAAGGACGTGTCTCGATGCGCGAACGCAAGGGGATTCGAGCAGCTTCTCTGAAGAACGATAAGACGGATGCATAACTAGTTCAGCAGAATGCAATAATATCCCAGTTTCCGAATATGGAACAAATTAACCTGACAGCGTACCGGTCCTCTCCAGTCCGGCGCGCTGTTATGCTTGGTGGGGCTTTAATCCGTGAAAGTGGGGCTGAAAGTCCGTGCAGATGGAGCTCTCACTCCGATTTATGCACCAGCAGCAGCTCGCACTTCTTTAACTTTTTCCTCATATTTCTTTTCGCAAATTGCAA
>ENA-ORNR01002087-ORNR01002087.1-human-gut-metagenome-genome-assembly--contig:-NODE-2087-length-16891-cov-3.832918_pt1 | contig 16891 bp, 14 predicted proteins | sample MGYA00242114_ERZ509020 | MGnify/ENA primary metagenome ERZ509020 (study PRJEB26280, sample SAMEA2338758) | human gut metagenome | biome: human gut; feature: human-associated habitat; material: faeces...
CGAAATCGTCAAAAGCAGCCACTGGAATGGCCAAAGTATACAATAAGAAAAAACAGCCGGAAAAGGCAGTGAAATACCTGAGAAAAGCCAGCGCAAATGTGACAGACGGAGAAGAAGCAAGGGAAGTTCAGTTGGCCTCCAAAGAGACAAGGTCACAGCTGGCCGTACAGAACAAAACTACATATAATCTGGAACTGAACCAGATTGACCAGACGGTTAATACGGTCATAAATCATACGGATAATACGGTAATCGTTGTGAAGAAGGATCCTACAGTGACACCTACGCCGGAAGAGAAAGGTGATCCCGGACGTGACCGGGGTGGCGATGATGGAGACGTACATAGAGGTAAAGTAACTATAAGCCCGGCTCCAGGTGTAACGGGTGAACCAGATGTGACGGGTGATCCGGACGTGACAGGCGATCCGGATATAACAGGTGATCCGGATGTGACAGGTGACCCGGACGTGACAGGAGAACCAGATGTAACGGGAGACCCTACCGTTACAGCAGAACCAACAATAACAGAAGAACCGATCGTACAGATCATCGACCCGACAGGTGAACCGATCATAACCGGTGAACCGAATCCGACAGAAGATCCGTCAGAAGAACCAACCGTAACCGAAACACCGGAGACAGGAGATGACGCAGAGGAAACACCAGATCCGGGAGAAAATACGTACACAGGCGATAATGCCGGGGACACCGAAGTCGACGGAATTCCGGTGGCAAGGGAAGATGGAGAAGATACGAACACATCCGGAACAGAAGAAACCGGCGAAGATTCCGAAACATCTGGAACTGATGAAAATTCTGGAACTGATGAAACATCAGGAACCGATGAAACATCCGGAACAGAAGGTACATCAGAGACAGCCGAAACACCTTCTGGCACCGGAGATCTTCTGGAAGATTATGTAAAAAATACACTTGCGAAAGAACTTCCACCTGTCAGCTGGGCAGATACACAGATTCCATTTACATACGGGGAGACATCTGCTTCCGCTCTGACCGGACGTCTGGCAGAAACAAGGGGAGACCTGGACGGAGACGGAGCAGAAGAACTTCTTGTAGTGGAGGTAAAGAGCGGAAGTCTGGGTTTCCGAATTTATAAGGAAGAAAACGGAACCGTGGAATTAAAGACTTCCCAGATGACATCAACAGGAATGAAAACCCCGATGGAAAGCCTGTCCTATGGAAATACACAGGACTGTTTCCTTATGAATTATCAGGGAAAAATTGAAATCGGTTTTGCAACCTGGTGTTATGGATATGATTCCGGTGATGAAACACCGGAGGCAGCAACTGCTGTTGAAGTTTATCAGGTAGAATCTGACGACAGTGTAACTCTCTGTGCTTCCGGTTCTGTTACAAACGGACAGGGACAGGATAGTCTGGCTGCCAGCCTGCAGCCATCCGGTCTTACAGGAAGCTGGAACAGCAGTAATGCAGAAGCATTGCAGGCACGTGGATATGCAGAAAATCCATATCAGGATCTCAGCGATATTCCGGATCCTCTTGGAGATGGATTGTCCGGTGCAGAGGGTTGTACTGATCTGGCGGTTCTGACTGTAAAAATGCCGGCAGGAAGCGGAACTCTCACAGCAAAAAGCAAATAGGACGGTTGCCAGAAAATGCAGAAATATATCGACAATACATACGAGATCATAGAAAAAATCGGAGCCGGAAACGGTGGTACGGTATATAAGGCGTATCACAGAAACCTGAATAAATATGTAGTTCTGAAAAAAGTCAATACAGATATCCAGGATCTGATGAATACCAGGACAGAGGTAGACGTGCTTAAAAATCTGAAACACACCTGCCTCCCACAGGTATTTAACTTTGTGGAAGATAATGGCAGTGTTTATACGGTTATGGAATTTATTCCCGGAAAATCTTTCAAGCAGTATCTGGATGCAGGAACCGTATTTCCGGAACGTTCTATTATTATCTGGATGAAACAGATTGCCGCGACCCTGGCATATCTCCATAACCAGAATCCGGCGGTAATTCACAGCGACCTGAAGCCCGGAAATATTATGCTGATGCCAAATGGAAACATCTGTCTCATTGATTTTAATATTTCTTTCAGTCTTGGAGGCGGAGCTGCGTATGTAACCGGATATACTCCGGGATATGCGCCGCCGGAGCAGATTGCGGCAATCCGGTATAACGAGCGTGAAACGGATCGTTTCCGCTGGAAAAAAATTGACAGAAGAGCGGACATATACAGCCTGGGAGCAACAATTTATCACCTTATTACAGGGGGCAAGCCCGTTATGGACCAGAACGGACGTGTACGGTCATTACTGGAATTAAAGCCGGAAACGGATAAAATACTGGCTGCGATTGTGATGAAATGCCTGGAGCCGGATCCTGAAAAAAGATATCAGCGTGCAGAAGAGCTCTATGCGGATCTGAATAAGCTGACAGAAGATAACACTGGCCCGAAAAAAACGCATATGATAGCCGGAATTATAGCAGGTTGCCTGGTGATGGGCACAGCGGTTCTTCTGATCGGATACCATCAGATTGATAAGAAAAAACGGGCAGATTACAAAGAAGCAGTATCAAAAATGGAAGAGAGCATCAGTGATGGCAATTATGAAGACCTGGATACCTGGTATCAGAAGGCAATCCGGATTTATCCGGACAAGGCAGACGCTTATCTGGATAAAACAGAGGCTCTTAACCGTGAAAAGAAATACAGGGACTGTGTTAAATATATCAATGATACCATTCTGGCTGATTCAAAAATAAAACGGGATATTTCTCTGGACAGTGTCTATTATCTTCTGGGAGATTCCTACTCTCAGCTTGAAGAGTATGAAAACGCATCCAATGCATATGAATCGGCCATCCGCATTAATTCCGAAAATGGAAGTTATTACCGTGATTATGCCATTGCGGAAGCTTACTGTGGAAACACAAACAAGGCAGAAGAACTTCTGAATGAAGCAGCGGACAAAGGCCTCAGCACTGCGGATGTTTCTTATGTAAAAGGAGAAATCCAGTACAATACCGGAGATTACAGCAGCGCGGAAGAAATTTTCAGGGACTGTGCCGAGAACAGCAGAGATTCCTATATTCAGATGCGTTCTTATATCATGGCTGTAAAATGCATGGATAAGCAGAACGACAGCATTGACAGCAAAAAACAGCAGGCACAGTTCCTGGAAAAGGCAAGGAAAGAACTTCCGTCAGAAAATAACATCGGAATACTGGAAGAACTGGCACAGGTATACAGTGATCTTGGCGCAGACACCGGAGATTCCGGTTATTATCAGAGCGCACTGGAGATTTTTGACCAGATTGAATCCCGTGGAATGGGAGACTACGATACGGCATGTAATATTGCAGTTCTTTACCAGAATATGGATGACTATGCCAATGCACAGAAAAAACTTCAGGAAATGCTGAAAACTTACGGAGAAGACTACCGCACTTACAAAAACCTGGCTTTTCTGGAAGTAGCAGTCCAGGGGAAAAAAGCAGAAGATACAAGAGACTACAGCAAATTTCAGGAATATTATAAGAAGGCAAAAGAACTCTATCAGGAACAGCTGTCTTCAAATGCCAACGATATGGAAATGGACAGAATGGATGATCTGTACCAGCAGGCAGTACAAAGCGGATGGATATCCTGAATGTCTAACAGGGAGGGAAAGTATGAGAAAAAAGAAATATATCATTGCAGCGCTGTCAGCAGGAATGTGTTTATCTGTCATTCCGGGAAGTACAGTATCAGCAGAAAAGCAGCAAGCAGATTCCGGAATTTCGCCGGTTGTTAATAATGCTTCCGATGCAGTCAATGTGGTATCTCAGATAAGCGGACTGGGATATATGGGAAATCAGAGTTATGTTCGCAGTCTTCACAGAAACGAAGATAACAGTTCCGGTCTGGTTCCGGATACAGACAGCGGAATCCTGGCGGCATTTCCGAAAGATTTTGACGGGGATGGCAGCCCGGAAATTTTTGCCGTTATCTATGATGGCAGAGTGCATTTTCAGATGCTGAGAAAATCAGGAGAATCCTGGGAGATTACTTCGGATCAGGAAATCGTCAGCGCTTCGGAGTATCAGGAGTTCGATTACAGCAGTCTTGATGAAAGATGTGTAAAAGAAGAGGATTCTGTTTTCTTCCGGAAGTATAAGGGAAGTTATGAATTTTATTACGAAGCATACGATGAAGGCGTGATCGCAACAGGACAGGAATGGTTTTTTAAAGGAGTTCGGCTGGAAGATGGAAATTTAAATCCGATTGATGAGACGGACAGCCTTTATTTCAGCGGATCGCCCATTGATATGTTCTGGGAAAATTTTGAGGGAGAAGCCGGAGATTCCATTGATAAATTCTGTTCTCTTGGCTTTGCAAGTCCGAGAGTTTTCTTTGAAAATATGACGGTAGACGCCAATTCTGAATTGTATCCGATTTTACGGATGACGAAAGGTACGGCTTGCTCACCTTCAGGTTTCAATCAGTGGATGGCAGATCCTTCCGAAGATATTCAGGATGGATTTACCTGTACGGTGGAAGATAAAACAGGAGAAATACCGGAGAATATTGAGGAATTTTCAGGTGGAGGCACTTCTACAGAGCAGAGCAGTTCCACATCAGATTCCTCAGAATACATACTGCCGGATGTTAATGTCAGATATCTCAGCGCAGATGAAATTGCAGGGTTAAGCCTGGATGATATCCAGAATGCAATCAACGAAATCTTTGCCCGCCACGGAAGAGCATTCCAGACTGCAGAGATTGCGTCTTATTTCCAGGCAAAAAGCTGGTATCACCCGGATGCGTCCAAAACAGATGATCAGATTACCGCAGAATTCAACGAGTATGAAAAAGCAAATGAAAAACTGCTGGAAAACCGAAGAGATGAATTAAGCGGTACGCATGGAAAATAGCCGGCACAGTAATCAGGTGGTATTCCGAGGAAAATGGAAGCTTAGATATGGAACGAGAAAAAACAGAGTATAAAGATCTGGTCCGGGAACTGAACACATGGAAATATGATGAGAAGATTCACCGGGAATATTATTTTATGGAAAAAACTCCGGAGAATATTGCAAAATTCGAGGAACGTCATTCCGAATCTGAAAAAAATGTGGAATGGGCAGTCCATCCGGAAAAGATAAATGAACATTCCAGAGAAGATATGTTTATTCCACCGGGGTATAATGTAAGTCTGGTGAAACATCCCAGATATTTTCCACTGTTTTATCATGAACATGATTTTTTTGAGATGATATATGTACTGTCCGGGAGCTGCACCAATTCCTTTCAGGATTCTGCCGAAAAACTGACAGCAGGAGATCTGTGCCTGATTGCACCAGGTGTCAGACATGGAATCCTGACAGTGGAGGATGACAGCATCATTCTGAATATTCTGATCCGCCGCAGTACATTCATGGACATCTTCTATAATACAGTCCGTGATAAAACCCAGATTTCCAGTTTTTTTGTGGGGAATCTGTATTTCCGGGAAAAAATTCGCTACCTTCTTTTTCATACGAAGAATGATACGGTTATCCGCAATTACATTCTGGATATGTACAGAGAGCAGAAAACAGGTGACAGTTTTTCGGACAGGATTATCTGCAGCATTCTTACACTGTTTTTTGTGGAGCTGACGAGACGCCACGGAAACAATGTGAGTATTCCGGATAGCAGAAGAGACCGGACACAGCAGGAATCTGAAATGCTTGCTTATATGATAGGAAACTGCAGCACAGTGACTTTAAATAAACTTGCGGAGGAATTCCATTTCTCCGTGCCATACTGTTCGAAGCTGATCAAATCCATTACTGGAAAAACATTTTCCAATCTTCTTACAGAGATTCGACTGCAGCAGGGAGAGCAGCTTCTTCTCGTATCTGAATATGGTTTAGGAAAACGTACCAATATCGAAGAATTTGGTGTACAGCATCGTGGAGGAAAAGGTGTGAAATGCTATAAGATCACCGAAAAGACAGGAAATGTCGTAGGAGCAAAAGCCGTTCATGACGACCAAGAAATCATGTTGATCACCAATGAAGGTATTGTCATTCGTATTCAGGTGTCAGATATTTCCATTCTTGGAAGAATTACTTCCGGAGTGAAATTGATGAACTTAGATCCTTCTCAGGATGTCGTTGTTGCAAGTATCGCTAAAGTGCGAAAAGAAGAAAATGATAAACCGGAAGAAGAGGCAGAAGAAGATGCCGGGGAGAGTGCAGATGAGAACAATTAATACAGAATTAATTACACAGCAAGTAAAAGAAATGTGTATGGATGTTAATATCCATCTGTCAAAAGATGTAAAATGTGCCATCGAAGAAGCAGAAAAAAAGGAAGAATCTCCACTTGGAAAGCAGATATTAGGTCAGCTGGAAGAAAATATGGAGATTGCTTCCAATACGAAAATACCAATTTGTCAGGATACCGGTATGACCGTTGTATTTTTGAAAGTTGGACAAGAGGTTCATTTTGAAGGCGGTTACATTGAAGATGCCATTAACGAGGGAATCCGACAGGGATATCAGGAAGGATATCTTCGCAAATCCGTAGTAAAAGATCCGGTAGACCGTGTTAATACAAAGGACAATACGCCGGGTGTCATTCATTATGAAATCGTGCCGGGTGACCAGGTCGAGATTACAATTGCACCAAAAGGATTCGGTAGTGAAAATATGAGCCGTCTTTATATGCTCAAACCGGCAGACGGACTCGATGGAATCCCGCAGCCAGCCAGCACCATTCAGATTGGGGATAATCACGCTTGCTTTCACTGTGCTTCCCTCCTTTTAATAACCCATGCCGCCAAGCAGGATGGGCATGTAAGAAAGGCCAACGATCACACTGTGCGCCGCAATCAGCAGGGCCAAAATGACCAGGTCCCCCACCAGCCGCTTGATCATGCAGGCAGTGGCCAGCTTCTGGCGTTCCTCCCATTTGCTGCCGCAAAGGCTCCAGTAAATCATCATGATAAGGCCCACCACCGGGATGGCAAACAACAGCAGCGTTGCAAGGTAATGCCCAGTGCCCATCTCTTCCTGTTGCTCGCCCCCATACCACATGAAAAAGGGATCCTCTTTCAGCGGAAATTCATCCTCGTCTTCATCATCCCAGTATTGAACCATATCTGGGTCCACATGGATGGTATAGCGCGGGCGGCTGGCTTCTGCTTTGGTGGGGGGCAGCGCACGGCCGCAGCGCGGGCAGACGGTAGTTCCCTTGGGAGCCACCAGACCGCATTGTTTACAAATATGCAATTCCATTTATACGTCCCCTTCCAGGCTCAGACTGCGGTCCAGCGGTGTGGCAAGAATGATCTGGGTGTTGGTGTTGCCCATCTTTTGCAGGTGGGTCAGCAGGTGTTCCAGTGCATCAATGCCGGGGCAGCTGACCTTGACGATAAAGTTATAGCTGCCGGTCACGCGGTAGCACTGCAGGATCTGCGGTTCGCCCTGGATCATTTTAAGGAAATGGTCCCGTTCCGATGCCGCCGTCTGGATGGAAATCAACGCCTGGACTCGGTTATTCTCGCCGGGGTGGTGCAGGCGCACGGTATAGCCGCCGATGATGCCCTCCTGCTCCATGCGGTGGATACGGCTGGACACCGCCGGACTGGTCAGGTTGACCTGTTTGGCGATTTCCTTGACCGGCATGCGGGCGTTGCGCATCATAAGCTGGATGATTTTGCTGTCTAATTCATCCATGTCGAGTCACTTCCTGTCAGTTTTAGTCAATGAGCACAATAAAAATAAAATAAAGCAAATAAACCTTGTATGGCATTACAAAACCGAAAACCCTTTTATTTTCTGTGCATATGCTGAATTATTTTAAGTTATCTGGGCATCATTATAATAAAAGCAAAACAAAATTGCAAGTATTGCATTTGACATTTTAATAATCAAGGTTATAATGTACTTGTAACAAGAAAGAGAAAAACAGAGTATAACCCCTTTAAGTTCCCATTTATTACATTACCATCTTCTGACCTTTATATACTTTCCCACCCCTCTATGCACAAAAGCCCGCTTTTCAAGCGGGCTTTTGTGTTTTTGCCTGCCATTTTGTACTCTGCTTTATTTTATGAAGCAGATTTAATTTGCTTTTTCTCCCATACCCTAGTATAATGATGGGTAGTTTGTCTATTTTTATCTTGTTTTGCAAAAACGGAAAGGACTCCGCTGTGAATACACGTCTGGTCGGCATTTTGATTGACTCTTTTCCTAATATTTTAATTAATGGCCTTACGGTCACCCTGCCGCTTACGATCATTTCTTTTGCGCTTGCGTTGGTCATTGCGCTGATTACTGCCCTTGTGCAGACCGCCAAAATCCCCGTTCTGCGGCAACTTGCCCGGTTTTATGTCTGGGTCATCCGCGGCACCCCGGTGCTGGTACAGCTGTTCGTGGTGTTTTACGGCCTGCCCAGCCTTGGCGTACTGATCGACCCGTTCCCGGCTGCTGTGGCCTGCTTTGCCATCAATGAGGGTGCCTACTGCGCCGAGACCATCCGCGCCGCGCTGGAATCTGTTCCCGCTGGTCAGATGGAAGCCGGGTACTGCGTTGGCATGACCTATCTGCAGACGATGCGCCGTATTGTGCTGCCGCAGGCACTGCGCACGGCGTTCCCGCCGCTGTTCAACTCGCTGATTTCCCTGCTCAAAGATACCTCCCTTGCCGCAAACATTACGGTAACCGAGATGTTTATGGCCACCCAGCGCATTGTGGCGCGCACCTATGAATCGCTGCCGCTTTATCTGGAAGTTGCCTTTATCTACCTGATGTTCTCCACCATCCTGACGCAGGTCCAGCGCTGGGGCGAAAAAAAGCTGAACGCCAAGGGCTTCAGCCAGAATTCCTGAGGAGGTGCCGCCATGCAGGAGATGCTGAAAATCACCGGAATCCGCAAATCGTTCAGCACGCTGGATGTGCTGAAAGGCGTGGACCTGACGGTGCACAAGGGCGAGGTTGTTTCGCTGATCGGGCCTTCCGGTTCCGGCAAGACCACGCTGCTGCGCTGCGCCAACTTTTTGGACCAGGCCGAGGACGGCACTATGGTGCTGGACGGCCAGACCTACCATTTGGGCCATGTGCGCCGCACTGAGATGTACGAAGCCCGCCGCCACACAGCGTTTGTGTTCCAGAATTACAACCTGTTTTTGAATAAGACCGCGCTGCAGAACGTGACCGAAGGGTTGATTGTTGCCCGCAAAATGCCCAGGGATGAGGCCGAAGCCCGCGCCCAAAAAGCGCTGGAAAAGGTCGGCCTGGGCAACCGCGGTGCCAGCTACCCCAATCAGCTTTCCGGCGGGCAGCAGCAGCGCGTGGCCATTGCCCGCGCCATTGCCACCGACCCCAAGATCATCTATTTTGACGAGCCCACCAGCGCGCTGGACCCGGAGCTGACCGTGGAAGTGCTGGCCGTGATGCGGGACCTGGCCGCCGATGGCATGACAATGCTGGTCGTGACCCACGAGATGGGCTTTGCCCGCAACGTTTCTAACCAGGTCGTGTTCATGGAGCACGGCGTTGTGGTGGAACAGGGTCCCGCCAAAGAGATTTTTACCGCCCCACGCGAGGAGCGCACCCGCGCTTTTTTGCGTCTGGTGGAAGATAAATGAAAGTTTTTACATAACCAAGGAGAAGCACATATGAAACTGAAAGCATTGACCGCTGCCGTACTGGCAGCCGCCCTGCTGTCCGCCTGCGGTTCCTCCGCAGCGTCCTCTGCTGCACCGGCAGCGGATACTTCCAGCGAAACCGCTGCCAGCGCCGATAACTCCGGCGATCTGCTGGCCCAGATTCAGCAGCGCGGCGAGATCGTGTTTGGCACCGAGGGCACCTGGTCCCCCTGGACCTACCATGACGAAAACGACCAGCTGGTTGGCTTCGACATTGAAGTTGCCCAGAAGGTTGCCGAAAAGCTTGGCGTAAAGGCCACCTTTGTGGAGGGCGAATGGGACGGCCTGCTGGCCGGCGTGGACGGCGGCCGCTATGACAGCATGGCCAACGGCGTGGAAATTACCGAAGAGCGCGCCCAGAAATACGATTTTTCTGACCCGTACTGCTACATCCGCACTGCCATTATTGTAAAAAGCGATGATGACAGCATCAACAGCTTTGAGGATCTGAACGGCAAGACCACCGCCAACACCATTTCCAGCACCTATGCAACACTGGCCGAAAGCTATGGCGCCAAAACCACCGGCGTGGACGACCTGAACCAGACCATTGAGCTGCTGCTGAACGGCCGTGTGGATGCCACCCTGAACGCCGAAGTAACCTATTTTGACTACCTGAAAGAGCATCCCGATGCGAACATCAAGATTGCGGCTTTGACCAATGATGCTTCCCAGGTTGCTTTCCCTGTACGCAAGGGCGATGAAACTGCCACCCTGCGCGAAGCTCTGAACCAGGCTATCAATGAGTTGCGCGAGGACGGCACCATTGCCGAGATCAGCGAGAAGTACTTTGGCACCGACCTGAGCCAGGCCCCCAGCGTGAACTGATTTAACAAAATCACAATATAGCATAAAAAATCTCCGTAACCTGCTGTGTTTGGCAAGGGTTGCGGAGATTTTTTGTTTGATGAGCGGTAGATTGCCTGGGAAATGTACTCTTTACGGGTGAGCAAATTCCCATAGAGGCGCGCATGTAGATATTTCAAATTTTTGCAATGTTCATGGCATTACAGCAGAGCGTGCATCATTCATAATGTTTCGGAACGGTCTTGAGCGTTCCGGGACTTTGGGGGAAATCCCGTTATGGGCGATACCGCCCACTCAACTATTTTTCCCATTCTTAGCCCCATAAAATACATTTTCCCACACCAAAAACCGCCCCGGAAAGGTTATGCTTTCCGGGGCGGTTCTCCATCATCAATAATTTTCCGCGTGGACTTCAAAGTAGCTCTGGGGGTGATTGCAGGTGGGGCAGACTTCGGGGGCCTGGGTGCCCACCACGATGTGGCCGCAGTTGCGGCACTCCCACACTTTTACTTCGCTCTTGGCAAACACTTCTGCCATTTCAATGTTGTGCAGCAGGGCGCGGTAGCGCTCTTCGTGATGCTTTTCAATGGCTCCCACCAGGCGGAACCGGGCAGCCAGTTCAGGGAAGCCCTCTTCCTCAGCCGTCTTGGCAAAGCTGTCATACATATCGGTCCATTCGTAATTTTCGCCCGCGGCGGCGGCTTTCAGGTTGTCGGCGGTATCGCCGATGCCGTTCAGCTCCTTGAACCACAGCTTGGCATGTTCTTTTTCGTTATCAGCCGTTTTCAAAAACAGTGCTGCGATCTGCTCAAAACCCTGCTTTTTGGCCACGGAGGCAAAGAAGGTGTACTTGTTGCGTGCTTCGGATTCGCCCGCAAATGCGGTCATCAGGTTTTTCTCGCTCTGGGTACCAGCATACTTGTTCATAACATTCTCCTTATTCATAGTTTAAGATTTATTCCGAATCAAAGTTTTTGTATCAGTATATTATGCCTTGTTCTATAGCCTTATTATAGCACAGTTTTGAGATTTGTAAAGGCAATTTTTAAGATTTGATATTAAATTTTATCCGTCGATTTTTAGTAAAAAAGCCAGTGCCGGGCAGAAATCTGCCCGGCACTGCCGAAAAAGTTCTTTGATTGTCTTAAATTTCTTTGCCTGTTTCAGGTTGTGGAATGATACCCAGATTTAAAACATCGGGTATCAGTAGCCGGCACCATAGCAGCCAATCTTTTTGGGGCCGGTGATGGCCTCCCCCGCTGCCTGGCGGGTCGCAATCTTTTGCAGGGCCGCCGCCACGGATGATATAGCAAAACGGCAGGCATTTTGCGGTATAAAATTGCTCGCCCTGGTGCTGTTCCAGCAGCGCCCACACTTCCTGAACGTCCATTGGCTTAGTCCAGCTTCAGGTCGCCATCCTTGATCCAGCCCTTTTTGCGGAACAGCGCGCCCAGCACCGCGCACAGCACGGCGGGCAGAACAAAGCTGACCAGCAGTAAGCCTGCCCAGTCAAAGGCGGTGATGCCCGCTTTTGCGCCGGATGCCACATCGGCCACCCAGCCGGTGTACACGCCGATCTGACCCACCAGGCCGCAGGTGCCCATGCCGGAAGAAACCGCCGGGCCGTTCATCTGCAATTTGAACACGCAGGTGGCAATGGGACCGGTAATGGCGGAAGCAATGATCGGCGGCAGCCACACGCGGGGCTTTTTCAGGATGTTGGGCATTTGCAGCATGCTGGTGCCAATGCCCTGGCTGACCAGACCGCCCACGCCGTTTTCCTTAAAGCTCATCACGGCAAAGCCGACCATCTGGGCGCAGCAGCCCGCAACGGCAGCGCCGCCCGCCAGACCGGTCAGGTTGAGCGCCGCGCAGATGGCTGCGCTGGAAATGGGCAAAGTCAGCGCAATGCCAACCAGCACCGAAACCAGAATGCCCATCAGCAGGGGCTGCAGCTCAGTGGCCCACATGATCACGCTGCCCACCGCAGAAGCCGCCGCGCCGATGGCAGGGGCAAACAGCACACTCAGACCCGTGCCCACCAGAATGGTGACCGCCGGGGTAACGATGATATCGACTTTGGTCTCTTTGCTGACAAGCTTGCCGCACTCTGCCGAAACAATGGCGATAAAGTATACGGCCAGGGGGCCGCCTGCACCGCCCAGGCTGTTGGCCGCGCTGCCCACAGCGATCAGGCTGAACAGCACCAGCGGCGGGGTGTGCAGGGCGTAACCGATGGAAGCCGCCATGGCAGGCCCGGCCACGCTCTGGGCGAAAGTACCGGCATCCACCAAAAACTGCAGGCCGATCTGCTCGCCCAGCGTTTTAATGATGGTGCCGATCAGTAAACTGGCAAACAGGCCCTGAGCCATAGCGCCCATAGCATCAATGCCATAGCGATGCGCCGAGAACACAACGTCCTTGCGCTTCAAAAATTCCTTAAGCTTTCCCATACTCTTGCTCCTCTCAGATATCTTTCAGCATTGTACCGCCGAAGTTGTCATGTGTCAAGACACAAATCATGACAATAGTTTTCCACCAAGAGCGGGCCGATTGCGGGCGGTTGTCAAAGATTGGTTTTTGCGGTACAATAATACCAATCTTTTGGCCGGGCGTTTGCCCTGCTGGAATTGGGGGATTTTGTATGGTTGAAACGTTTGATGTCAGCATTACCCCGTACGGGCTGACCCGCCGAACTTTTGTTTACCTGCCGGATGACTGGCAGACTTCCGGCAAAAAATATCCCGTACTCTATATGTTTGACGGCCACAACCTGTTTTTTGACTCCACCGCCACATATGGCACCTGCTGGGGGCTGAAAGAATACTGTGACGCCCACCCCAACTGGATCATTGCCGCACCGGAGTGCAACCACGAGGGCAACAAGCGGCTGGAAGAATACTGTCCCTACCAGTCGGACTGGTTCGGCGGCATTACGGGCACCGGGCATGAATACATGGAGTGGCTGACCAAAGAGTTCAAGCCGATGATGGACAAGCGCTACCCCACCCTGCCTGGCCGCGCCAACACGGCCATTGGCGGCAGCAGCATGGGCGGCCTGATGAGCCTGTACGCCATCACCGCTTACAACAAAGTGTTTTCCAAAGCAGCATGCCTGTCGCCCTCGGTGCGGCTGTGCATGCCGGAGCTGCGGCAGGAGATTGCCAACGCCACGATCCACCCCGGCACCCGTGTTTATCTGAGCTGGGGCGAAAAAGAGAGCGATAAGCCCGGTGCTTTGGGCGAATACACCGCCAATGCGCTGGAAGTATGCCGCGCGCTGCTGGGCAAAGGCGCCGCCGTTGACCCCTATATGCAGCCGGACGGCACCCACTGCGAAGCCTGCTGGGCCAAGCAGGTGCCTGCATGCATGGACTTTTTGTTTGGCGGCAAGTATGAGTAAAAAGAAAAAGCGCAGCACCCCCGCGGCTGCCCCTGCTGAACCGGCCAAAGCAGAACACACCCAGCCGGAAGAACCCGCCGTCAGCAGCACGGCCCGCTGGATGGGTGCTTTGTGCTACCTGAGCATTTTGATTTTAATTCCCGCCTGCACCAAATGGCGGCAGGATGAATTTGTACGGTTCCACCTGAACCAAGGGCTGATGGTGTTGATGCTGGCAACCATCTGTGCCGCGCTTGGGTTTGTTCCGGTGCTGGAGCAGGTTGCGTTGAGCCTGACGCTGTTGGTAGATGTGCTTTCGCTGGTGGGGCTTATCACGGCGCTGCGCCGCCGGGCCGCACCCCTGCCGTTCATTGGCCTGCTGGTCGCGCGGTTCCACCCATTTTAATTCGTATATTTTATTTGTATTTTCCAGATTGTATTATTCAGAAGAGTTTTAGTCACATTTGTATATTTGTTTTATATTATTCAAATTGTATTATTTTGTAAAGGAGTGTTTTGTATGAGCAAAGCTGTTATCTTTTTTGCGCCCGGCCTGGAAGAGTGCGAGGGCCTTTTGTGCGTGGATCTGCTGCGCCGTTCCGGTGTGGAAGTAACGATTGCTGCCGTGGGCGGCGAAAAGATCGTCAAATCTGCCCGCAGCATCAGCGTTGTGGCGGATGCCCTGGCCGAAGAGCTGGATTATTCCGCTTTTGATGCCGCCATCCTGCCCGGCGGCATTCCGGGTGTGAACAACCTGAAAGCCGATGCCACGGTGCGCAAGGTCTGCACCGAGTTTGCCGCCGCAGGCAAGGTCGTGGCCGCAATCTGCGCCGCACCGTCTGTGTTGGCGGCGTTCGGCATTTTGCAGGGCAAAAAGGCAACGGTTTACCCCGGCATGGAAGATAAGCTGACCGCCGCCGGGGCCGAGTACACCGGCCTGCCCATCACGCTGGACGGCAACATCATTACCGGCGAAGCGCTGGGTGCGGCCATCCCCTTTGCGCTGGCCCTCGCCAGCCGCCTGGCCGGGCAGCAAGCATCCAACGCCGTCAAGCAGGGCATTGTGTACCGGTATTGATTTGAAGTAAAGCGTTGTAAAACACACAAACCCGCCAGCGGGCGGCAGCGTATTTCTGTTGCTGCTTGCTGGCGGGTTATTTTTTGGGTAGTTGCTGTTTACGCAAACGGGGCCTTGTCGTATATCTCATTATGTTATGGCATATCCCAATTTTTCAGCAACCACTTTCCCCAGTGTTGTCTTTCCACTTCCGGACGGACCAATAATCATGATTCCTGTTGACATATTTACTTCCCGCTTTATCTTCTTCTCCGCCCATTCCCCACAATCTTTTCAAAGCCGATATTCATACCATTCCGTATCTATTTTCTTGAACCCAGACGTCCCTGTCCCGATACCACGGCAGGGACACCGCATCATTCCGATAATAGGGAATCAGCCGGATTTGGTTGCCGATGATTCGTTCTGTCATTTTGGGAGTTCTCCGCAGACTTTTATTGATTTTATATTTTACAGTGTCGGTTCTGTTTCCGCCGTCACCGCGTCCCCCAGTTTCTTTGCCTTGCGGCGCAGTTTGCCCCATTCCGGGGTCAAAAAATAACCGAGCATGGCCACCAGGCCCACGGCATAGCTGAGGGAAACGCAGGCCATGGAGGAAGTGCCGTACCCCAGCGCATGCAGGATATACGCCGCCGGAATGCGCACAGCCCACAGGATCAGCAGGTTGACCACCGTGGTATATTTGACCGCGCCGGTACCGTTCACAAAGCTCATCATGCAGTTGAACACCGCATAAGTCCAGATAAAGGGCAGCACCCACCAGGTATAGCGCACTGCGGCATCCAGAACCGCCGGGTCGCTGCTGAACAGCCCCAGCAGCGGGCGGCAGAACACAGTAGCCACCAGGCCAATCAGTAATGTAACTACACCAGCAGCGCAGGTGATCTGCACCACGCCCCGCTGCAAGCGGCGGTAGTTGCCGGCCCCCAGGTTCTGCCCGGCAAACACCACCGCGGCAGAAGAAAACGAGGTGATGGCAATACCGGCAATGCCGGTCACGCGGCCTGCAATGGAGCACCCGGCCACAAACACCGAGCCCTGCATATTATACACAGCCTGCACCGCCACATGCCCCACCGAGTACAGCGAGTTATTCAGCCCCAGCGGCACACCCACTTTCAGGATGGCCGCCAGCTGCGCCTTATCATAGCCATGGGGCAGCAGGGGAAATTGCAAACCCTCGTAATTGCGGCGGGTGTACAGGATGCTGGTCAGCCAGGAAAGATACAGCGCAATGGTGGTTGCCAGCGCCGCACCGGCCACACCCATGCCCAGCACCGCCACAAAGGCAACATCCAGCACAATATTGGTCAGGCAGGAGATCAGCAGCAACAGCAAGGTGGACCGGCTGTCCCCCAGCCCGCGCAGAATACCGGCGTTCATGTTATAGCCAAGGTTGCCCAGGGTGCCCAGCGCCGTGATCCGCAGGTAGAGCACCGCATAATCAAAGGCATCTGCCGGGACCTGCATCAGCCGCAGCAGCGCCGGGCCGACAAACATTGCCAGTATCGTGACCGGGATGGCGCACAGATACAAAAACCACACCGCCGTGCGCACCAGCATGCGCAGCCCATCCGCATTGCGGCGGCCCATTTCCTGAGAAACAAGGATGGACGCCCCGTTGCCGATGCCCAAAAACACGCACAGCAGAATTTCCATTGGCTGTGTGGCGGTGCCCACCGCCGCCAGCGCGGCGGAATCACAGAAATTGCCCACCACAAGGGTATCCACCGTGCCGTAAAGCTGCTGCAAGATATTGCCCACACAGATCGGCAGGGCAAACAGTGCCGCCGATTTGATGATGGAGCCGCGGATCATATCAATTTTGCCTGTATGGCTGGCCATGCCGCAAACCACGTTCCTTTCACTTTTCCAAATGTCTTTATGGCAATACCGCATAATTCTAAGTGCCGATACGGTGAGCGAGGTGCGGCAGATGCT
>ENA-ORNR01002091-ORNR01002091.1-human-gut-metagenome-genome-assembly--contig:-NODE-2091-length-16860-cov-11.807855_pt1 | contig 16860 bp, 9 predicted proteins | sample MGYA00242114_ERZ509020 | MGnify/ENA primary metagenome ERZ509020 (study PRJEB26280, sample SAMEA2338758) | human gut metagenome | biome: human gut; feature: human-associated habitat; material: faeces...
TGTAAAATGGCTTTGAAAGATTTTATGCTTCCTTAAAACATTGGATTCTTCATTGCATTTGCAGAAATTTTACCGATAAAAACGATAAAGGCTTAGCCAATCAAGAAAAATATTATACAAAACTAGGGAAATGAAATACTGATATATGGATCTTTCAATTAAAAGCAATTTGAGAAATCCATATATTAGTATTTTTTTTAAAGTCACATCTTTTTTTATAAGGTTAATAGTCTCTGGTCTGAAGTTCTTGGTATAATTATTATTTATGATGTAGGCACCATTCATCTAATAAAGGCCATTATTGGGATAATACAGGAACTTATAGGTTTCATTATTATTAAAAAGTACATATGGGAATATGTCAAGACGTTCAGTCAATAACATGGTAATACGGAAAATATTCTTCTTTTTTTATTATAGATTTATACACTCTTTAAATTTCCAATAAGCATCAAGCATCTGTTGATTAAGTATACAAATCTGATGATTGAGTTTTAGTTCTCAATCATGTCGAATCATAGTTTGGACCAAAATTCTTCCTGTTTTTATAAAGGATATTCTATTTTAAAAGAAGAACTATAGTAAAGAGTCATCATAAAGTTTTTAGTTTTTTATTTCCGCTGTCATTTTGTATATTCATACTTGAAAAATAAAAATATTTTTAAGGGTCGCATTCCCGTCTTTCCTATGCTTTAAAGTTATTAAAAAAAAATCGATGTAATGTCAAACTATCGTCAATCATCTGTTATAGATGATTTTAAAATCCATAGCAAGTTTTTATCAAAGAAGTAAGTAGTATATATTGTTTATATGAATGATATTAATTAGATAAGTCACGATATTGAATACAACAAAAAGGAAATAAAATATGCTATTAATAATAATAGTATGAGAATATTAATTTATATATACTTGATTAATAAGAATATAGATTGAGAATATGTGTGATTAAAAAGAAAACATAGATTTAATTTTTATTCAATATATGAGTCGTTGAAAAAATATAACTCACTGTTTATCAATATAATAATCCTATAAAAAAACTGCTTTCTAACTTTTGTTTAACTTAATAATTAAAGTATGAAAGACAGAAAGAATTCAAGTCTGTTGGGTCGCCTGGACAAGTTCCAGCGGCTGTTCTTCGTTGCTTTGTTATCCGTATTGGCTGTAGGGGCCTTTGCACAGAGCAAAACCGTTTCGGGTACTGTCCTTGACAAAACAGGTGAGTCTGTAATCGGTGCCAGTGTGGTGGTGAAAGGTACTACCAATGGTACAATTACTGACTTTGATGGTAAGTTCACACTTCAAAATGTTCCTGATAATGGAACTATCCAAGTAAGTTTCGTGGGATACAAGACCGTAGATATCCAGGTGAAAGGACAATCTACCGTTAAGGTAATCTTGGAGGAGGATACTGAAACACTGGATGAGGTTGTGGTAGTAGGTTATGGTGTTCAGAAAAAAAGTGATGTGACTGGTGCTATGGCACGTGTTGGTTCTGAAGAATTGAATACAAGACCTGTGAACAATGCTTTTGAAGCCTTACAAGGCAAAGCTGCCGGTGTAGATATCACCTCAAGTGAACGTCCGGGTACTGTAGGATCAATCCGTATTCGTGGTAACCGATCTATCAGCGCATCATCAGACCCTCTGTATGTAGTAGATGGAGTTCCTTTGAGTGCTGGAGGAATTGAAACGATCAATCCGCGTGACATAGAATCCATTGATATTTTAAAGGATGCCTCTTCTACAGCTATTTACGGTTCTCGCGGTGCCAATGGTGTCATATTGATAACTACCAAACGCGGTAAAGTGGGTAGACTCGCTTTAAACTACTCAGGTTCTGTCACATTAGAAAACCTAAAAGACAAATCACCTGCCATGAGTGCAAGCGATTATATTACCTGGCGCCGTTGGGCTTATTATAACTCAGATCCGGTAAACAATCCTCGCGGTGACCAACCTAACTACGATAAAGACCAAATTTATTTCGCAGCATCAGGTGATCCCGCAGCTTTGGCAAATGTAAATAAAGGTTGGAGTAACGGTACTTGGGATGGAAGTAAAGTAACAGATACCGACTGGGCAGACATAGTGACCCAAACAGGTATCACTCATGAACACACCATCAGTGGTAGTGGCGGTAACGAAACTGCGCAAGCTTTCTTCTCTGTTGGTTACCTGAATAATCAAGGAACTCAGAAAGGACAGGAATATGAACGTTATAATTTTTCAATGTCTGTCGATTTACAAGTAAAACCTTGGTTTAAAATGGGCGGATCTATCAACGGTTCATGGGCGGTTCAAGACTATGGTTATTCCCGTACCGGACAATCTTCAGGCTCGGGCCCTGTTGATATATATAGCGCGGCAAAAGCTATTCCACGCTTTGGTGTTCCTTATGATGAAGAAGGAAATATCATTACCAACCCCTGTGGCTCCACCACCAATGTTTATACTGTAATTGACGAATGGAATAAGTCAACCGATAACCGCCAAACTTTCCGTGCACTAGGCAGCTTTTACGGACAATTTGATTTTGGGAAAATATGGGCACCTCTAGAGGGACTAAGCTATAAAATCTCTTTCGGTCCTGATTTCCGCCACTATCGTCAAGGTATTTTTATCAGCAAAGACTCTGCCGTAAAAATGGGCTCAAAAAACTATGCTAAATATGCAACAGATCGTTACTTGTCATGGACACTGGATAATCAGATCAACTATAACAAGACATTCGGCAAACATAACTTAGGCGTAACCTTATTGCAATCAGCTTCCAAATATAATAAAGAAAGTGGTTCCGAAAGTGCTAACGCCATCCCTAATGAAAATTTTGAATGGTACAACATGGGCAGTGTAGATATTACTGATGCAGCAACTTATGGTGCTGGTATGAGTACTGGTATGTCTGAGAATCAGCTGGCATCGTACATGGCACGTGTAAACTACGCATACAACGACCGTTATTTATTGACTGTATCCGGACGTTATGACGGTTCTTCCGTATTAGCAGACGGGCACAAATGGAGTTTCTTCCCTTCTGCCGCCTTGGGCTGGCGCATTGACCAAGAAGACTTCATGAAAGATATTTCTTGGATAAACCAGTTAAAACTTCGTTTCGGTTTGGGAACAACTGGTAACTCAGCTGTAAGTGCATATTCTACATTAGGTAACATCCAGTCATTCTATGTACCTTTTGGCTCTACTCTGACCCCTGCTTATGCTACTAATGAACCTTATTACACTTCTTCTCAAGTAAAAATGGCAAATAAAAATTTAGGTTGGGAAAAGACAACACAATATAACTATGGTATAGATTTCAGTTTCTTGAATGGACGTATCAGCGGTTCAATGGATATTTATCACTCTAACACCAATGACTTATTATTAAGCATGACTATTCCAACCTTAACTGGCTTTAATTCTACTTATGCCAATGTAGGTAAAACAAAAAACTTCGGTGTTGACTTATCTTTGAACCTGGTTCCCATACAAACTAAAGACTTTGAATGGAGTTCCACTATCAATGCAGCCTATCAAAAAGATGAAATCTTAGAACTTGCTAACGGTAAGCAGGATGACATTTCCAATGCCTGGTTCATTGGTGAGTCAATCAATGTTTACTATGGTATTGCCAACGATGGTCTGTGGCAGGAAAGCGATGCGGCAGAGATGGCTAAATTTAATGCTAATGGACATAAATTTGAAGCAGGCATGGTGAAACCTGTTGATCAGGATGGCAACTATATTATTGACAGTAATGACCGTATTATTCTTGGCAATAAAAATCCTAAATGGGTGCTGGGATGGAGCAATACATTCAACTATAAAGGTCTTGAACTAGGTATCGAGCTGAACGGACGATTTGGTTATATAGTTGATACGGGTGGTGAAGGCCAAAACGGTATGTATAACCAACGTGAAATAAACTATTGGACTCCAGACAATACTGGTGCTGATTATCAAAAACCAATTTACAGTACAGCGGGTGGTGATGCTTATTCAAGTCTGCTAGGCTTTAAAGACGCTTCATTCATCAAGATCCGTAACATTTCTCTGGGTTATAACTTTAATTCCAAAGCATTAAAGAACATCGGAATCAGTTCTCTTAAATTATATGCACAAGCTAAGAATATAGGCAACCTCTATTCTTCAGTAGATTTTATGGATTTGGACTTAGGCACTACTTATTACAATAGAGGCTTTACTTTCGGTTTACAAGTTGGTTTCTAATTTGATAATAACACATTAAACTGTTTTTAAAATGAAAAATTTAAAATATACATTATTCACAGCCGCCCTGTCTGTCGCAATGACTGCTAGTTTCAGTTCTTGTAGCGATAGTTTCCTAGATGAAAAAAACAAGTCATCCTATACCACTGACTATTTCAAAACGTCACAGGGCATTCAAGATCTGGCTACCGCACTGTACGGTAACATCCGTTGGCATTTCGGTTATGAATGGGCGTATGGTATTACCCTTTACGGCACCGATGAATTTACAAACGGCTCTGACCTGACTGCAGAACCATGGAACACTTATGACAGCCGTCTGAACCCGTTGGACTGTACAACGGCGAACGGTGCCGCCAACAACAACTGTCCGGGTGTATCGGCTCTTTGGGATCAGATGTATTACGGCATCGCCTCTGCAAATCAAGTTATCGCATCAGCTGACTATGTTACTGATGCGGAAGTCCGTGAAAAATGCCTAGGGGAAGCTTATTTCCTACGTGGATATAACTACTATCGTCTTTTCGCACAATATGGTGGTGTGGTTCTGCAAACCCAAGTTACTGAAGGTGTGGTCAGAACCTTTACTCGCGCTTCTGCAGAAGAAACATTAAACCAAGTGATTGATGACTTGCAGAACGCTTACGACAAACTGCCTACAGATAGATGGCGTGGTACAGGTACATGGACTAAATACACAGCAGCACACTTCCTGGCAAAAGCTTTGCTGTACCGTCAGTCTGAACGTTGCAGCGACTGGAACTCAAGTTATCCTGCTGATGCTGATTTGAAAAAAGCGATTACATTATGTGATGAAGTCATCTCAAAATGTCCGTTAGAAAGTGATTATAATAACCTTTACGCCAAATGGACTGGTATAGACTGCAAAGCCGAAGAATCTAATGAAATATTAATGTCATGCCAACACACTTCTTCGGCAACCGGACGTTTCGGAAACCGTACTTATAATTACTTCAACCCACAATTCTCCAACTTCTCCGGTGGTTGGACACAACGTGGTCAATATATCGGTGGTATGGACTTCCAACGTTGCCGCCCTACAGAATACGCTTATGCTATCTTCGACAATGTGAATGACTCACGTATGTGGAAAACATTCAAAACTGTCTACGGATTGAATAATATTGCATCGAAAGCAGATGATGTAGTGGCTACAAACGGTATTACAGCCGATCAGGTTCCAACACTAGGCGACCAAGGCATCATCTTTATTCTTAATAAAAAAAGTGACAACCGTTTTAAAGACGCCACAAACTCCGATTATGGAACAGTAGGTCGTGGTGGTATAGCCCACTCCTTTGTAAACCCCGAAACAAATAAATGGGTGCCGAATGTATTCCCTATATATGCCGGTGGTCAATATGTATTGAACACCTATGGTGTTAGCGGAAATCCAGCACAGTCCAATGTATTCTGTGGTATCAATAAGACTGACGACGGATCGCGTACAGCAGAGAAAGGTGACGCACATCGTGATGTCATTATGGCCCGTACAGGCGAAACTTATCTGATAAAAGCGGAAGCTCAAGTACGTTCCGGTAACTTCCAGGATGCTATCTCTACCATCAACCAGCTCCGTGCACGTGCCGAATGGAAAAATGGTGAAGACCGCGAATACTACACCGATGGTTCTATGGCTTTCTTGAAAAGCGCAGGCGGTGACGAAGATAATTCAACCGCACTAAGCACTTTAGGCAAATGCAAAGATGCCAATGGTACCAAGATCAATAACACAGAGGCATTCAAGGCTTCTTTCCTTCAAAAGAACACTTACTATCTTTCAACTGGTATAGAACGCACAACAGATGCTTCCAGTCTGCAAATTTCAAGTTATTCATCATTACCAGCCGAGGATGAAGCTATTCTATCAGCTATGGGCGTAAATGGGGACAAAGACCGTTTGATCAATTTCATTTTAAACGAACGTACCCGTGAATGCTTAGGTGAATGGAACCGATGGGAAGAATTGAGCCGTACCAAGACTTTGGTTCAACGTGCTAAATTATTCAATCCGGAAGCAGCTGCCAATATAGCAGACAAACATTTGCTTCGTCCTATTCCACAAACATTCTTAGACCAACTTCAACATGAAGACGGTACGAATTTAAGTGATGAAGAAAAAGCAGCAATGCAAAATCCTGGCTATTAACAGACTAGATTTTTGCAGTCAATAATTAATAAAGGGGAGTGCCGAATTCAGCACTCCCCTATTTTCCACACCATAAATACTTATTTTATAATGAAAAAAATCGGTCGGTTTATATGCTTCACTACACTATTCTTGTTAATAGCGGGATGCAAACAACAAAAAACTATACGCTATGAACTTGTAGATGGCAATCCACAAATAGATTACATAGATTTCCTGAACGACACGCTATGCCGATTTGTCGCACCAGGACCATTGGTTCTAACAAGCCACTACACAAAAAAAGGAGATATTTATATAATACAAATCAACGATATAGTAAGCGCACGGCTATATAAAACAGAAGAAGGAAAGCTACGAGGTGAGGCTCCTTTTTTTGAAGGAATATGGATTATAAAAGAAAAGTGATATCAACAAGTTCTGTACAGTTCATTTACTCATTTCTTTTCATATAAAGAATCTATCTGTCAGTCCCCCCCAATCAATAACTAAAATCCAATACAAATCCAACACGACGAATAAAGATTGTTATCCGTATATGAAAAAAGAACAGAAAGAAGATGAACAATATTCCATGTAAATGAATAAAATTCCATAGGTAAGACACCTTCTTCGTCTATATTTGCATAAATCAAAAATCAAAGATACTATGGAACTATTACCAGCAATCAGAAAAAGCATAATTGCATTCGCTCTGTTACCCGCACTTCTATATGCAGGTATCCCTCCCACCCTACAAAGCGATGCCTCACAAAGAATGACCAAAGATATCATGGACCGCGCTTACATCACCCCCAAACGTATTGTTACCAAATATGCAGGATGTAAGAATAATCTAATAAAAAACGAACACTATTTGTTAGAGCGTGGAAACGGCCAATCGGAAATGAACAGAAAAAAATGTTGCATAATGACCTCTACTGAAACAGAGAAGGCATCCTTATTACTGGATTTCGGCAGTGAACTGCATGGAGGATTAAAGCTCGTCATGGGCAGTTCCAACCGTAGGGAGCCTTCTTTGGTAAGAATACGTTTCGGAGAATCTGTTGGAGAAGCCAACAGTACCACTTCAAATTCCGAATGGAAAGTGGGATTTTCAACAGACGATCATGCCAAACGTGATATCATCATGGAAATTCCCCGTGACGGCATGATTGAAATAGGTAATACCGGTTTCCGCTTTGTCCGCCTCGACTTGCTGCAAAACAACGCTACTATCTCTTTAAAAGAAATTTCAGCTATCCTGCGCTACCGTGATATTCCTTATCTGGGATCTTTTGAATGCAACGACCAACGTTTAAACAAAATATGGATTACCGGAGCCTATACTGTCCACTTGAATATGCAGGAGTTTTTATGGGATGGCATCAAACGTGACCGGGTAGTCTGGCTGGGCGATATGCATCCTGAATTAATGGCTGTCAGCCGTGTTTTCGGATACAATGAGGTAATTCCCAACAGTCTGGACCTGGCCTGCAAACAATTTCCGTTACCCAATTGGATGAATGGCATGAGTGCATACAGCCTATGGTATCTGATCAACCAATATGAATGGTATCACCAGACTGGTGATATTGATTTTTTAAAGAAACATTCCGACTATATCAGCGGATTAATCCATCTGATAAATGAGAAAGTGGATGATGCGGGAAATGAAACGTTAGCACCTGCCCGCTTTTTGGACTGGCCATCCAGCGGAAATAAAGCCGGAGTTGAGGCAGGCTATCGCGCACTGATCGTATGGGCTATGCAAGATGCACATCAATTGTCTTTAAAACTTGGTAACACTTCTGATGCTCAATTATGTCTGGACATTATCAACCGGATGAAAAAAAAGATATTACCTCACAACAATCTGAAACAGGCAGCTTCATTAATGGCCATCGCTGGATTGATGGATCCCCAACAGGCTTGCGATGAAGTTGTCTCTGTAGGTGGTGGAAAAGGTTTTTCCACTTTTTACGGGTATTATATGCTGGAAACATTAGCCAAAGCAGGTGAGTATGAGAAAGCAATAGATATCATTAACACTTTCTGGGGGGCCATGCTGGATTTGGGAGCAACCACGTTTTGGGAAGATTTCAATCTGGACTGGATTCCTAATGCCGCTCCTATAGACGAACCTGTTCCAGCCGGAAAAAAAGACATACATGGCGATTTCGGCGCCTATTGCTATCCCGGATTCCGTCACAGCCTTTGCCACGGGTGGTCCTCAGGACCTACCACATGGCTGTCAGATCATGTATTAGGTATAAAAATCGTGAACGTGGAACGCAAGCAGATCAGTATTGAGCCACACCTAGGTAAATTAGAATGGGCTAAAGGCACTTATCCCACCCCTTGGGGCGTGATAGAAGTCAGCCACGAGAAGAAAGCCGATGGTAAAATCGCAACCAAAGTGAAACTTCCGAAAGGTGTAAAACAAATTTAATTATAAGAAATCGTTATCAAACTTCTATAAAAACTGGATCTTATGAAAAACATAATGATATGGATTATGCTCCTCTTGAGTATAACTTATACTGACGCCCAAAATGGGAAGTCTCCTAGAAAAGACTATGCCAAATTAGCTAATTATGATGAAAGTAAGGTTCCGCAATATACCTTACCTTCCGTATTAATGTGTCACGACGGAGAAATGGTTCAGACCAAGGAACAATGGGAGCAAAAACGCCGCCCCGAAATTTTAAACCTGTTCACGACTTACATGTTTGGCAAAGCACCTGTATTAAAACACAAACTGCCTTGTACAGTCAGTCGGATCAATGAAAAAGCTCTGAACGGATGTGCCACCCGGAAAGAAATAACCATCCAATTAACAGACGATCCACAGGGTCCCCACATTGACTTGCAACTGTATCTTCCTAATCATGTATCAGGAAAAATTCCGGTTTTTCTAGGTATCAGCTTCATGCCCAATTACACGATATATGATGATCCCGATTTATCTGTCCCCGAAATAACAGATGAAAAAATGAAGAAAAGATCTTTCAGGGGATCAATGGACAAATCCTGGCAGCTTGATAAAATTTTGGAACACGGATATGGTCTGGCCACTTTCTGTTATAATGATGTGGATCCCGATTTTGACGATGACTTCCAAAATGGTGTGCATCCTTATTATTATGAGAAAGGGCAGAATTTCCCAGATCCGGATCAATGGGGTTCCATTGCAGCTTGGGCATGGGGCATGAGCCGTGCCATGGATTATCTGGAAACAGACAAAAAAGTGGATGCCAAAAAAATCGCCGTGATAGGTCATTCTCGTCTTGGCAAAACCGCTGTCTGGGCCGGAGCCTCCGATCCGCGTTTTGCTTTAGTCATATCCGGGAATTCAGGATGTTGTGGAGTTGCCATCTCACGTCGTTGTTTTGGTGAGACTGTAGAAGCCATGAATGTACGTTTTCCTCATTGGTTCTGCGGTAATTATAAACAATTTAACGACCGGGAAAAATACTTGCCTTTCGACCAGCACGAACTCGTTGCCCTGATTGCTCCAAGACCTATATATATCGCCAGTGCAGAAGAAGACAACTGGTCCGACCAAAAAGGTGAATTTCTAGGAGGTAAAGGAGCTGAACCTGTATATGCCCTCTATGGCTTAAACGGAATAGGTTGTGAAGAAATGCCTCCTGTGGATACACCTTACATGAATGGCTCTATCGCATACCACAATCGCAAAGGGCCTCACGCTATTCTTCCATACGATTGGGAACAATTTCTTCGTTTTGCTGACAAATATTTTAAAAACAAATAATTAATATATAAATCAATGATGAAAAACAAGAACCTACTTATAGGATTATGCTCGGTACTGCTGTTGCTTAGCATATCAATAAACATGACAGCTCAGGACTCGCGTGAACGTACATATTATTATGAAATACTAGAACCACGCCATGAGCCCAAACCGAAAATCAAAGGTTTTGCAACAGAAAGAGTAAAAGAGAACTTAGACAGAGGGTTAACGGCCACCCCATCTGTAGACGGGAAAGGTATCTACCTCAGTTGGAGGCTATTGGAACAAGATAAAACAGACACTCCCTTCCACCTCTACCGTTCTGCAAACGGCAAGACACAGCGCCTATCAAAAAATCCAATTAAAAACACCTGTGACTTTGTTGACCAAACTCCCGTTGCCGGAAAAGCAACCTATTGGATCTGTGCATTAGATAAAAAGAAAAAAGTGATTAACACATCTTCCAAATTGGATGTGGACTGTTCTTTATTGAAAAACTATCAATCCATTAAATTGAACCGTAATATAAAAGCAGGCAAAATAGCCGTTGCTGATTTGAACGGGGATGGTATTTACGATTATATCATTCGTACCCCAGAAAAAAATGTGGATCCCGGAATGCCCGGTACTCTGGATGGTTCAACTTACCAAATTGAGGCTTATTTAAGTGACGGCACTTTTTTATGGTCTAAAGATTTAGGACAAGGTATTGAGCCCGGTGTTTGGTACTCCCCTTTCATCGCATACGACTTCAATGGAGATGGCAAAGCAGAAATTGCCTTAAAAACAGCTCCGGAAACGACCAAACGAAATGAAAAAGGACGGGTAGACTCTGGTGAAGAATATCTAAGTGTATGGGATGGAATGACCGGAAAAGAAATTGCCCGCGTGGACTGGCCTGAACGGAATGACAGGTATGGAAATCTGGTCCGGCAAAACCGTAACCAAATAGGAATGGCCTATCTGGACGGCAAGACTCCTTATATATTGGCATGTCGTGGCACTTACAAACTGATGACTGTAGATGCATGGCAACTGAAAGATAACAAACTGGAACGTGCATGGCGATGGGACGGTGATGAAGAAAATCCCGTAGTAAGAAGCATGGGTTCCCATAATATGGTATGTGGTGATGTGGATGGAGATGGAAAAGATGAAATTCTATTAGGCTCATGCATGCTTGATGATAACGGGACTTTACTATGGTCTACCGGATTAGGACACCCTGATAAAATCTATCTGACTGATATCGACCCGGATCGTCCGGGTATGGAAGTGTTCCTTTGTCTGGAACCTTGGCACGAGAACGGACGTGGCGTTTGTGTTGTGGATGCCAGAACAGGACAACCGGTATGGAATATCGGTCATAAGACATTCCATGTAGGCGATGGGATGGTTGCTGATTTTGATCCGGTCCATAAAGGTCTGGAATGTTTTGCCAGCGAAGACCGTAAAGGAGGCAGCACAGACAAATATCTACTTTCGGCTGACGGTAAACCCTTAGGTAAAAATGAGGAAGTGCCCTCCTGCCGTAATTGGGCCTGGTGGGACGGTGACTTATTGCGTGAAACATTTAAAGGAGATGATAACCGATGGGGGGCAAGTTCCTCTTCAAACGGTCGTTCACTAAGTATTGTAAAATGGAAAGGAGAAACACTAACACAAGATATTGAAGGTGATATCTTAATGATTGCAGATTTATATGGAGACTGGCGTGAAGAAATAATAACCGCATTACCCGGTGAAATACGTATCTACACAACCAATCTTCCGGCAAAAGACCGTCGTACCACATTGATGCAGGACGGAATATATAGAAGCTATGTAGCTCATCGTTCCATGGGATACCCACAAGCTCCTGTCCCCTCCTATTATTTAGGAGAATAATATTAAGATTAGCATGAAGGATTCCTCTAAAAACTGTAACGGATATCCTTTTGTTGTAGGGGCGCTTTGATGCGCCCTTATGCATATAAAACTCAACTCTAATCATAAACATCATGCAAAAGATACTATTATTTATTGCTTCCCTTTTTTATTTCAACTTCTTATTTTCAAAAAATGAAATAAAATCCTGGCAAGGCATTCATGAAACACCCCTTTCCCGTCTAGAACAACAATTTGCAGAACCTCCTGTGGAATTTGCCAACCATGTAATATGGGGTTGGGAAGGGAAAATGGATAAAAAGACTATTTGCAATGACTTGGATTCTATCAAAAAGAAAGGATTCCGTGCCGTAATATTTGAAGCAGGTTACAAACTACCTTTCAAATATCTTTCCGAAGAATGGTTTAAAGCAATTCGCACCGGAGTAGTTGAAGCCAAAAAACGAGACATGAAAGTCTGGATTATTGATGAAGGAAAATATCCCAGCGGATTTGCAGGAGGAAAATTCTCACAGGAACGTCCCGATTTGAGAATGCAAGCTCTTGTGATAGGTGATACCATACAGATAAAACGGGGAGAAGTAATGACAAACCATAAAATAGCACCGGAAATCATCAGTGCGGTAGCCGTCAGTACATCCGGCGCTCCTAACAGAACTGTAGAAATTAATAATGGAAAAATAAGTTTCAACGCCGGGCTGGATGACTGGAAGATCCTATTAGTCAAAAGCGACTTTCGGACGGCTGTAACCCGAGCCGTTAATAATCCCAATGGCGGTAAAGATGCCACTAATTCTCTGTGTGATTATCTGAACCCTGTTGCCGTACAACAATTCATTGATTGGACACACAAACAGTATAAAAAATATCTTGGTAAAGAGCTGGGTACCACCGTACTTGGTTTCCGGGGAGATGAACCCGATTATGCACATTTACCTTGGACTCCTTCCATTGTCCAAACATTCAAAGATACAAAAGGGTACGATCCGACTCCCTATCTAGCCTCCTTTTTTACCGCTTCGCCTACCATACAGGAACAAAGAGTAAAAGCCGATTATTGGGATGTCTGGTCCAGCTTGTTTGCCACCCACTTTTTCAAATTACAAGCCGATTGGTGTGCAGCCAATGGAGTAGCCCATATTACCCATCTTAACAAAGAACATGAAATGCCCGCATGTGTAAAAGCTGAAGGAGACTATTTTCGAGCCTTAAGTAAAGTTCAAATACCCGGAGTAGATGCAATCTGGAACCAAATATGGCCCAGTACCCTTAATGATTTCCCCAAACTAGCCTCATCTGTAGCTCATGTTTATGGAAAACCTAGAGCATTCAGCGAAAGTTTTGCAGCTTACCACATCTCTCCTACCATTCCCCAAGCCAAATTTGTTGTAGATCATCAGATTGCCCGAGGGATTAACTTCTTTGAATTCATGTTCTGGCTGGCAGGATCCAAACATCGCAATTGGATGAGTGATCCTGGTATGAAAGGCCTGAATGAATATACAAATCGCACTACTTACCTGATGAGTCAAGGGAAGCCGGGAGCACGGATTGCCATGTATTACCCCACATCTACTATGTGGCTGGGTAACAATGAAGTTTATAAGGATATCGTCACTCTTACCCAACAGCTGTTAACTCATCAACGAGATTTTGACTACATAAACGATGATGCTTTTACGGAAGCACTGACCATAGGTCCCGGCTATCTGGAAAATAAAAGCAGCCAAAGATATGAAACATTGATTATCCCATCATCAGATGTTATTTCCGTATCTGCCTGGAAAGTAATAGAAACATTTTCCTCACGTGGAGGAAAAGTCCTGTTTTGGGGAAAGAAGCCCGCTTCTTTCATTGACAAAAATTTCACTGCTCCTGGTTCCCTATCAGATTTAACCAACAGCAGGATTGAGCCATCCACCAGATGGACAGCACATGTAAGCTCTTCCCTTCCGGAACCAGAAATGAAAATCATTTCACCTGACAATGATTCTATCCGCTACACACGCAGAGTAATGCCCGATGGCGACCTCTACTTCATATTCAATGAAGGGAATAAAGCTACAGAATTTACAGCAGACTTTGATAAAGTAGGAGTTGTAAAAGAATGGAATGCAACAGATGGCACACTCCAACCGATAAATGCAACAATTGTCAATAATCGCACCCGTCTGACTATTCAACTGGAAGCATGGGAAAGCAAGCTCATATCTATCGGAAAAAATAACAGAGAATATAACATTAAAGAATATGGCGTAAAAGGAAATGGCTATTCGGAAACAGCCACTTTACAACGTATCATTAATGAAGCAGCTCACAATGGAGGCGGAACGATAGTTATTCCTGCCGGGGAGTATCTAAGCGGCGCTCTATTCTTCCCACGTGGTGTAGATTTACGTATAGAAAAAAACGCCAAACTAATCAGCACTGTTGACCCCAATGAATTTCCTGTCATCCCTACCCGTTTTGAAGGCATAGAAAAAAGGTGGCGATGTGCTTTCTTGAATTTCGACCATTCAGACGGAGTTAAAGTTTATGGTGAAGGAGTTATTGATGGTAAAGGAGTAGAATGGAAAAAAATTCCATTCGGAAACTCCGGACGCCCCAGACTGGTATGTTTCACAGATTGCCCGGGAGGTAAGATTTCCGGTTTAAAAATGATAAATCAGGCCTCATGGTGTCTTCATGTACTTTACACAAACGGATTCACTATAGATGGAATCGATATCCGTGCATTGGAATATATACCCAGTTCCGATGGCATAGATATTGATTCGTCCAATGATATACTGATTACTTCCACCCGCATTGAGGCACATGATGACTGTATCTCCATCAAATCCGGACGAGACGAGGACGGACGCAGAGTAGGACGTCCCAGTGAAAACATTCTGATAGAAAACTGTCATTTTGCATACGGTCATGGTGGAGTGGCTATGGGCAGTGAAATATCAGGAGGCATACGCAATGTGACCATACGTTCCTGCCTGATGGATAACGAAAACTGGAGCCCCTTACGTTTTAAAAGTCAGCCCAGCCGCGGCGGAACTGTGGAAAATATCACTTTTGAAGATATTACCATCAAAGGAGCGCGCAGTATCTTTGATATCAATATGGAATGGCGTATGGTTCCTCCGCTTTCACCTGCACATTATCCGCTGACCTGTTTGCGCAATATCCATTTCAAGAATATAAATGGAGAAGCACAATCAGCAGGAACCATGTATGGTTTTAAAGAGGCTCCATTCGGAAATGATACATTCTTTTTTGAGAATTGCCATATCAAAGCTCAAAAAGGATTAAGCATCTCAAATGTGGCCAATGTTAATTTTAAAGGTTTGGAACTAGAGATAAAAGAAGGAGAAAAGATTTATGAACGGTCTGCAAATAAAGACAAATAACCCAATAAGAACACTGTTAAATAAAAAATACACTCGAAATGCATACACATGCATAATATTCAAGGAAGATGTACACATTTCCATTGTAGGAAATCCCAGACCATCCTATTTTTGCGCTACCATTAAAACACTAAAACAACATGATGAAGAAAAAATTAATACTATCATTCTTTTTTGTTGCATTAGGTTTTGGAGTTGTAAAAGCACAAGACTTGCCGGACAAAAAAGAAACGTTGAAGACTGTTACAAAAGTCAATGATTACTTCATGAAGAAGTATGCCGATTATCGTACTCCTTCTTTTGTAAAAAATGTAACCCGTCCCAGTAATATCTGGACACGCGGAGTATATTATGAAGGATTAATGGCTCTTTACTCCGTCTATCCACGCGATGACTATTATAAATACGCTGTCGATTGGTCAAATTACCACGAATGGGGATTCCGCAACGGTACCACCACTCGCAATGCTGATGATTACTGTGCCAGCCAGACTTACATTGATTTATATAACATTTGTCCTGATCCGGAAAGAATCCGTAAGGTCAAAGCCAATATAGATATGCTGGTCAACACTCCTCAAGTAAATGATTGGTGGTGGATTGACGCCATCCAAATGGGAATGCCTGTATTTGCCAAACTGGGAAAATTGACCGGAGAACAAAAATATTTCGACAAAATGTGGGATATGTATGAATATACCCGTAACAAACATGGTGAAAATGGCATGTACAACCAAAAAGAAGGTTTGTGGTGGAGAGACCAAGACTTTGATCCCCCTTACAAAGAACCTAACGGTAAGAATTGCTATTGGAGTCGTGGTAATGGATGGGTATATGCAGCACTGGTACGTGTATTGGATGAAATTCCTACTGATGAAAAACATCGCGCCGACTATATCAATGACTTCCTGACCATGAGTAAAGCTATCAAAAATTGCCAACGTACTGATGGTTTTTGGAATGTAAGTATGCATGACGAATCAAACTTCGGAGGTAAAGAAACCAGTGGCACCGCTTTATTTGTATATGGCATGGCATGGGGGGTACGTAACGGACTGTTGGACAGAAAAGAATACCTGCCAGTCTTGTTGAAAGCATGGAATGCTATGGTGAAGGATGCCGTTCACCCTAACGGCTTCCTAGGACTTGTACAAGGAACCGGAAAAGAACCGAAAGACAGTCAACCTGTCACATACGATAAAGTACCCGATTTTGAAGATTTTGGAGTAGGGTGTTTCCTGCTCGCCGGAAGTGAGGTTTACAAATTAAATTAATAATATGATTGGTTAGTGAATCGATTTTTCATAGACTATGATTTAAAGGTTAGATTTAGGTTAAGTAAAAAGAAGGTGTGTCAAAATGCACACCTTCTGTTTTTTACGCACAAAGCCCCGACTTTCACAAGCTGGGGCTTTGTTATTACCTAAAGA
>ENA-ORNR01002097-ORNR01002097.1-human-gut-metagenome-genome-assembly--contig:-NODE-2097-length-16834-cov-7.918350_pt1 | contig 16834 bp, 12 predicted proteins | sample MGYA00242114_ERZ509020 | MGnify/ENA primary metagenome ERZ509020 (study PRJEB26280, sample SAMEA2338758) | human gut metagenome | biome: human gut; feature: human-associated habitat; material: faeces...
GCAGCATAAGAAATAATTCTCTCGGCATATGCTATGCTGGGAGAAAAGTTCAACTTTTTGTGTCCAAGGTATTGACATAGCTCCAACTTTTCTGCGGCCGCCGGCCAGAACGCCTCCAACAAAACCACCGTGGTCTTTTGCAGCGTCCCTTTGTGCTTTCCCCATCTTGGCGTACTCCTCAGCCGACTCCGTAGTGCGGATTGTCACCTTAAGGCGCTCTTTCAAATCTGTATAACTGATCGTTTTATTAACCCATTTCTTCGCTTGCCGATTATTTCCGTAGGCAATTGCTAAATCACGCATTATCTATACCTCCTTACCTTTGGAGTTTCACCGTATTCAAATCTTGCCTGCCTTGCCAAACGATAGGCTCGTTCCGTCACATCCGAGTTCATGCTCCAAAGGTAGGTGGAGTCATCGCCGAACAGATTAAACTTGCCGTGCTTGTCCACTCCCGGATAGGCACCAAAATAGTCCCCGTCAACGGTCTCGAAGTTGTAAAAGTTTGGCCATCCATGATGATCATGGTAGGCTTCCGTCTGCAGGTTATCTAAAATCTCGCACATATCTTCACCGTCAGGAATATTCCCAACCACCAGAACTGCTGTATGTGAAACGCCCCAGTCATTACCTTCTGGATAACCTGCTGCATAAAATCGGTTGATCTTCTCAGCGTCAGCATCGTTCATCTGACCCTTTACTTCAACATAGATATCGCAATTCTTCTTGAAATATCCGTGGTTAATAGTTACACCGTGAAGCAAAAAGTCTGGCAAATAGTAAAGTCCGTTGCCCAGGTCATAACCTTCTGGTTCATATTCCCAATCCACACCGCAGGCATCGAAGAAGACCGCCCACCTTACTTCCAACCTGGATCGGAAAAGGTAACCTCTGTATTCCGTTTGAATCGCTCTAATCTCATTCATGATCGGTCACCTCCTGCATAGCAGAATTAAAATAGCGAATTGGCTGTCTACGCTTCTTTGCAACTTCAATCTCAACCACCATGCCTTCTGAAATGCTATCTCCAAATACCCAGAGCTCGTCACATTTACCGAGAAGGATTACATCCATGAATATTACAAGCTCTCGCTCAGCCAAATTGTCATCATTCATGAAAAGTGGGAACATCAGATGCGGTGCCAGCGGTATCTGTCCCTGTTCCAAAGAGAACCTGCAGTACTGCTTGGCTTTTTCTATGTTAGTAATTACGTCACCGGAATACGCGCTTGCTACATATACAAGCGGCCGGTATTTCCGGCCTTGGTTTTTGATATCATTTGTCATATCAAACTGCCTCCTTATACAAATTTGCCGAGGTCACCCTCTAACGGGCAGCCCCGGCAGGCAGTCAAATCTGACTGTTCTTGTAATTTTCTCTAAGCTTCTTCTCAGCACGCTTCAACTTCTGAGTGATGTTGTTCTCGTCCGCACCGATTCTTGCGGCATACTCACGGATCGACTCACCGTCCATTCGAACGGCGATAAAAGCGTCGGCCCATTCTGGCTTCTTCATAAGGACCTTACGTACCCAATCACAAATGGCCGAATAGCTTTCACGCTCCTTACGGTCAAGCTCATCTTTGCGGAAGATACGATCATCGGCCACTTCTTCCATTAACGGTTCGTTGGTATCGACCTCATCTTCGGCATCATCTTTCCCCGGCTGTGCTTTACTGCGACCACGATGGCGATCGAACTTGTGCCAGCTATTGTAGTCTGGCCTGTTGAAACGTTCTTCCCAGGTATCCTGGATAAGCGTCTCCTTTTCCTCCTGTGTGAGTCCTTCACCCTCAAGGGAGAGAGACACCCACAGCTCCTCTGTTGCTTCTGCGTCGAGTTCAATAGTCTGAAACTCCTGCTCATAACGAATCTTTAATCTCATCTTTGCATCCTTTCCGTCCAAGCCGTGAACGGTGGGATGCAAAAAGAGCCTGGGCCGAGATGACCACAAGCTCTGACAATCCAAAATTGGCGCAGTAAACTAACGGTGGGTGCATCTCGTTTCTGGAACGGTCATATACCGCTACCTAAACGCTCTGTGCATCCCATCGTCCTCTGGCGCCTTATGGACTATGAGAATCTTTCATTACTGACGACTGACCTATTTCAATCGTCAAGAACAGTTTACTGACTATTCATTCTTCTTATCTGGAGTGTGAGTCCATCTTTTGAGCATAAAAAAAGGCTTTGCAGCTACAGTTATTCACTGCAAAGCCGCAAAGCCTTGATATTTAATGATATACTTCCCGAACTACAAGTACGGGTTTTTAGAAATTTTTTTAATTTTTTCCCCAGGGTTTTATGCCTGACTCAACTAACACCTCGTTTATGCTTGATAAAGGTTCCATATACATTTCTTCCAAAATTCTCAGCTGAAAATATCCATCATCGGTATATGGAAAACTATTCCTTGATTTATTCAGCATGTCCTTGCTAAAGCAAGGCGGTAATTGAAGGCCAATACATAAAGCTGACACCGTTTGCAAAGACACGTTTATGCTTTCATCCTTTCTCAACGATGCGATATAGTCCTCAGAGAGACCTGTCCTGATCGACATTTCAAGATTCGTCATCTTCTTGCCATTTTCTTTTTTCACACGCTTCATGTGGCTATCAAAGGTACCAGAGAAAGAACTCGGTAAATTTCTCATAATAGCCATTAAGCTCTTACCTTCTTCCTTCAGTTTCCTTGCTGCATTTGCTCTTTGTGTAGCATTCTGCTCTGCAAGGTCTGCTGTTGGTTTTGTTTCTACTAAAAGGTCTTCGGTTAATTCCTTTGATAAATAGCACTGGCCATAATACTCATAATCAAATTTTCCGTCATTTTTGTACTCTCTTTCGAAGATCATGCAGCATTCATCCGCATTTTCTCTCGCGTAATCGGTGAGTACTATTTCTCCCTCCATGTGAGGAGTATTGGACATTTTAACATAAAGCGGATCGTTTATTACAACAAAGCATTCGGCGTAAATAAACAAATCTTGATGAATAAGATCCGCGAACTCTTTATTTGTATTGAGCAGCTTATCATAGCTCTTTCTATCGATGGCAAATGTCTGGTTTTTACTTAATGACCACCTACGGAACGATATCGGATAGACATAAAAACGCTCCGAGTATAGCATTGTTCCTTCAGCCTCCATAATACCCAACTGAATGGCTCTAACCTTGGCCTCATATCTCGAAACGCCAAACATCTGAGCAGTCTTTTCTAAGGCCTCCTCAAGATACTGCCCCTTATAATGGACCGGCGTAAAATTGTCTTCATAGCACTGAGTCAAAACATCTAAGAAGATTTCTCTTGGCATAACGATCCTCGGCGCCAGGTTATTTGCCTGCCACTCAGCCCACCATATAGCTTTTTCTATTCCAGTCATATTATCGCTTGGAATCTCCGGCGTCACCTCACACGAAAGCTGATTTGCATTTTCATCAAGTAACGACAGTATCTCAAAGAATCTACGGTGAAACTCCCAATGAACCAATTCATGGGCTATCGTGTTTATCGCACTTCCATAATTGCCTAAGAAATAATGTTCTTTATTAATTACAATAGTTCCCGCAGGAACTTCCTTTTCCACCTCTGCTTCAGGATGTGTCGGCCAAAACTTGTACCAGTATTTTATTGTTGTCGGCTTAAAATATGTACGACCAAAAACATTATCTGGTAGAGTTGATTCAACTGCCTGAATGTGCATTTTTCTCATTACATGAGAATATGGGAATACCCACCTATCAAAAATGGCATCGTCACAATACTTTTCCAAAAAAGCATCGGCCAAATCTTCAAGATCAGCAGTACGTATATATGGAACCAAATAAGCATCTAATGCGCCTTCCGGATCGAAACTGCCGAAATAATTTTCTTCAGTCTTCTGAACCTTTACGTCATGGAGCCCCTGATTAAGTTCAGCAGTCAAATGCACAATAAACCATCGTGTTTTTCTACCTGCTTCAATTTTCTTAGTTCCAAGGCTCATTTCGACAATATCCGCTGCGGTCCTGACCTCTATTCTAAGTAAGTCACCTATACCGGCTTCATGGCATACAAGAGATTTCACTTCTACGTTCTCGATTTTTTGCTTCAGTAAAGACAGCACATTAAAATCATGAAATCCTATTCCGTCATGATGATTATCCACATATTCTTTTATCGCCGTAGTAAGCAAGTCACAATACTTATCTTGTATGTAACTCTTGAAATCCTTATATGCCAAGTGTATTCCTCCTAACTAAATCTCAACAAGATCCCAGCTACGAATACCTCTCGAAGTGTCTAATTTATATTTCTTAGAACACTCCTCACATTCAATCCAGACGTCGTGCTCACGAAATCCTGGGATGTTGTCATGTTCTTCAACTATTTTTCCCTTGCCGCAGGGACATTTGTATTCATATCTCTCAGTGTCGCCATCCCCGGCACCATAGCCTGGGTGGTTCTCATTTGATGCATAAATCTTTTCTGTTCTCATGGAATTCTCCTTAATAGTACTGTTCAATATAGCTATATGCCTTATCGAATACTTCCTTGTCTTTGATCTTATATTTAACCCATACGACGCTGCGAAGGGCCTTCTTCACTTCCTGGCGGCCGCCGGTCGTATTCTGCCATCCATCAAAACGGACAATCTTTACAATATCGTCAATATCTGTAACGATACGCTCCACAATTACAGGAGTATTGGTATTCTTCACACTGTTGAAGAGTTCCGTAAGAGCAGCCTTGCCCTTATCGACTTCTTCCTCCGGCACAACTTCCTTCTCAGCCTGCGCTGCTTCTCTTGCGAGCTCAAGCAACATTTTCAAGAATTCAATACTGTTAATAAGACCCTGCTCGTGCTGCTCACGGAGTTTCTCCAGCTTGTCACCCAAGCGCATAAATTTCGGATCATCCGAGTGCTTATGTATACGAGCAACCAAATCAATCTCAACCTTCTTCGCAGCATTCTTCGCACCCTTATGTTTCTCAATGAATGCGTCGATCAGTTCGGCATCAAGCGACAGAATATCTTCATCCTCATGAACTTTCCCGACATCAATGTTGGAGTTCACAATTTCCATTGTTTTAGGTCCGAGAGCCGCCCAGATGAGTCCGCCACCACCGTTAGTAGGCTTTACGGATTCAAACACCTTGGTCAACCATACATAATCGACCTGGATAGGTGAAAGCATCGGATCAGGAGAGACCGCATTCCATGCACGATTCAGCACCTGGTAATCTGCTGCAAACTTATCCTTCTCAGCATTTGTAGGCAAGCACTCCTGTGCAGCCATCAATCCTTCCCATCCATCTACGGTGCGATCAACACCCATGAAATAGCTGAGGCACTTTCTAAGAAGCGCCGGAATCTGCTTCTTAACTTCCTCGATATTTGTAATGACCTTTTTCATGCTGCCTTCGTCGAAGTCCAGAGCCTTGGCCACGTTATCGAATATTCCAATATAATCTACGATTAATCCGTGCGTCTTTCCCTCATCGAAGGTACGGTTTGTACGACAGATTGCCTGCAGTAAGGTATGATCCTTCATTGGCTTGTCCAGATACATAACCTGAAGAATAGGAGCATCAAATCCGGTCAGCAACTTAGCTGTTACAATCACTATCTCAAGCGGATCATTAGGATCTCTGAAACGGTCGAGAATTTTTGCTTCCTCATCCTTTGAACGGCGATACTTCTTGTATTCATCCGCCTTATCATCATTGGTATCCATAACAATTGTTGAGCACTCTTCTCCGAGAAGCTTATCGAGCTCTGCTTTATATTTCAGACAGCAAGGACGATCATAAACAACCACCTGCGCCTTATATCCATTCGGACGGATCTTTTCAGTGAAGTGCTTTGCAATGTGCGCGCAAACCTTGTGAATACGTTTCTCATTGTACATGATGGCCTGCATGTTAACGCGCTTGGAAAGTTCAGCTTTATCGGAATCCGGAAGATCGCGCGTCAGGATATCAAACTCGCGGTCCATCGTATCTCTGTCAACGCGAAGATCCACCGGTACAGGTTCAAAATTAAGAGGCAGCGTCGCGTGGTCACGAATGGAGTCAGAGAAAGAATACTTACTCATGTATCCGCTGCGATCTTCCGTAGCACCAAATGTTGCAAATGTATTCTTGTCCACGCGATTGATAGGTGTACCTGTCATACCAAAGAAAAAAGCATTCGGAAGGGCCGTTCTCATCTTAATACCGAGATCACCTTCCTGAGTTCTATGACACTCATCGACCATTACGATGATATTGTCGCGCAAACTAAGCTCACCGGTAACTTCCTGAAAGCGGAAGATAGTCGTGATAATAATCTTACGGATATCCTGTCTCAGCATCGTCATAAGCTGCTCACGATTAGATGCTGATTCCAGGTTGCCCACATCAGAGGAGTGGAACTGTGCTGTAATCTGCGACTCCAAATCCAGACGATCGTCTACGATAATAACAGTAGGATTCTTAAGGTCTGGAAGCATACGAAGCTTCACTGCGGCGAACTCCATCAGGTAGGATTTACCTGAACCCTGAAAGTGCCAGATAAGGCCCTTCTTCGGATATCCCGCGCGCACACGCTCGATAATCATGTTGGCGCCTTCATACTGCTGATAACGCGCAATGACCTTGAACTTCCGATACTTGCTGTCAGTAGCGAAAAGCGTGAAGAACTGGAACAGGTCCATAATTTTATACTTCGTGATCATGTCCTGCACGCTGGTCTGTACTGCTGCCAAAGATCCGTCAGACTTATCATCCGTTGTATGCCACGGACCATACTTTGCAGCCGGCATACAAACAGAACCGTATCGATAACATTTACCTTCTGTAGCGAAGTTGAACACATTCGTTACAAACATCTGCGGAATACTCTGCTCATACTTGTTGATGTCCTGCGCTCCGTCCAGCCAGGTGATAGCCGCACGGACCGGAGTCTTCAGTTCACCAATCACAAACGGGAATCCATTTACAAGAAGCACAATATCCAGTCGTTTGCCGCCTTCCTTCTTCGGATATACCCACTGATTGGTAACGACATACTGGTTCTGATCCAGCTTGCCATTAATCTCCGTACCAAAGAAGTCGATTGACACTTGCTTGCCGTCTTCGCCAAATGGATATGAGTTTTTCTCAAACACCATCTGCTTGAAGGCTTCATTCTGGGTAACAAGATTCTGTGGATTTGTTGAGAGAAAGAGCGTGCGCAGCTTATATATGATTTCGTCTGCACGTGACTCATCTTCAGCAATTTCGGGATTGAGTCTTATAAGTGCTTCGCGCACCATAGACTCCACCATGACATCGTTTTCTTGTCTGTCAAGGTCGTCTGCTGAGATGTACTCCCATCCGTTTTTCATGAGCGTAGATATAATCATCTGCTCAGTCGTGTTGTCTTCATTAAACATGTGAGTAACCTCCTGTCTTGATTAATTTTCTCATACTTGTTTTGAAGTAATAATTTTGATTTATCGCTCTGATGTACAAATTCTTCAAAGCTGTTCTGTAGCTCTATTGGTGGTAGCGAAATAGGATAATCATTCAAGTATCCAATAGGTACTCTTAACTGTCCGCCGGTGCCTGTCATCACCTTTCTCGCCCCCACTCTAAAAGTATCAAACATCGTAATAATATACAGCCAATATGGATTACTTTTACCAGCAATAGGTCTTAATACATGAAATTCAGTAGAACCAGATCCTATCCCGTTTTCCAATCCTCTTGCTACTGCGCCTTTTCTATTCTCCATACAAGGAGTTATTTTTGCAAAAAGTACATCATTTTCTGCAAAATAAGTAAACCCCTTACGTACCTCTTTATATGGCCTAATATCCGAACAATCTATTTTCCCATCTTCAGATACTGCCGGCATAGGTACAAATGAAACCATAGTCTCATCATTTATATCTCTAGGTCTCTTTGGATTCAGTTCACAGCATTGTCCCAATGTCGTTAATCCCCATCCTTTATCATCACTACCAAGCTCCCCAAACAGCGCGATAAATTGAGATTTCACCAATTCATCAGTTGCTGCAATCAATTTCTGATAAGATTTCTTTGTATCATCGATTGCCCACAAAATCTCTGCAAGTTCCTTCTGTTTATTCATATCAGGTAACTCAAACTCGTAGTTTTTGAGATGCTCCCACTTAACACGTGGTGAAAGCGAACCAGCAGACTTTCCAACAGCAAAGTCGAATAAATCATCATTCTGAATAATAAACGGTAGGAGCTCAGGGAGTATCTTATCCGGGTCTGCTTCGATCACTGTAATGTCACCAGAACAGATTCCATCGAATGGCGCGACGGCAGCTTTCTTAAGATAAGCACGCCGACGACCGAACAACACATCGCCTTTGCGGAATATTTTTGTAAAGGTATTCTCGGCACCTTCATCCCACGTTGTAAGAGTGATTTCTTCAGGAATCAAATGTTCCAATCCTACAATGGGGTATCCTTCTTTACTTCCCTTACAGGTTTCTTTACGTTCGTGAGCAACATCACCCAAAAGAACATTAGACATCCTTCTCACCGCCTTTCTTTATCATTTCATTCAATAGCGTATAATATTTGAGAGCTCGTTCTGAAGATGCTCTCCAGCTTTCATAGTGTTGCTGCAACGTGTATGTATCAACCTCAGACTCATCGACAGCAGGCTTCACATACAACGGAATACTTAACGAGAAATTATTCTCCTCAATATCCTTTATGGTCGCCACATGCGCAAAACCATCATCATTCTTGTAGTTCGCGTAAGCATCGGCGATTCTCTTAATATGAGCATCCGTCAAATAACTCTGTGCATTTTTGCGCTCCACATCATTTACTGCATTGATAAACAGAACCTTTCCTCTACGATCAGTGGTTTTATTCATGCGGCATATAACGATGCATGCTTCCATAGGTGAGTTATAAAACAAGTTTGGCGCAAGACCTATAACACATTCCACATAATCTCCACGCACCAGTTTCTCGCGCATATCACTTTCCTCGTTACGGAATAAAACACCATGAGGGAAAAGTATTGCACAACGACCAGTCTTTTCATCCATACTCTTTATAATGTGTTGCAAGAACGCGTAATCAGCACGTCCCTGTGGAGGAACTCCCAGAAAGTTTCGACCATATTTATCTGCCGAGAAAGCATCACGGCTCCACTCTTTAATAGAGTACGGAGGATTTGCCAGTACCAGATCGAAAGTTTTTAATTTACCACGCTCAATGAACGCCGGTGCCGCAAGTGTATCACCGTTTACAATCTGAAAATCCTCAATTCCGTGAAGGAATAAATTCATTCTTGCGATAGCTGACGTCAGTGCATTTATTTCCTGACCATAGAGAGAGACATTTCTCCACTCTTTTTTTTGATCTTTCAAATAAGATATTGCGGATATTAGCATACCGGCACTTCCACATGTCGGATCATAGATTGCTTCACCTGATTCCGGCTTCAACATCTCTGTCATGAGATGGACCACGGTTCTATTGGTATAAAACTCCTGAGCCGTATGACCACTATCGTCCGCAAATTGCTTAATCAAGTATTCATACCCTTGTCCAAGCTCATCCTCCGGACAATTCTCAATTGAAAGAGTCTTCGAGCTGAAATGTTCCAGCAAATCCTTTAGCAATCGGTCCGGTAGACGTCTCTTATTGGTCCATGTTCCATCTCCGAATATGCCAGTCAGTTTGTCGCTATTTGCACTCTCAATGGCTCGAAATGCTGACTGAATAGCCTTCCCGACATTTTCAGGAACATTTCTGACATCGTCCCAATGCGCTCCATCAGGAATTACATAATTATGTGTTTCCTCCCAATCAGCTGCTTCCGGTCCGTTATTCTTAACCGCATTCCTTGTCTCCTCTTCATAAACATCGTTCAGACGCTTAAAGAATAACAAAGGGAAGATATACTGCTTATATGCTCCTGCATCGATATGATTTCTCAGGAGGACAGCTGAATCCCACAGATAGGATTCAAGCTCTTCTTGTGTTATCTTCTTACTCATTGACATACCCTCCTTCGATGAGCAGCTTTCTCATTTTCTCCTCAGATTTATGTACCTTTGTAAGTGCTTCATAATACGCCAGCAATACCTTTTCGTGTGGTATTGCTTCCTTTGCTTTCTGCTCGATATATTTCTTTACACTCAGCTCAAAACCACCCTTTTCTACGTCATCGATTGTCACGATCTTGCACTTTTCAATAACATCTACATAATCGGTATAGCGCTTATAAAGAGTTTTAACGTTATCCGGCGAGATAATATTCTGTGCTCGCTGCGGTATATATATCTCTGTTCCATCAATCAGACATATTCTGCCCTTGTGCTTATGTTCCTTCTTATTATTGAGAAACAGAATGCATGCTGAAACTCCGGTACTGTAAAACACACCACTGGCCAACGTGATAACTGCTTCCAATTTATCTGAACGAACAAGCTGCTCTCTAATCTCTCCCTCTTTTCCCGAATGGAACAATACGCCTTGTGGGAGAACAACTGCACACCGACCATTCTTCGAGTCCATAGATTTAATCATGTGTTGAAGCCATGCAAAATCTGCGCTGGAGTCAGAAGGGCAGCCCCACATATTACGTCCGTATTGATCCGATTCGAATTGCCCCGCGCCCCATTTCTTCATACCGAACGGCGGATTGGCGAGAACGCAATCAAATGTTTTCAACTTTCCTTTTTCAAGGAAAAGCGGGTTTCTTAACGTATCTCCCTGCTTAACCTGAACATCCTTTGCTCCGTGTAGATACAAATTCATACGAGCAATTGCAGATGTGGAAAGATTATTTTCCTGTCCGAAAATCCTACCATAAGCAAGTCTATCATTATTCATATGATGTATGGCTTCGATCAACATTCCACCTGTACCACAAGCCGGATCATACACCGTTTCACCAGGCTTCGGATCGAGAAGATTTACCATGAGTTTTACGATTGTTCTTGGCGTGTAAAACTCTCCAGCATTCTTTTTCGACATATCTGCGAACTTCTTTATCAGAAATTCATAGCTATCACCCATAATATCCGCTGAATAATTCTTGTTTCCAACCTTGATAAGTGACATGTGCTCAATCAAGTTCTTAAGGCGCTCATCTGTCAGCTTATTCTTATCTGTCCATGTTGCATCGTCAAAGCTGCTGAACACTCCAGATAAGGTATCCGGATTGGCCTTTTCAATACCTGTCATTGCTTTTACAATTGCTTTTCCTACATCTTGGCTTACCATACGAACATCATTCCAATGGCAGCCATCAGGTATTACAAAAGAATGCATATCCTCGGCTTCTGCATACTCAACATCGCCCCCAGAGAATTCTAATGCCTCTTCATATTCTTCGTCATAAACATCTGATATACGCTTGAAGAACAGGACTGGTGTCACATAACTCTTAAATTCATCCTGGTTAATAGGGCCGCGAAGAATATTACAAGCCTCAAAGAGATGATTAAAAAGCTGCCGACTTGTAGTTTCCTCTTTTGTAAGCTCTGCATCTTCGACGTCATCATCAGCAGCCTGGAGAGCTTCTTCCATCATTATTTCTCGTTCTATTCCATTCACTTTTCTCTCGGCTTTACGTTCTATCGGCACACTAATATCACCGACCTTCTTTTCCATTACCGGAGGATACTTATTTTCAAAAGCAACCAAGATCTTAAGAAGTTGCTTATCCAAAAATGTAAGGGCATGCTTTCTTATTTCTGAAGGAACACCATAATATGCTTCGGCTACACCACCGCAGATGGCTGCTAATGTATCGCTGTCACCACCAATTGAAATGGCATTCCTAATAGCGTCCTCAAAATCCGTCGATTCGAAGAATGCCATCAAAGCCTGCGGAACTGTATCCTGGCAAGTCTCATTAAACTTGTAGCTTGCTCTGATTCCATCCAGTGTAAAGTTCATCGGATAATAATTCTTATCAATGTAATCTCTTATCTCCAAGAGGCTGCTGCCGGTCTTGGCCATATAGATAGCAACTGCTGTGGCCTCTGCGCCTTTAATACCTTCCGGATGATTATGAGTTACTTCAGTAATCTTTCTGGAAAGGTCTTTTGCATCCTCAATGCTATTAGCAGCGAACCCCGCCGCGCTTACACGCATAGCAGCTCCATTTCCATAACTGTTGTATGGTTTAGGATCGTCAGAAAACATCCAGTTACGGAATCCTCCGCCATAACCGCAATCCGGATAGTTGCGCCCGACGGACTGCATGCATTCGACTGCGTTCCTTGATAGATCGCTATGATCCGGCTTACTAACCAGAACAGCCTGTGCCAATGCTAATGTCATAATGCTATCATCGGTAGGAAAGCACTTATATGTAAGAAACTCAAAATCCTTGCTTTTATTATTATTCCATTCAAAGCGAGACCCGACGATGTCTCCGATAATTGCTCCTATCATTTTCGTAATCCTCCTTAAAACGTTTGCAGCTTTTTCAAAACTTCGTTCCAACGCTTCTCCGCTGCTGCAACCGTGTCGCTATATTTTTTCAGTTCTTCCTGATATTCTTTAACAACAGCTTTCTGCTTCTCCATATTGGGAAGTGGTACCTCAAGCACATTCAAATCCTTGTAGCTGATATTCATTACGGTCATTCCTTGCTGAGCGCCACTTATCATCTTGTTTCCTATCGGACTATCTAAGAAAATTTTCAAGTAATACCCGTTAAGACTTTTCTGATCTGGTCTTATCACAATGACGTTTGAAGATGCTATACATGGATATGTCTGTTCATGGAAAACCGCTGTACGGATGGCAGTCCCTCTTGCTGGCAGAAGCACGTCACCTTCTTGTAAAAGATAATTGGCAACCTTGCGTTCTTCCTCCTGTAGGTGATCTAAACACTCATAATCTATGTCGTAATCGCCAATATTTGAAATATTAACAACACCGATATTTCCAGCTGGATCTTTCTTATTAACAGCTTTGCCTCTAAACACTTGAGCAACGTTTCCGATTAACTCTTTTCGAATCTCAGACTTCTGGAAATTAAGATATTCTTCATCCTGTTGAGCAAATATACGATCAATGCTCCAATCTCCCTGTTCCTCAAGCTCATTAAGCATTACAAATGTATCATCAGTAACCTCAAGAGAAGTAACCGCTGACCTATGTGTCTTTCGATCACCGGCTGAGTACCTGCGAATGATGATATCATCATCGTCCGGACGTGTATTTTCAATATCAATCAGATACACCTTGATACCTGTATATTCAAGCGACCCTTCTGGTAATTCAGCAATTTCTTTAATTGTGTAACTGGTCTGAATGAATTGTCTAAGGTCACTGACTTTCCCAGATGCAAATGTTATCCTTCCAGGTAAAGTTATTACCAAACGGCCTCCGCTATTGAGGTGAAGAGATAGATTTTCAAGCGCTACCATATCGAATTCTCTGCACATGAAGTTTTTATCTTCTGCCAGTGTTCTGCCACCCATATTGGGACATGAGAAAATCAGGTCAAATCTCTTATTAATAAAACCATATTGATATATGTCCGTTAGCATTATTTCGACGTTGTCATAATCAGAAAATACATATTCCAAAGCCTTTGCATAAGTCGCATTTTGCGTTGTTAAGGTAAAACTCGAATTGATATTTTCATCAACAATGTGAAGAAGATTAGGAGCAAATTTCTCTGCTTCCGCTATAAGAACCGATTCTGGGTCAACCGAGAAGCGTTCCTCATACACTCTGATGACTGGAACTGGTAGAATAGGCATTTTCGAAGAGCGAGCCACCTTTGCAATCGCACCTTCCCAATCCATCTTTTCAAGTTGTTTTCCTTCTTGGTAGATAAAAAAGAACCTTTCCTTATCAATAAATGGATTCATAATATGTAGCTCGTCAGCAACCTCCAAGAGTGCTGAATAAACTGTGTCTGGTGTCTCTTGCACAGCAGTTATTGCCATTCTGTTCTTAACTTCATTTACAAGTACTGTTGCAGCAATATAATCACCTTGCCTGACCGTTCCTCTCATAAGATCCCAATAATCCATAATTTTTCTTTCTTGATCTTTATTCATGATATTTAATCTCCTGAAATACGAGTTATGTTTCTTTTACTGATTATAAGATAGCACAGGATGTGTATCTTTGTCAAGTTTTATATTTTAGTATTTTAATACCAAAAGTATGTTTTATGTTTTTTCGTTCAGTAGTCCTGTAGTCTCACACCATTAAAACAATAGTTATTCAGCCTCGCCCAGAAGATTTTTAGTGGTCAGAACTATTGTCAACAACACAAAAAAGAGATTCCGGTAGACTCGTCCATTTAGGGCAAGCTATCGAAATCCCTTTGATTTCAGGCCATTTCAGGCCAATTTATTATTTTTCACGTGACAGCAGTACTACCGTCTCCACATGCCCCGTCATCGGAAATAAATCAACCCCCACCATCTTTTCAACCCTATACCCCTTCTTTTTAAGCACTCCAAGGTCACGCGCAAGCGTGTCCGGGCCGCAGGATATGTAGACTATCTTTTTCGGTGCAAGCTTTGCAACACAGTTTAGAAAAGTCTCGTCACTTCCCGAACGCGGAGGGTCCATGAATACAACATCCGCGTGCTGTCCGTCGGCTGCCATGCGGGTCATAAATTTTCCGGCGTCATCGCAGTAGAAACGGATGTTGTCCATATTGTTGCGCTTTGCATTTGCGATGGCATCCTTCACGGCGTCGGTGTTCAGCTCAACACCGATGACATTTCCGCCTTTTTCTCCAGCCTGCCCGGCCATATATGAAGCCGCGGTGATTCCGATTGTACCGATTCCGCAGTATGCGTCTATGACCGTCTCATTTCCTGTAAGCCCGGCAAATTCAATCGCCTTGTTATAGAGGATTTCCGTCTGGACGGAATTTACCTGATAGAAGGACTTTGGCGATATGCGGAAGGTATTGCCGCACAGCACATCCTCAATATAACCCTTTCCGTAGAGTGTCTGTTCCCTGTCACCCAACACCATCGATGTGCGCTTGTCATTGATATTCATTACTATTGTTGTTATTTCCGGGTGCTCCTTTAAAAGAGCCTTTACAAAATTATTTTTGGATGGAAACATCGTGCTTGCGAGGACAAGCACAACCATAATCTGTCCGGTGCTGTGTGCTGTTCTGATGAGAACATGGCGGAACAGACCTGTTCTTCTGTCCTCATCGTAGACCTTAAGCTTGAATGATGGGATAAGCTTTCTGATGGTCGCAATTATCTCATCGGCTTTTTCATTTTCGATAAGGCAGTTATCGACCGCAACAACCTTGTGCGTTCCCTCCTCGTACACACCGGATATGACATTCCCCTTTCTGTCCGTTGTGAAAACGGCATGTACCTTGTTGCGGTAATGCAGCGGCTCATCCATGCCAATCACCTCTGTAAGCCTGCCGTACGGTGCTAAAAGCTTTGCAAGGGCAGCCTTCTTTATCTTAAGCTGTTCTGCGTAATCATGCTTAAGCAGGCTGCAGCCACCGCATTTTTTGTCATAAGGGCAATTATATTTCATATTCTTCTCTTTTCTCCATTTCGTTAACTTCTCATAGATAATTGCGATACCCTTCAAACTATTCAGAGCTATCCTATGTTCATAAAAATCCCCATGTCACTGCTTTTGCAGTGGCTCAAATAGTAATGAAAAACATGCTTTTTACGATTTCGCACTATTACCTCTGCACAGCTATATTTTTACCGCCTGCTCTCCTGCCTACACCCCCGCCAGCATATCAAAATCCGGTATGAAGCTGTCCTTCGCGACATCGCCCTCCTGAATGAAGGCATTCTCAACACCAAGTTCAATTGCGTAGTCCACAACCTCGTCATACTCCTCCTGTGTGACACATCTTCCAAGCTCAGGATAGAGCGCGTTAAGCTTTCCGCCGGGCATAAGCTCCGGCATCGGGGTGTACTGGCTCATTATGCTCATATATATGTCATCCCCATAAGTGTCATAGAGGTATTTTACAACTTCCTTTGAATCCGCGGTGCACCCGGGGAGCACCAGATGGCGCACTATCATTCCACGCTTCATTATAAGACCGGCCTCGTCCGTTGCCGTATTATCATCCGGCTTTTCTACCTCAAACACCGGCGTTCCAACCTGTCTGAACATCTCCGCAAGTGCAGCCATCGCAGCCGCCGGATAATCCTGTGCCTTACTGTATTTTCCGGCAAGCCCGGGTGACATATATTTCATATCGGGAAGGTATACATCCACAAGTCCGTCAAGCAGCTTTAGTGCCTCAGCCTTCTCATAGCCGCCGCTGTTGTATACCACAGGCAGTTTCATTCCCTGGTTCTTTGACAGCTCAAGCGCCTTTATAATCTGCGGTATGTAATGTGTCGGTGTCACAAGGTTAATATTAAGTGCCCCTCTGTCCTGCTGCTCAAGGAATATCTCCGCAAGACGCTCCACCGAAATCTTCTTTCCGACCTTCGCGTTGGCAATATTGTTGTTCTGGCAGAATACACAGCCAAGCGGACATCCCGAAAAGAACACAGTCCCCGAGCCACGCACACCCGATATGCATGGCTCCTCCCAGTTATGGAGTGCCGCACGCGCCACATATATATCACTGTCACAGCCACATCTGCCGCGCACGCCGTTAAGCCTGTCAACACCGCACTCACGCGGACATAGCGTACATGCGGAAATGTCATATTTCCATTCCATTTCTATCCCCATTTCCTTTTTTATATATTCTCATACCATGATGTTGGGGTCAAAACATGTGCTATAAACTTAGTGTGTATAACGTATTATATTTATGCATATCACGACTTTTTGGAGAAGCTTAGATGTTCTTAGAACTCTGCTAAGTCCCTAGCCAAAAGCAGCACG
>ENA-ORNR01002125-ORNR01002125.1-human-gut-metagenome-genome-assembly--contig:-NODE-2125-length-16701-cov-3.497056_pt1 | contig 16701 bp, 15 predicted proteins | sample MGYA00242114_ERZ509020 | MGnify/ENA primary metagenome ERZ509020 (study PRJEB26280, sample SAMEA2338758) | human gut metagenome | biome: human gut; feature: human-associated habitat; material: faeces...
AGGATGCAGAGGCGAATAGGTGCGCAGGTTGTCTTGCAGATGCTCCATATAAGTCATACCGCTGAGGACAGTCAGCACACCGGGAAAACTTCCGGCGAAGCGGAATGCCCACGATGCCACGCTGTGTTCGGGTTCACGCTGTTTCAGCTTGGTGACGATGTGGTCGTGTACCTTGGAGAGCCGTCCGCCGAGCAACGGTTCCATAATGACGGCCGAGTTTCTCATGTCTCCGACATTGGCATTGTAGCCATAGAGGTATTCGGCATTGACGTTGATGCCCGATGCGTGCCGCCAGTCAAGGTAGTTGAGCTGTATTTGCACAAAATCCCACGGTATGCCTGATTCCTGCAACATATAGTCGAACACCCGCACATCGCCGTGGAACGAAAAGCCCAGTTTGCGGATGCGCCCCGCCTCTTTCTCTTTGAGGATGAAGTCGGCAATGCCGCAATCGTACAGCCGCCCGCGCATTTCCTCCATTCCCGCGCCCGTGCCGAGGATATGGAACAGGTAGTAATCGAAATAATCCGTCCGCAGGTGTTTGAACGAATCCTGATACATCTTCACACTGGCATCGTGCAACTCCTTGCCACGAAGCCCTGCCCCGTAGAGGCGGTGGTTGGACATCTTCGTGGCAATGTAATACGAGTCGCGCGGATGTCGGCTGAGGGCAATGCCCGTCGCTTCCTCCGACAGCCCCTGACAATAAGGCGGCGCGGTGTCGAAATAGTTCACGCCGTGCGCCAGCGCATAGTCCACCAGCCGGTTTACTTCTTCTTGGTCCACCACTTGCCCCTCGCCGTCGGGATTGGGCATCATCGGCCAGCGCATACAGCCGTAGCCGAGCAGCGACACACGGTCACCCGTCAGCGTCCGGTAGGTCATCTCTCCGCCGGGTTCGCCTGCATTGGCAGATGTTAATGAGCCTTGCCTATCACCACAAGCCGTCAGTCCTGCGGTCGCCATTCCAGCCGCTCCCGCTATCTTGAAGAAGTCGCGGCGGGAGATTGTCTTCTTATTTTCCATATTTGTTCGTATTATTTCCATTAGAGTTCTCTGTGCACCTCGTGCCCTTCCACATAAATTGCACTGAACGGGCGTGCCGGACAAAGATTCTCGCAAGCCCCGCAACCGACGCAACGCTCCACGTTGATGGCCGGAATCTTGGGCGAATCGGGATTGGCGGCATCCGAGGGTATCATCAGTATGGCTCCCGTCGGACAATGGCGGGCACAGTTGCCGCACTCCACGCCATCGGTCAGCGGCACACAATTCTCCTTGACCCATACGGCGTGTCCTATCTGCGTGGCGGATTTCTCCGCTGCGGTTATCGGGCGTATAGCTCCGGCAGGACAGACTTCGCTGCACTTCGTACATTCCGGTCGGCAGTAGCCACGCTCATAACCCATTTCTGGCTGCATCAGCCTCGTCAGGTCGGTGGACGGGCGAAGTACCCCGTTGGGGCATACCGACACGCAGAGCTGGCAGGCGGTGCAATGCCGGGCGAAGTCGCGTGCGCTCAATGCTCCCGGTGGCACTATCGGGGTCTTGCGGTCGGGGATTTTCTTGCTCTCGATAATCGCCAAGCCTCCGTCCACTTTCTTTTCCTGTGCCTTTAACGCGGCAGTTGTGGCAACCAAAGCCGTGGCGGTCAGAAACGAGCGGCGGGCATCGTTGATTTGCTCTGCTGAAATTTTAGATTCAACCGCTTTCGGTTGTGCGGCTTCCTTTGCCGGATGCTTGTAGCTGATGGCTCCCTTATGGCATTTTCCGATGCAATCCATACAAGCCACGCAACGGCTGTAATCAATCCGATGGTTGGCGATGTCGATACAAGCCGCCTTGCAATTCCGGGCACACAGTTTGCAGTTTACGCATTTGTCCTTGTCAATCACCGGCTTCAACCACGAGAAACGGGCAAGGAACCCCAGCACCGTACCTACCGGACAGATAGTATTGCAGTAAGTCCGTCCGTTCCGCCACGCCAATACTCCTATTATAATAAAGGAGAGCAAAGCGATAAAGAAGGTCGGCAGGCTTTTCAGCCACACCTCCGTTTCATAAAAAGCGTAACTGTCGGCTCGCTCCGCAAAATAAGCGAGCAGGTTGTTCCCCCAGCCGTATATCGGGGCGAACAGGTTGCCGGCTATCCGCCCGTATGAACTGTACGGCGCGAGCAATGCCACTAATGAGCCAATCCCGGCTATCATCGCAATGATGAAGACCGCCAGCACACTATACCGCAACCACGATTTGGCGGGAGAATAGCCGTAACGGTTCTTTTTCTGTTTCTTGCCCACCCAAGCGATGATGTCCTGCATCACGCCTAATGGACAAATGATTGAGCAGTACACCCGTCCGAAGGCAAGTGTCAGCAGCACGAGGAACACCACAACTCCCACATTCAACGCCAATAACGCAGGCAGGAACTGTATTTTGGCCGTCCAGCCCAGCCACGTATGAAGAGTTCCCGTGAAGTCGAGGAACAACAGCGTCACGGCGGCGAAGAACAGGACGGCAAGCGTCAGTCTGATTTTGCGTAACATACTTCTCAACTGTTTTTATGGAATTTATATCGTAACCAAACCACCCCGTCCTCCATCTCTTTCACAGATAGCAGTTCAAGCGACTGCCCTTGCGAGGGATTTCCTTTGCCAATATAATGGAAGATGGATGTGGAGCCTGCTGAACCGTCGATGCCCGGATATATGACAAGGCTCAACTCGTCTATCAGTCCGGCTTGCAGGAACGCACCGTCTATGATGCCTCCGCCTTGCAGCGAGAGCGTCTCCACACCAAATGTTTCTACCAAAGCCTTCATCGCTGCATGCAGGTCATCGCTTTTTGCTCTGGCAAACAGATAGGAGATGTCCCTTTGCTGGAGGTGTTCTAAATAAGCGGCAGGGGCAGTTTCAGGCAAGATCGTAACAATCCGGTCACCTCTTACGGTCGATGATTCATAAAGGATATCCGCATCAGGGTCAATGACCACGAAAAGGCGGCTGGATGTCTTATGGGCAAGATAAGAGATGGGATGTACAAGTGGTGTCTTGTCCGATGTGTGGAATTTCTTCGGAAAATAGCCTTCCTGCAAAGTTTTCTTGCCGAACATCCAAACGTCGGTATTTAGTTGGCGACCGATGGCGGCATAGATGCCCATCAGTTCGCCTTTGCTCTTCCCATTATATGGTTCCGTCCAGCGGTCAGTCAGCAGCCGACCATCCACGGAACCCATTACGTGACAAATAATTTGCGGGTACATATCGTTATCAATTTAGTTTATAATCCGGGGTCAATAGATAGTGCTCAGGTTGGCATCCAAATCCCTGCCGATATAAAAGAGCCAACAGGCGTGGCTGATAGAAGCCGAACTCTCCGGCAACCTGTTCCAACGGACAGCCTTCCTTGTGGACACGCTTTTTGATGTACTCCATCATTCTGATGCGTATATATTCGGCAAGCGTTTTCCCGGTTTCTGCCCGTACAAAGTCGTTCAAGTATGCAGGTGAAAGTGAGGACAAAGCGGATTCTACCTTACTTATACCGCCTTCCACAGACTTTTGTCCGCATAATGAAAAATATTGGGAAAGCGTTTTGTCCAGCTTCTCCATATATTCCCCGTCAATGTCGGTGCGGCAGGCAAATTGCCGTTCATAGAAACGAACGCAGTAGTCCAACAGCAGTTCCAGCCCGGCAGATACAAGGCGTAGGCTGTGGCGGTCAATATCGCGCCGCAGTTCCTCGTGGAGATGTTCCAGACGGTCTTGCACGATGCGCTTCTCTTGCAAGGAAAGGTGCAAAGACTCGTTCTCCCGGTAATCGAAGAACGTATAGTCGGTTTTCTTGAACACAAGGCTTTTCTGGCTGAACAGTTCCGGGTGGAACAAGATGCCGGATATATTTCCTTCCACTGTATCCTCGTGGCTGATATACACAGTGTCGCCGGGCTTTGTGAATACCAGCGTACCATATTGGAAATCGGCACACTTTCTGCCATAGCGCGCTTCGCCGCACCGTGTCCACACGAAGCGGACTGCATAGAAGTTGCCGGTGAAACATAACGTGCTGTCATTCGCAAGCCGTTCTGCGTCAATAACAGCAATCAAGGGGTGTAGCGTCGGCTGGCCCATTCGTTTGTTAAACTCCTCTATGGTAAATGTCTGTATATTGTTCATCGCTATTTGTTTAATGTACTGACACAAAAATACCGCTTCCGCCGCGGCACGTCCATACACAGATTACGGATTGAAGCACCAAATTCGACGAAAGCGGCAAGATAGCTTTACCAAAGGTCAGACCTTAGGCTATCAAAGGTCTGACCTTTGGCTACCTCACCTCGGACTTGAGGGTATCTCATGTCCGACCTGAGCCTACCTCATGTCCGGGATGAGATAAGTTCATTCCAGATGTTTTCCAAAGAACTCCGTCAGCTTGCCCACCGCCTTTTCCACGTGCTCCGGCACCCAATACGTCTGGATGTGTCTTGCGCCGGGGATAAGATACAGTTCCTTGTTGTCCGTCCCCGTGGCTTTGCTGAAACATTGTTCGGTCATATAGAACGTGTCGGCAAGACTGCCCGCCATCATCAGGAGCGGCTGGTTGATGAGGTACATCCCTTCGCTGGCATCAAACGCCATCAAGTCCATCAGACTGCTTTTGGTATAGCGGAAAGTGGAGCCGGGATGCGCGTGCGTTTGGAGGTAATACTTGTAGCCGTCACGATAGAGGTCAAAAGGGAGCTGCTTCGCCTGCTCCGGCGAAATGCCGCTCATATCACCCACATATTCCGGTGCTTCGCCATTGGCTTCTTTCTGACGGGCGGCACAGGCATCGGCAAGACGCTCCTGCACATCGCACATCTGCGAATCAAGAAATCCGTTGCGCCGCACCAGTCCAGAGTTGAACATACTGAGCGTGGCCACTGCCTTGAAGCGTTTGTCCGTCTGCGCGGCTTTCAACGTATAACCGCCTCCGCCACAGATGCCGAGTATGCCGATGCGTTTTGCGTCCACTCCGGGATATTGCGCCAAGATGTCGGCGGCACGGTGTATGTCCTCAATGCGGTTGGCAGGCTTGTCCACGTTGCGCGGCTCTCCCTCGCTTCCGCCCTGATAGGCTGCATCAAAGGCAAGGCAGATGTAGCCCTGCTCTGCCATCCGTTGGCTGTACAGACCTGCCACCTGCTCCTTACAGCCTCCGTTGGGATGCGCCACGACAAGAGCGGGATAGGTTTTCGCCGTATCATAACCGGCAGGGGTATAAACATTGGCAACCATCGTCAAACCGTTCAATTCGTAGGTGATGCGATGAATGTTCACCTTGCCCGGCTCGTTCTTCGTAATAGCCCCTTGATAAACAAGTCCGAAAGGATTGCTGTTGGGACTTTTTATCGTTTTGAAATCAACTACGGTAAAAGGTTCTGCCACCTTTTGCTCGACCGTGTTCATTGCGTTGGTCGTGCCACAAAAAAACAAGGAAAGACACAACGCAGCAGTTAAAAATCTATTCATATTCATCACATTTTTATTCTTTTAATTGGACTCATTCGATGCAGCAGGCGTATAAGTGTGGTCGTATGTGTAATCCTGAAAGTTTCCGAAACTCCAGTCGCCATAGGAAATGTTGAACGACCTTCCTGCATCGCCAAGGTCAATGGCACGGATGGCCGCCATTTCCTCATCGGAGAGTTCAAAGTCGAAGATGCTGATGTTTTCGAGGATGTGGTCAGGGTTGGTCGAACCGGGAACAGGACAAAGACCTTCCTGCATGTGCCAGCGGAGAATTACCTGATACACCGTCTTCCCATGTGCGTCAGCTATTTGTTGGAGCGTGGCATTATCAACGTCACCTCTGTTGTGATTTAGCGGATACCAGCATTCCACCTGAATATCATAGTTATCCGCATAGAGCTGTCTGGCCTCCTTTCGTTGGGCAAGCGGGTGGCATTCTATCTGCGCCACTTGCGGCTTGATTTCCGCATTCTGCATAATATAGTTGAACGCTTCCATGCGGTTGTCGAAATTGCTGATGCCGAGCGCACGTATTCGGCCTGCCTTATACTCCTTTTCCATTACGCGCCAGCAGGAAAGTATATCCTCCAACGTGCCGGCGGGGTGATGAATATACACAAGGTCGATGTAATCCACTTGCAACCGTTGGAGCATTCCCTCAAACGCATTCTGCGCATCCGCAAGATTTCCCGATATTTTGCTCGTCAACCAGATTTCCTCTCGTGGAACGCCGCTTTCCCTTATTCCCCAACCGACGCCACGCTCATTATAGTAAAACATGGCATCGTCCAGATGACGATACCCCGACTGAAGTGCTGAGATGACCATGCCGCGAACCGTCTCGTTAAGTTCCTGCCGCTGGTTGGCTCCTTCCATGCTTTGCACTTGAGTGCCAAGTCCGAAACGGGGCATCATAATACCATTGTTCAGCCTGACAAGCGGAACTCCGGCAACCGATGTGATATGGGATACCGCCTGCGGACCTCCATCGGAAGTGTCGCCGCCCGGTGCAGGTTGGGTCACTTCATGGTCGAAATTACTGGCAATGGTATCGTTCTCTTCACCGTCGATTTCAGTACCCGGTTCTTCCGTAGTGTTTTCCGAATCCCCACATGAGGGCAGGAGAAACATGCCAAGCAGCAAAATGGATGCTACCATGAGCTTTGATAAATAGGTTGCTTTCATATTTTGTTATTTGATAAATTTTACGAGTATATCATCTACATTCCCTTAATACCTCGAACAACTCATCCCTTGTGAATTGCTTGCAACAGCCCGGCATCAACAGGCAGGTGTCGGCAGCAGCACGAAGCACGCTCTCGTCTGTAATGCCCAACTCGCTCCAACGGGTAGATAGGCCTATTTCCTTGATGAAGGCTTCAAGAGCATCAATACCAAGTGCGGCGGTCTGCTCCACGGTATCGCCCTTTACGTTCCACACCCGTTCCGCCATACGCGCCAGTTTCTCCTTGCCCTCGGTCAGCAGGTGACGGTAGAGTGTGGGATGGATGATAGCTAATGCCCTACCGTGATTGCAGTCGGTGTAAGCACCCACGGCATGTTCCAGCATATGGCATTGGAAGTCGGTCTGCTTGCCCAACTTCAGCAGGCTGTTTTCGGCAAGGGCGGAGTCCCACATCAGTTCGCCACGGGCAAAGTCGTTGTCCGGGTCGGCTATCAGGGTACGGAGGTTCTTGATGACGTTGCGCATCACCGCCTCGTTGATTTCATCAGAGAGGTTGTCCGTCTGCGGCTTGCCCATATAGGTTTCCATACAGTGGCTCAATGTGTCGAATGCGCCGCTGATGACTTGTCCCATCGGAAGGGTTTTCGTCAAGTCGCTGTCCAAGACGGCGAAGTTGTGGTAAGCCCCAACCAGCGGCTGTTTCAGCTTCTTTTCGGTGTGGGTGATGACCGCCCCGTTGTTCTGCTCGGCACCCGTCCCCGACGCGGTGACTACGGCGCCCATCGGCACAAACTCCGTGGGATACCGGTGCCGGGTGTACTGCATCTCCCAGATGTCCTCGTCTACCTTTGCCTGTGCCGACACAATCTTGCAGCAGTCGATGACCGACCCGCCGCCTACGGCCAGGATGAAGTCTATGCCCTGCTCGCGCACAATCCTTGCGCCTTCCTGTACTTTGGCGTATGTAGGATTGGGCATAATGCCTCCGAAGTCCGTCACATTCTTGCCGCACTCGTGCAGCCAGTCCACAATCGTGTCATACAATCCCGTGCGTTTCAGCGAGCCACCGCCGTAGGCCAGCAGCACGTTCTTGCCTACACGGTTCATTTCTTCTTTGATGGCGCTCTCGGCGCACCCCTTGCCAAAGTGTTGGCGGACGGGGTATTGATAAGTGAAGTTGTTCATAATCATTATGTATTTATCTGAGCACAAAGGTACGCCGGATGCCATTCACTGTCCATACACAGATTACAGATTAAAGCACCAATATTAACGAAGAAAGCCCCTACGAACCAGATAACGGTTCGCAGGGGCTAATCCTAATTTTTTATCCGAGAAATCAGAGCGACGGCTTTTCCTCGTCCTCCTTCTTCGCCCGTGTCGTCCGAGCCTTCGAGATAGCTTTCTGCCGCTCAATCATCGCGTTCACGTGGTCGATAAATGTAGCGTATGCCGTGTCGCCGTTTATCATCGCCAAGGCGTTCACCGTATCCACCAGCGAGCGGTAAGCGGCTTCGGCGGCGGTGCGCGTTTCCTTCACGATGCCCACCTGACGGGCGGCGTCCGCTTCCGTACGTTGGGCGGCTGCGGCGAGGAAGGCATCTTCTTTCGCCTTCAAGTCGGCAATCCAGACATCCAGATTCAACGAAGTGCGCTTGCTTGAATCAAGAGCTTCCAAGTCCTGCAACAGATTATGCAATACACCGCTTTCCTCCGTCTGCGCCAGCTTCGTGGGGTCACCGTATTTGTCGAACAATGATTTCGCTTCGGCAGCATTGGCGGCTACTTCGGCGGTCGGATGAACGCACATCGCCGTCACATAATTGTTCGCACCACGCCAAGATGCGTCACGCGCGTCATCCGTCGCGGTCGCCGTGGCGGTGGCGGGATTCGTGGAGGATGCTTTCAGCGCGTCATCAAAAGCATCAACGGTGGTGGTAAATTCGTTTACTTCCGTCTCCAACAGGGGATTCGTAGCGGACAGCAGGCTTATCTCGCTTGGGGTTTCAGCTTCTCCGCCGATAGGCAGATTCGCCGTTTCCGCCACGACCTGTTTCTGATAACCGAACGACTCCTCGGTGCGAAGTTGCTTGATGTTTAATGTAAGAATCTTTTTCATATTCCGTGATATTTTAGAATTTCTGTAACGAATGTAGCTAAATCTTTCCGGCGAGCCAAGTTCAGAGCGGGGAAAGTTCCAATCCGTCCCGATTTTGCCTTTCCCCAGCGGGGAAAGTGCTTATCCTGCAGGATTGGCATCGTCCCCGCAGGGAAAAGTGGTTATCCGGCAGGATTTGTGTTGTCCCCGCTGGGGAGGGCGGTTGTCGGCGCGGATTGGCATTGTCGACTGAAATAATTTATCTCACTTTCAGATAGAGGTCTTTGTTCGGCTTGCCATGCTCATTGAGAGAATAATACAGAACGAAATTGCAACGGTGCATAAATTCGGCTCCTATATAGTTGGCATCCACCACGCGACTGTTCACTACCTCACAAGAATCAACCCGTGTTCCGGCAACCGTAACGGGAATCTTGAAAACGGTGAGCGTATCGGTCAATTTCCCTCCGTGCTGTTTGATTTTTTCTTCGTAAGGAAAGTGCGTTTTCAGCCGGTCTGCAAGTGCGTTGTTTATCTCCAATACTCCTGTATAACCCAAATCGAGCGTAAAGCGTACTTCTTCATTCAATCCATTCATATAAACCGGAATGGAATCCTCGCGCAATCCTTGAGGGAGATAGGTCATTCCTGCGGTCTCCTTCGCCAGCAGATCTTTGTTATTGGAATGGAAAAGCGTCATCGTGCCCGCTTCCGTGTCGAATTTCCACGTGCCAATAGCCAACATTTCCGTTCCGAACACGCCTTCATCTATCACATCATATATCACGTTATCTTTGCGAATGCCGTTGAACATCGGTTCTTGGATGCTTGCCTCACCAAAAGCAATAGAAGTGAATGTGTACAATTCCGGAGAATTTTTCTCTTGATACGCATTGGTGCTTTTAATCGGCAGATTCCCCCAGTATTCGCCACCGTAGGCTTGGATGGAATCTTCGCGCATAAGGCTTGTCGCTTGCGTGTCGATACGGAGCGGAACTTTGTGCGTGCCGTTGAGGGTACAATCAATCAGAAACCAACCCTCTTTGCTGTACTGAATCGGATATTGATAGCACGCGTTTCCCGGCAGGGCTGAACGGTATGCAAGCGTATGCGAACTATAACGGATGAAAGGATAAATAAACCAAGCGGCTCCGGCAGCAATCAAGACTATCACTATCGCTGCGATAATCAAATTACGTTTTGTCTTTTTCTTCATTTCATTTTCTGTTAAATGTTAGTTTTCGGGTGGCGAAGATAACGAAAAGTAAGGAAAGGGGCAAGCCTCTATATAGGAAAAGTCATTTCACTATCTTAATCTCTTTCAGCCATCCGCCAATGCCATCCGTATTGCGGCTCACCGCACCGAAGCCTTTCAGGTGCTTGGCGTCGGGCGTGAGTTCCACAATCTTGGCAAGGGTTTCGTCGCGATAAGTCGAGGCGTAGGTGCAGAACGGAATGACCGTCTTGCCCTTGAAGTCATAGCTCTCGGTAAAGGTGTTGATGATCATCGGGGCGGTCCACCACCATACGGGGCAGCCGATGAACACCGTGTCGTAACTGTCCCAATCTTCCACCTTGTTCTTGATAGCGGGGCGGGCGTTGTCTTCCTTTTCTTTCTTGGCTACCTCGGTGCAAGGGGTGTATTCCGTAGGATATGGCTTTACGGGTTCGATGCGGAAGAGCGTACCGCCCGTCTGCTTGGCAATCTGTTCTGCCACATACTGTGTGTTGCCGCTCCAACTGAAATAAGCGACCAATATTTTTTTGTCCTGTGCGTACATATTTAATCCGCCTGCAATAAGCAAGGCGATGAGGGTGATAATCTTTGTTTTCATTTGACTTTATTGTTTTAATGTTTATTCAATGATTCCTATCTCCCGAAGCCAATTCTCCACATTCGATTCGTTGTTTAGGCTTCCGCTGGTCAATCCCAATCCGTCCAGATGCACCTCGGCTCCTGAAGTCAGTTCTGCGATGCGTGCCAATGTCTCGTCACGGTAGGTTGATGCGTAGGTGCAGAACGGAACGACAGTCTTTCCTGCAAAATCGTAACTCTCGGCGAAAGTGCAGATAATCATCGGTGTGGTGTGCCACCATACGGGACAACCGATGAAAATAGTATCGTATTCCGCCCACGCTTCTTCATCAATTGTGCTGCTTATGGCAGGACGGGCATCGCTGTCCCGTTCTTCCAATGCCACTTCTGTACATTCGGTATAATCTTCGGGATAAGGTGTGACAGGCTCTATGCGGAACAGGTCTGCTTCGGTATGAGCCACAATCTGTTGTGCCATCCGCTGTGTGGTTCCGCCCCAGCTGAAGTATGCCACAAGAATGTTGTTACTGTCGCCCGATGGTTCGTCGGGTGTATTCGGTTCATCCGGATTTTCTGTTCCTTCATTGTCATCTTGGTTTCCGGGCTATTCTGTTTCCGGTTCTTTCTGCAACGGGTCATCATCCGAGCAGGCATTGAATGTGACGGCGGCAAGTGCCATCATCAGGTAAACAAAATACTTTTTCATTGTTCCTATATTTTATCGGTTATTATTTTCCTTATAACTATTGTATTCGTCGTCTGTTACCGGCTCCAGCCACGTCACGCCGCCTTTGTCAAGCTGTGTACCGATGGCTATATGCGTAAATTCGCTGTCGGGAGCCGCTCCGTGCCAATGGATTACATCAGGGGCAATCTTCACCACATCGCCGGGCAGGAGCAGTTGGATGGGTTTGCCTTTCTCCTGATAATATCCTTTGCCGGAAGTGCAGAGCAAGAGCTGCCCTCCCTTATGGCTGTGCCAACTGTTGCGGCATCCGGGTGCGAAGGTTACGTTGGACACCGTGCAGCCGAAACCATCCTGCGGAGAGACATAACCTTGCAGCCAAGCCTTGTCTGTAAAGTTCGGATTATCGGGCATCAGCGTACCGCGAGCAAACGGGTCATCATCTTTCAGTCCGTTCACAATTTCCGTCATCTGACGGAGCTGACTTTCTGTAATGCCTTGACGCAGACAGATTGCGGAATGGGACTTCAACATCGGCTCCACACCCTCGCCCATAGCGGTAAGGATGGACACGGTGGCAAGCTCGCGTTCCTGCCACGTCAGCAGGTCACGCTCGAAGATGTCGCAGAACAGGTGTTCTTTCAAGTATTGTTCGATGACAGGGGCAAAGGCGGCATAGCCTGTCTTGGGCGCATCGGCTGGCGCACCGCTCAACTTTTCGAGCAGTTCCGCGCCACGGGTGTACTTGTCCTGCTCATCGGCTACGGGTGACGCTTCACGACCTACGGCATCGGTAATGCCTTGTGCCTTGCGCTCGTCCAGCACCTCCATAAAGGTCTGCAAGGCACGCAGACTACGGGGGAATCCGCAATAGGCGTAGGCGTGTACCAGCACCTCCTTGATTTCGTTTACCGTCATCCCGTTGTCCAATCCACGGGAAAGGGATGTTTTCAGATTATTCAAGTCTCCCCGCGCCGTGGCCGAAGCGATGAGTACGATGTTCTGCTGGCGGATGTCCAGCGTGTCCGTTTGCTGTGCCTGTGCCGTCTGGCAGAGGGCAAGCAAAAGAAGTGTCAGGGATAAGATAGCTGTCTTCATAAATCATTCTGTTTTAATTATTATTCTGTGTGCAAAGTTACGCCGTAAGCCATCGCCCGTCCATACACAGATTACAGAAGGAAGCACCAATATTAACGAATGTATTTCGAGCATACCTCATACGGTGTATAAGGGTATCTCTAACGGCGTATGAGGTGGTCTCATACGCCGTATGTGCTCAAAAGAAAAAGCATCCCCGAAATTCTCATTCCGAAGATGCCCTACGTTTATATGTTATGAGACTAAGAAGAGTAGTTAGTCCAACCCTTTCTCTTTCAACCAAGCAGATAACAAGTCGGCAAGCTGTACGTTGTTCTTTTCCGCGAACAAGAAATGCGAGTTGCCTTTGATGCCTTGTTCGGGCAGATGCACCACCGTGGCATCGCCGCCGTGACGGTTGACGCAATCGGCAAACAGGCTTGCCATTTGGAGGCGGACACGCCAACTGTCCATTGCCCAATTATCACTCGGCTCATCGGGAATGTAGTCACCGTAATAGATGATGATGGGGAAACGGGTCAGTTTCTCGAAGTCAGCCAAGGGAATGGATGTTGCCCCCAATGCCCCGAATGGACTGATGGTCTGCAAGGGTTCGGGTGTCTCGCCTTCGGGAAAGACGAAGCCGCTGCCCGGTTCGTAGGAGACAATGGCACGTACCTTGTCGTTCTTGATGGCGGTATGCCAGCCCGGTCCGCCGCCTTGTGAATGGGTGACGAGGATGCCGCCGCCAATCTTGTCCATCAGTGCTGCCACATCGGTAGCTATCAACTGTTCATCGTATGCCCCAGTATTGGGCGTGATTTGGCGGAAGAACTGCTCCAACGCTTCTGCCGACTGCGGGAACTGGCTGCCGTCATAATATTCCGGCCAAACGCCCATTCGGAAATTTTCAAACCAGAATTGGTCATCTGTCGTTGCCTTGATGGTTTCGTCCACCGTGCTGCGTCCGGCGCGGCCCCGGCGAGGCTGGTCTATCAAGTAGGTGCTGAATCCCCGGCGCAGGAAAAGGGTGGAAAAACCTTCCCGTCCATCGGGTGTGCTTTCCCACGTCTTGGCGGATTGTCCTGCTCCGTGCAGAAATACAAACGGATTCTTGCGGGCTTTGACTGGTATTTGATAAGAAACATAGGCGTGGTCGCCGTGCAGGGTCTGGCCATCCGGTTTCAACGGCTGGTGCGTGTCGTAAGTGCCCGGTTGCGTTTTAATAGAACCGCCTATCAGGAAACTGCCTTGCTCACGAATAGCAAGGATGCTGTCGTTCATCATCCCCTCTTGAGCTTGGGGGGATTGCCCTCCACAACTTGCGCACAGGGCAAGCAGGGCGGACAAGATGAGATAATTCAATCGTTTCATAGGATTATGCTTTTATTTTGTTCCACCAAAAACGCCGGACATCGGCATCGCATCCAACGCTTGGTCTATCTGTTTCACTTCCTCTTCCGATAATGTAATGTCCGCAGCTCCAGCGTTCTCCTGCAACCGGTCGGGCTTGCGTGTGCCGGGAATGGGGACTATCCACGGCTTTTTGCAAAGCATCCACGCGAGGGAGATTTGTGCGGGCGTGGCATTTTTTTCACTTGCGATATAGCGGATGAGTTGCAGCAGTTCGCGGTTCTTATCGTAACTGTCCGGCTGGAACTGTGGCATTCCTGCCCGGTAGTCAGATCCTGCGTCGAAGTGCGAAGCGGCGTTGTAGCGGTCGCTGAGCAGACCGTTGGCAAGCGGCGAGAAGGCTACCAAGCCGATACCCAATTCCTCCAATACGGGGAACAAGGCTTCGTGCCAGCGGGCCATCATCGAATAACGGTCTTGCACGGCGGTAAGCGGACAGACGGCATTGGCACGGCGGATGTCCTCCTCCGAAGCCTCCGACAACCCCCAATAAAGCACTTTGCCTTCCTTTATCAGGTCTTGCATCGTGCCCGCCACTTCTTCAATGGGTATCTGTGGGTCGGGGCGGTGCTGGTAATAGAGGTCGATATAGTTCGTCTGCAAGCGGCGGAGCGAACCTTCTACCGACCGGCGTATGCCCTCCGGTCGTGAGTCTGTTATCAGCGGATAAGGCACTTGCCCGCTTTCCATATCGAAGCGGATGCCGAATTTCGTGGCGATGACCACCTTGTTGCGGCAGGCTTTCAGTGCACTGCCGAGCAGTTCCTCGTTGTCGTGCGGATTGTCCGGCGTGCCATATACTTCGGCGGTGTCGAGAAGTCATAACCCATATCCACCGCCTTTGCCAGCAGTTCCGTCATTTCCCGATGGTCGGCGGGCGCACCGTAGGCGTGGCTCATTCCCATACAGCCCAGGCCGATGGCTGATACGCGGAGTCCTCTGTTTCACAAGTTTCTGTAATTCATAATTTATCTGTTTTTCAATGTTTCGTATCACGTTTTTCTTTCCACCACAGTTGCCACGAGTTCACCACGTTCTGCCAGACGATGTAACAGCTTGGCGCCACGGAAATGACTGGCGTGAGGTAGGTGTAGGATACCCAGATGGCAAGTATCGTGTTCTTTTGGCCGAATCCCTGGCCACAACTGATATAATCGCCCAAGCGTCTGCCCACCAGCTTCCCGATACCGAATTGCCAGGCGCACGCGACCAATGCGGACAGGGCCAGCAACCACATGACATGAGGGTCGAAATGGCTGTTCACCACCGAGCGGAGTGTAAGTCCGATGGCTATTATCAACGAAATGCCCCACAGATAAAACGCAAGGCTTCCGCACAGCCGCACGACCGCAGCGTGTACCTTCGGCAGAAATTCCCTCAATGCCCACGCTGCAAGGAACGGCGTAATGAGCAACGGAAACACACGCCGCAGGATAATCAGAAATTGATGTCCGAACGAGCCTGCGGACTGCATCTCCACCAATGGGAACACCGCCGGAATCATCACCGCCGCCACTAAGTTGCTGAGAATCGTGTAGGTGGTCAGTGTGGTCTCGTTGCCGCCAAGCCGTCCGGCAATCACCGCAGCAGCCGTCCCGGTGGGAACTATCAGGCAGACCAACGCCCCTTGCGCCACCACATTATAAGAGAAGTCCGGGAAAAAGTGAATGGGCAATGCCACTGCCAGACAGCAAACCAATTGCACCGTTATCATGATGATGTGCCATCTGCAGATTCTCATTTTGCGGGGATTAACCTTGCAGAAGGTGGTGAACAGCTGGATAAATACCATCAGCGGCAGGATATAATCATTAGCTCCCTTCGCCAGCACTTTCAGCGGACTGAGCCACGGGATGTAGTGGAACATCAGATAGACACCTACCCCTGCAAACATGCCGAGCGGAAGCGTCCACATCTTGAAGAAACGGATGATTTGTTCTTTTATATCCAATCTGTTTTTGATTCATGTCGCAAAGTTACGCCAAAGCCCCCTGTCCATACACAGATTACAGATTGTTCTCTCTTACCATCCGTCGAACGCCCTCTTCCGGCATAGTGAAGAACCGTTGCTCCTTGTTGAGCGAACGCATCTGCTGCATTTCCTCATCGGTGAGGGCGAAGTCGAATATCTGGATGTTCTCCTTGATATAGTCGGGATTGGTGGCTCCGGGGATTACAGAAAAACCTTCCTGAATGTGCCAGCGCAGGATGATTTGTGCCGGCGACTTGCCGTGTGCCTCGGCTATCTTCCGGATGACGGGGTCTTTGAACAGTGCGCCATTGCTCATTGCGCCGCCCAAAGGGAACCAACATTCTACCTGTATGCCTTCTTTGGCGGCTTTCTTGCGCATCTCCAGACGTTGGGCGTAGGGATGGCATTCTATCTGGAGCACGGCAGGCTTGATGGTGGCGCTGTCCATAATGGTATTCCACACCTCGTCATTGGCATCGAAATTACTGATGCCGAGGGCGCGAACCTTGCCCATTTTTACAGCCTTCTCCATGTCTTTCCACGCTCCCACGAAGTCGCCGAAAGGCTGATGGACATAGAGAAGGTCTATATAATCCAGCTGGAGACGCTTCAACATATCGTCGATGGCTTTCAGGGTCTTGCCTTCGCCGTATTCGTTGGGCCAGAGCTTGCTGGTTATCCAGATTTCCTCGCGCGGGATGCCGCTTTCCTTCACTGCTTGTCCCACACCCTCCTCATCATTATAGGCATGTGCCGTGTCGATGTGTCGGTAACCGGCCTTCAGTGCCGTAAGACAAGACTGCCGACAGATTTCATTAGACCCTTGCAGGAAAGTGCCCAGCCCGAAGCGGGGCATCTCCACGCCGTTGTTCAATGTAACCAACGGCACGCCCGCCGTGGTGGTTTTCTCTTGTGCGTTCATTGTACATACGCCGCCGCAAACA
>ENA-ORNR01002129-ORNR01002129.1-human-gut-metagenome-genome-assembly--contig:-NODE-2129-length-16683-cov-3.311763_pt1 | contig 16683 bp, 14 predicted proteins | sample MGYA00242114_ERZ509020 | MGnify/ENA primary metagenome ERZ509020 (study PRJEB26280, sample SAMEA2338758) | human gut metagenome | biome: human gut; feature: human-associated habitat; material: faeces...
TCCGCAGCGCGGACAGAGCTTATCCGGCATATCACATCCGCTTCGGCCGGAAAAAGATTTTACCAGATCCGAATCAAAATCGCTGTACTGGCAATGTTTGCACAGATAATGCGCATGCAGCGGGTTAACCTCCGTAATACCGGACATTGTCGCAACGAAAGAACTTCCGACCGATCCACGCGATCCGACCAGGTAGCCGTCTTCGTTGGATTTCCAAACCAGCTTCTGCGCAATGATATACATCACAGCATACCCATTGCTGATAATGGAATTTAATTCCCGGTCTAAACGTTCCTGCACAATTTCCGGCAGTGGATCTCCATACATTTTATGTGCTTTGTTGTAACAGATGTCACGCAGCATCTGGTCCGAATTTTCAATGACCGGCGGACACTTATCCGGACGAACGGGAGAAATTTTTTCGCACATATCCGCAATCCGGTTTGTGTTTGTAATAACAACCTCTTCTGCTTTTTCACTTCCAAGATAGGCAAATTCTTTCAGCATCTCTTCCGTCGTCCGCAGAAAAAGGGGAGCCTGCTCATCCGCATCTTTAAATCCCTGCCCTGCCATGATAATTCTCCGGTAAATTTCATCCTCCGGATCTAAAAAATGCACATCACAGGTTGCCACCACCGGCTTATGGAACTGTTCACCGAGCCGAACAATCTTTTTATTGATCTCAATCAGATCATCATTGGACGCAACCGGAGAATCTTCATCTCTTACAAGGAATGCATTGTTTCCGAGCGGCTGGATTTCCAGATAATCATAAAAGTTTACCAGTCTAGAAATTTCTTCCTCCGGACGGCCATTTAAAATTGCCCGGTACAACTCTCCCGCTTCGCAGGCAGACCCGATCAGAAGTCCATCCCGGTACCTGATAAATTCACTCTTCGGAATCCTCGGACGCCGGTGATAATATTTGATATGCGCCAGCGAAATCAGCTTATAGAGGTTTGTCCGCCCCTGATCGCAGGTGGCAAGAATGATCGCATGATAAGTCGGCATCTTTTGTACATTCTGCACCGATGAGGTTCCCATTGCATTCACTTCGTCTAAGGTAGACATACCGCGCTCCCGGAGCATCTCAATAAACTTCACAAAAATCTCTGCCGTACATCCGGCATCATCCACTGCACGATGGTGATTTTCCAGGGATACGCCCAGCGCTTTTGCAACCGTATCCAGCTTAAAACGGTTCAGATTCGGAAGCAGGACACGCGCCAGGGCAACCGTATCCACAATCGTCGGCTTGCATGGAATATCCAGCCTCTGGCAGTTTTTCTTGATAAAACTCATATCGAAATCGGCATTATGGGCAACCATAACACATCCCTCGCAGAATTTCATAAATTCCGGAAGAATGTCTGCAATGACAGGTGCATCAATCACCATGGAATCATTGATCGACGTCAGCTGCTCAATCCGAAACGGAATCGGCACTTGTGGATTGACAAACGTTGAGAATTTGTCCACGATCTTTCCGTTCTGCACCTTCACCGCCCCGATCTCTATAATGCGGTTGGTCTCCGGACTAAATCCGGTTGTCTCCAAATCAAATACCACATAATCTGCATCCAGATCCTGGTTCTGGCTGTCCGTCACCATCCCCTTTAAATCATCGACCAGATATGCCTCCACGCCGTAAATGACTTTAAAATCCGAATCGGACGGTACGGTATGATTGGCATCCGGGAACGCCTGCACATCCCCGTGATCGGTAATGGCAATCGCCTTATGCCCCCATTTCATGGCACGCTTGACAATATCCTTGACATCTGAAACGCCATCCATATCACTCATTTTGGTATGGCAGTGCAGCTCTATGCGTTTTTCTACGCTGGTATCCATACGGACCGTTGTAAAATCGGCGCATTTCTTGATTCCGACGATAGAACCGATGGTAAGTTCACTGTCGAACTTATCAATGGTTGCAACACCTTTGACACGCACAAACTTTCCCCCGCTGATTTCTTTTAACAGCTCCGGTACATCATCATTTCTCGCAAAAATTTTAAGAACAATCGTATCGGTAAAATCAGTCACGGAAAAAATAATGATGGTCTTTTCATTGCGGATCTCACGGGTATCTACCGACAGAATCTTTCCGCGGATCACAACCTCTCCGATCGGTCCGTCAATCTTCTCAATCTCCATGCTCTCTTCTTCGAAGTCTCTTCCGTATATTACATCCGGATTCATGGATTTTTTGCCGTTATCCGACTCGAATTTCCGGCGGAACTCTCCCCGCTTTTCAAACTTCTGCTTTGGTTTTGCATAATTTGTACCATTTTTTGAAGCGTCTGCACGATTTCCTGCCGTTTTTGCAATTGTCTTTGTTTTTTCTTCTGTTTCGACAGTTTTCTCTTTTTCTTCCGTTTCCTGGGATTTTCCTTCCATAACCAGCTTCGTCCGCGCAACAATTCCTGCCACTTCCTGCCGGATCTGTTCTTCGGAATTTTTCCGGTATTTGCTCTCCTGCGGTTTCCGGTATTGTGGAAATATTTTCAGATTCATTCCACAGCGCTCACAGATCACTTTCTCTAAAAATTCGATAATCTCATCCGTACGGGTTTTGGCAATAATAGTCTCATCCATCGTCAGAATCAGACGGTCCTCTTCCGGAAATTCCATGTCCGCCGTCCGCAACAGATTGTATTCGAGCACACTGTAGGCATTCAGTTCATCTAAAATACTGTCCTTATACACCTCTATCAGAGACTTCGGGGTATACTGTTCGGAAAGCTCATAAGACTCTATGATCTTTACCTGTATGGCCCGGTTCTGAAAAATCTGTTCGGTAATCGCTTTTTCAAGTTTCCATATGTTTTTTTTGAAAATAAGTCTTTTTGCACGCAAATAAATGCGAATATGAGTATGTTCATGATTCGCACTTATTTTTGTCACTTCAGTTGTATCTAACAGCCCTTCGAGTTCTTCCTCCAGTTTCAGTGTCGGAAAGGCTTCACGAAATGCTTTTGACATCAGTCTTCACTCCAATGTTCCAATTCATAACGCAGTGCCGGCAGAAGTTCTGCTTCCGGTACTTTTTTGTAAATTTCTCCATGTTTGATAATCAGACCCTCGCCGACACCTCCGGCAATCCCGATATCGGCTTCCTTTGCCTCTCCCGGTCCGTTTACCACACATCCCATTACCGCCACTTTGATATCAAGCGGAAATTCCGAAACCATCGTTTCTACCTGATTGGCAAGCCCGATCAGATCAATGCGGGTTCTTCCGCAGGTCGGACAGGAAACCACTTCCACGCCCCCTTTGCGAAGTCCGAGGGTACGAAGAATCAGTTTTGCGGATTTAATCTCTTCCAACGGGTCCCCGGTCAGAGAAACACGGATGGTATCCCCGATTCCCTGGTTTAAAATCAGTCCCAGACCGATTGCGGATTTGATATTCCCGCTGATCAGTGTTCCCGCCTCTGTGATTCCCACATGCAGCGGATGATCCGTCTGTTTTGCGATCAGCTCATGTGCTTTGACACACATCATGACATCCGAGGATTTGATACTGATCACAAGATTATCATAGCCCATATCTTCGATCAGTTTCACTTTATCCATTGCGCTCTCCACAATTCCCTCTGCGGTCACACCATGGTATTTTTCCACGAGACCCTTCTCTAAAGATCCGCTGTTGACGCCCACACGGATAGGAATCCGGCGCTCTTTTGCCACATCCACAACCGCTTTTACACGCTCACGACTTCCAATGTTTCCGGGATTGATACGAATTTTATCCGCACCGTGCTCCATGGCTGCAATCGCAAGCCGGTAATCAAAATGGATATCCGCAACCAGCGGGATGGTAATCTGTTTTTTGATTTCCGTCAGCGCCGCAGCTGCCTCCTGGGTGGGAACCGCGCAGCGGATAATTTCACAACCGACTTTTGTCAGCTGCTTAATCTGTGCCACCGTTGCCGCAACATCCTCTGTCTTTGTATTTGTCATAGACTGAATCGCAATCGGATGATTTCCTCCAATCCATCTGTTTCCAATCTGTACTTCCTTTGTGATATGTCTCTCCATCATAACGCCTCTAGCCTCTTAGATAAATAGTTTTCGAATGTCATTGAACATAACAATAAACATCAGTCCAAACAACAATACAATACCAACCAGATTTACCATGCCTTCTTTGTTTGGATCAATCCGCTTTCTGCGGATCGCCTCAATAATCAGAAATAACAGCCGGCCTCCGTCCAGTGCCGGAAGCGGCAGCAGATTCATAACGCCCAGATTCGCAGATAAAAGAATCGTCCAGTTGAGCATATTCAAAAGTGCATAGTAATACCCGTCATTTTTTACAGACTGCTGATAGGTGTCTCCGATTGATTTTACGATACCGACCGGTCCGCTCAGTTCGTTTGGAGATACCTGACGTGTCACAAGCATTTTCAGACTCTGGATAGTGGTATAAATCCAGTATCGCACCTCATAAAAACTGTTTTTTAGGTTTGTGAGCACGTTTCCCTTTACCCGGACATTTCCCATGGTCTGAAATCCGTACAGATATCTTCCGGTCTCTTTATCCAGTTTCGGAACCAGTGTTGTCGTATGTTTCTGCCCATCCCTTGCATAAGTGACTTTAATGGTTTCCCCGGAATGAAATGTTCCGTATGCAGTGATTTCTCTGCTGAAATGAACCGAAAAATGATTCATCCGGATAATCTCATCCCCTTCCTGAAGACCTGCCTCTTCTGCGGCATATCCTTCCATTACCCCGGAAAGAACGGGCTTATCATATCCCACACAGCTCATCAGGATAAACGCGAAAATAAATGCAAGAATAAAATTAAAAAAAGGTCCTGCAAATACGACGCTCATACGTCCCCATACCGGCTTTTTACCAAATGCACGATTGTCCGTCGAATCTTCGTCTTCCCCTTCCATCATGCAGGCTCCTCCAAACGGAAATGCCTTAATGCAGTATTTGGTTTCGCCTTTTTGTATCCCACAGATAGTCGGTCCAAGGCCGAAACAAAATTCATTTACCCGGATTCCGTTTGCCTTTGCAAGCAAAAAATGCCCCAGTTCATGAAATAAAATTACAATACTAAATATTACAAATGCGATAAGAAATGATACAATTTTCATTTTTTTTACCACCTGCCCCCTATATATTCATATGTTGCCTGCTCTGTCTCTAAGATCTGCTCTAAATCCGGATGTGCGATATAGCTGACTTCTTCCATTGCAGCTTCAATCATTTCCGTAATTTCCGGATAAGCGATTTTTCTGTCCAGAAACATTGCCACTGCCTTTTCATTTGCGGCATTAAAAACCGTTGGGATATTTCCTCCCCGTCTGGCAGCATCATATGCCAGGGAAAGCCCACGGAAGGTATCCGTATCCGGGCGCTCAAACGTAAGGTCACGAAGAGCAAAAAGATCCAGACGCTTCCCAGATAAATGTTTCCGCTTTGGGTAATACAGTGCATACTGAATCGGCAGACGCATATCCGGCGTTCCAAGCTGCGCAATCACTGCACCATCCTCATATTCCACAGCAGAATGAATGACACTCTGCGGATGCACGACAACTTCAATCTGTTCGAGTTCCACACCAAACAGCCATTTTGCTTCCATAACCTCAAGCCCTTTGTTCACAAGTGTCGAAGAATCAATGGTCACCTTGTGTCCCATAGACCAGTTCGGATGCTTTAATGCATCTTCCACCTGTATATGGAGCAGATCCTGCTTCTTTCTGCCCCGGAACGGTCCTCCGGATGCGGTAAGAAGGATTTTACTGATCGGATTTTCTTCGTTCCCTGCAAAGACTGGAAAATGGCACTATGTTCACTGTCCACCGGAAGAATGGACACTCCATACTCCGCTGCAAGCGGAATAATCAGATGTCCTGCCGTAACTAACGTTTCTTTGTTTGCCAGGGCAATCGTTTTCTTTGCCTTTATGGCTGCAATGGTCGGCCGGATTCCGAGCATCCCGACAATCGCCGTCACCAGAATTTCCGACTCTTCATAAGTTGCAACCGCAAGTAATCCATCCATTCCGGTTTCCACAGGAATGCCCAGATCCGCCGTGCGGACCCGAAGGGAAGCTGCTGCCTCTTTGCTCCACACAGCAACAAGCTTTGGGCGAAATTTCCGCATTTGTTCTTCCAGCAGACGGATATTGTTTCCACAGGCAAGTGCGGTCACTTCAAAATCATCTGCATGTTCTTCAATCACAGAAAGTGTCTGTGTTCCAATGGACCCTGTCGATCCCAAAATTGCTATCTTTTTCATCGTTCACCTCTTACAGCATATGAAGCGCCAGGAAATAAATGATTGGTGCAGTAATAATCATGCTGTCAAACCGGTCGAGAATTCCTCCATGACCGGGAATCAGCTTTCCGTAATCCTTGATATCATAATTTCTTTTGATGGCAGAAGCTGTCAGATCCCCTACCATGGAAATCAGTCCGGCAATTGCCGCAATCACAGCAAGAATTACAATTTCTCCACGTTCCAGATGCATCGGGCTACGGAAAATAAAACAATATAAAGCGGTCAGAAGCGCAGCACCTGCCACACCTCCCACTGCACCCTCTACCGATTTTTTCGGACTGAGTTTCGGCGACATCTTGTGCTTTCCGATCAGCATTCCGACGCAATATGCACAGGTATCGCATCCCCACGAACATAAAAATACAAGAAAGGCAAGATATAACCCTCTCTCAAGCGTACGGATCTGATATACATAAGAAAGCATGACCGCTACATAGAAGAATCCAAAAAATGCGGCCATCACCTGATCTGCATGAAATTTCGGATATGCAAATACAAATACAAACATTAACAGAATCAAAAATGCCATAAATAAAATCATAAGATCCGGCAGAAACTTCCACTGTAAATTACAGTAATAAACGATTGCCGCCAGATATCCAACGCCTGCCAGAACGGTCTTTTCCATCTTGAACACTCGATATAATTCAAACATTCCGATACAGGAAATGGCAAGTGTTGCAAATAATAAAATTTCATGGCCTGAAATAATCAAAAACAGAGCCAGAATTACCAGCACGATTCCGCTTAACAGTCTCGTTTTAAACATCCTATTCTTCCTCCTTAAGTCCGCCAAAGCGTCTGTCTCGTTTATTATACGCTTCCACAGCTAATTCCAATTCTTTTTTATGAAAATCCGGCCACGGAACATCCGTAAAATAAAATTCGCTATACGCAAGCTGCCACAGCAGATAATTGGAAAGCCGCTGCTCTCCACTTGTACGAATCAGTAAATCCGGGTCTGGAAGTTCCCTTGTATCCAGATATCCGGAAAAGATTTTCTCATTGATTTCCTCCTCCGCGATTCTGCCATTCTTTATATCAGTAAACATATGCTTCATGGCCCGAAGCATCTCATCCCGGCTTCCATAATTGATGGCAATGGTCAGATTCAGTCCCGTATTTGCCGCGGAAACTTCTTCCAGTTCCTGAATCTTTTTCTGAAAACTTTCGGATAATCTGGAAAGTTCCCCAATCACACGTACCCGCATATTATTTTTATTTGCCGTGCGGATACAGTTTTTCAAATAACTCTCCAGCAGTTTCATCAGTGCAGCCACTTCGCTGTCCGGACGATTCCAGTTTTCCGTGGAAAATGCATACAGTGTCAGGTACTCAATTCCAAGCTCATCTGCAGCCTGACAAACCGTTTCTACATTCTTTGCGCCAACGGTATGTCCATAATTGCGTGGCATACCCTTGCTTTTTGCCCATCTTCCATTCCCATCGAGTATAATCGCCACATGTTTTGGAATTTTCATCAATCTTGTTCCCCTCTTTCCTGCAAGTGAAAAAGGGACATAGCCACAGGCTTATGTCCCTTAAACATCTTATACTGTAAGAATTTCATCCGACTTGGCATCCACAGCCTTGTCAATCTGTGCAACATACTGATCGGTCAGTTTCTGGATTCCGTCTTCGAGATCCTTGATCTCGTCCTCGGAAATATCCTCCGCCTTGCCTACTTTTTTGAAATGATCCATCGCATCTCTGCGGATATTTCTCACAGCGACCTTGGCACCCTCACCTTTTTTCTTAATATCTTTTGCCAGCTCTTTTCTTCGCTCTTCGGTCAGTTCCGGAAATACCAGACGAATCAGTTTTCCGTCATTCGTCGGGTTAATTCCCAGATCCGAACTGAGAATGGCTTTTTCAATTTCTTTTACCATAGATGCTTCCCATGGCTGAATCTGAATCATTCTCGGCTCCGGAACACTGACATTTGCAACGCTCTGAATCGGAGACGGTGTTCCGTAATAATCAACACGAAGTTTGTCCAACACATGCGGATTCGCACGTCCTGCACGGATTCCCGCGAACTCCTCATTTAAATTGGCAAGGGATTTCTCCATTTTATCCTGAAAAATCTGTAATCTCTCGTCCATATACTATATCCTCCTAGTCCACAGTAACGACAGTTCCGTTGAACTGGCCATTTACCGCGTTTACAATGCTGTTCGTTTCACCAAGTCCGAATACATACATTGGAATGTGGTTTTCCATGCACATTACGGATGCTGTCAAATCAACGACCGCAAGTTTTTTATCAATGACTTCCTGAATGGAAACCTGATCATATTTCTTAGCGGATGGATTTACTTTCGGATCGCTGTCATATACACCATCGATTGCCTTGGCAAGATAAATTCCATCTGCTTCAATCTCTACCGCACGAAGTACCGTTGCCGTATCTGTTGAGAAATATGGATGTCCGGTACCACCTGCAAAAAATACAACCATGTTATGTGCAAAATATTTATTTGCACGATCCTTGGAATATAACTTTGTGATAGATCCGCACTCAAACGGGGTAAGCACGGAAGTCATCATTCCAACGGAACGGAAAATTTCTGACACATAAATACAGTTCATAACCGTAGCAAGCATACCGATCTGATCGGCTTTTGTACGGTCGATCGTCTCACTGGTACGTCCTCTCCAGAAGTTGCCTCCTCCGATGACAATACCAACCTGTACACCTGTATCTACCAATTGCTTTACCTGCTTTGCAACAACCGTAACTGTCGGCTCATCAAATCCATGATGCTTGTCCCCGGCCAGTGCCTCTCCACTGAGTTTTAATAAAATACGTTTCATCGTATCTGTCTCCTATGATTAATTTTACTTTCCGTCAAAAAGTCCCTGTACATCAATATCAGCATAACACTGAGAGCAGAAACCTTCGATTACTGCACCGTTATTAATCTGTACGGAACGGGATTTGATATTTCCCATTACCACTGCAGATGTATCAACAACAACAGGTCCCTGTACATCAATATCACCCTTGATCGCACCAGCAATAACTGCAGAAGCTGCTGAAATATTACCAATGATCACAGAACCGGCTCCGATCTTAACCGTACCGGAACTTACAACTTCTCCCTCTACTTTTGCCACATCAGCAAAAAACTCTGAAGCTGCACTGTTTCCGTTAATCGTTCCGGTTACAACCAGCTTACCATTGCAGGTTACATTTCCATTGATGGTTCCCTGAATATCAAATGATCCGTCAGACGCGATATCACCGGTCAGAACAGTTCCTGCGGTTATAACAGATGTCTCATCTGAAACTGCATCCGGATTCACTTTGTTATTCATCACTGGTGCTGTTGGCTTTGGGGTTTCCATTGTTGTGTCGCTCATAATTTTTTTCTCCTCATTAAATGTATTGATTACCGGGTCCACAGCTGGTGTGATCACCGGTTTTTTATCCTCTTTGTGAATTGGTGGAAGCTCCGACTCTAACTTTTGTGTATCAGACCCGTCATCCTTTTGTACCTGCTCCAGTAAACCATCCAGTTTGGATAATTCGGATTTTACATCCACATCTTCTCCCAGAGTGTTAACTACCAGATCTTCTGTCTTGTTTTCTTTTCCCGGAACGTCTGCTCCCGGCATCATTTCATTGACTGCCTGGGAAAAATCATCCTTAAAATCTTTAAATAATCCCATCGTGCTTCCTCCACTCATACTACTTATTCAACACTATCTGCCTTGATATATTGAATGACTTTTGTATTTTCATCAATCGGCAGAATCTCAGCTTTCATCTGTTGCAGTTTCTGAATCAAAGGTTCCAGAGCCTCTACCGTTGTTGACTTGTCATCTCCGTCGTGTAATAACACAACCGAGGTTTTGTATCTTTTTACTCCTTCTGTCACATTTGTCACAACATCATCCACCGTATAATCCGATGAAGTATCTCCTGCGGAAACGTTCCAGTCAAAGTATGTAATTCCCTTTTCATTTAAGACACGAACGAATTCAGCCATATTTACATTGCTGATCTCATTGCTGCTTCCTCCTGGAAAACGATAATAGAGACTATTGACTCCCGTAACGTCTTTCAGATATGAGGAAATCTTATCAAAATCCTGTTCAAATGCCTCTGTGGAGGCATATATTGTACTGTATTTGTTGGAAAAGGAATGCATTCCAAGTGTATGTCCGTCTTTTACAATCCTCTTATAGACCTCCTGCATATCCTTGGAATCATCCCCTACTACGAAAAAAGTTGCTTTTACTCCGTATTTATCCAATACGTCGAGAATCTTGTCCGTATTTTCATCCGGTCCGCCGTCAAAAGTAAGATATACTTTATGTGCATCTCCCTCTTTTGCCATATTGTCCTCGGAATCAATCCCCGTCACAACTTTATCGTAAGCAGATTTCTGTGTCTCCTGCCCACTGCTTTCTGTATCCGCAGCCTGCACATTTTCAGAATCCGGAATATTTTGCGAAACGGTTGTCTGTCCCGCTTTCTCCAGTCTCTTTACATGGCTGCTCAAACGTGCTACCTGCACCGTCAGAAGGATAATTGCCAACAGTGAGACAAGCATCCATACCGTAATCGTCACAATGATTCCCGTTTTCATACGGTTGATGCGATTTCTCCTCTGGCGCTGCTGCTCCAAAGCTTCTGAATCTTTTGTACTCATCCTGTTCCTCCACCGGGAAATATCCTTTTCTATTTTAACATATTTTGAAAACTTGTAAAGATTTAATTCCCTGTTGTTGTAAAATTGTTATAAAAAAGGAGCCACGGTTTCTTTATTTTTCCAAAACCACGACTCCTTATGTGTTTTCACACAGCTTGACTCTGTGAACGGATTATGCGTTCATCTGGGCAGCAACTTCTGCTGCGAAATCTTCCTGTTTCTTTTCCATACCCTCGCCAACTTCGAAACGAATCATCTTGGTGATTTTAAGATCCTTGGAAACAGACTCAAGATACTTAGCTACGGACTGCTTGCCATCTTCCGCCTTAACGTATGTCTGATCAAGAAGGCAGATCTCCTTTAACTGCTTGGATACACGACCTTCTACAAGACCGCCGAACATCTTCTCAGCAGTGATAGACGCCTTATCTGCCATAGCCAGCTCACCCAGCTGAACCTTTGCAGCATCGGAAAGGAAATTCCAGACATAATTCATATTGCTCTTATGCTCTTCGAAGTTATTGATATCCTCATCACTCCATACCTTCTCGCCGATTGCCTTGTCCAGTAACTTGTTTAAGATAGGCTTTGGAAGAGTTGTTGCATCATTTAATGCACTGTCAATTGTGATCTCTTTGATCTTTGCAAGTTCCTCAGCGGAAATATCGTTTCTGCTGATATACTGTGGGTTCATTGCAGCAACCTGCATAGCAATGTTTGTAAGAGCCTCTTTTGCAGCATCATCAGATGCACCGTCTGCAGCGATAACAACACCGATTCTTCCGCCACCGTGAATATAAGAAGCAACAGCATCACCGGTTACCTTTGCGAATCTGCGCACAGATAACTTCTCTCCGATTGTTGCTGTCTTCTCAACAAGCAGATCACTAAGTCCGTTTGTAGCAAGAAGTGCCTCGATATCTTCGCCGTTTGCTCCACCGTTTAAATCAGAAGCAAGTGCTGTATCTGCAACTGTCTGAACAAACTCCTGGAATGTTTCATTTTTAGCAACGAAATCTGTCTCTGAGTTAACCTCAGCTACAACAGCAACATTTCCGTTTACTGCAACTCTTGCGATACCTTCCGCAGCGATTCTGCTCTGCTTCTTTTCCATCTTGGCTGCACCGCTTTTTTTCAAAACGTCAACAGCGGCATCCATATCTCCGTTTGTCTCTGTCAGAGCTTTCTTGCAATCCATCATGCCTGCGCCTGTCATCTCACGCAGTTCCTTAACCATAGCAGCAGTAATTGCCATCTTTTTTTCCTCCAATTCTCGAATGATTATGCAAAAATTATTCTTCTACTGTCTCCTCAGCAGCTTCTGCAGCAACTTCCTCAGTTCCCTGCTTTGCCTCGATAACAGCATCTGCCATCTTGGAAACGATAAGCTTAACGGCTCTGATTGCATCATCATTACCTGGGATTACATAATCTAACTCGTCCGGATCACAGTTTGTATCAGCAATACCGATCAGTGTGATTCCTAAAGACTGTGCTTCCTGTACGCAGATTCTCTCCTTCTTAGGATCTACGATAAAGATAGCGTCAGGAATTCTCTTCATATCCTTGATTCCGCCAAGGTTCTTCTCGAGCTTCTCCCACTCCTTCTTGAGTGCGATAACTTCCTTCTTAGGAAGAACATCGAATGTGCCATCCTCTGACATTGTCTCGATAGCTTTAAGTCTTGCAATACGGCTCTCGATTGTGCGGAAGTTTGTAAGCATTCCACCTAACCATCTCTCGTTTACATAGTACATACCGCAACGCTCTGCCTCAGTCTTGATTGCATCCTGAGCCTGCTTCTTTGTACCTACGAAAAGGATTGTACCACCCTGAGCAGCGATATCAGATACGGCATCATATGCCTCATCAACCTTTCCTACAGACTTCTGTAAGTCGATGATGTAGATACCATTACGCTCTGTGTAGATGTACTCTGCCATTTTAGGGTTCCATCTTCTTGTCTGATGTCCGAAGTGAACACCTGCTTCCAGTAACTGTTTCATTGAAATAACGCTCATTTTGTTTACCTCCATTTGGTTTTTTTGCTTCCATGTACTTCCAAACGCGAGACCTTGAGCTGTCAGGCACCTTCGCGCAATCCGCACATGTGATTAATTGATTCTATTGCGTGCAAAAACACACTAGCATAGAATAACATAAAAGAATCCCCTATGCAAGGGGATTCTCTGATTTTTTTATGTTTTTTTGCCAGGTATCCGGCAGATTACTGCATTTGATACCTTGTCTGCTCTATTTACTGCATTTGATATCTCGTCTGCTCTATTTACTGCATTTGATACCTTGTCTGCTCTATTTACTGCATTTGATACCTTGTCTGCATATTATACTGTATCTGATCATCTGTCTGATCTGTCCATTTACAGTCCAAGTATCGTTTCTACAGTCTTTTGCATATCTGCAGTCTCACATACGGTATCATGCAGAACCGGCGCAGAACGAATCTCTTCTACAGCCTGCGGTATCGACACTCCTGACACTTTGCTGAGCTCGTCGATCAGCGCAAAATCATCCATGCCCTCATACTTCGCATCAATTGCTGTCATAACACTTGTTGCAAACTTATATGGACTTGCTGTCGATGCGATTACTGTCTTGGTCTCATCTCCGGTGCGGTCCTTGTATTCTTTATATACAGCGGATGCAACCGCGGTATGTGTATCCATAACATATCCTGTCGCATCATACACACGCTTGATCTCTGCTGCTGTCTTCTCCTCAGAAGCCCATCCGCCAACAAAATCAGCAAGCTGTGCTTTCATTTCTTCCGTCAACGTATACTTACCATCAGCAGAAAGCGCATCCATCATTTCTTTCGTCTTTGCAGCGTCTTCTCCGGCAATGCGATAGATCAAACGCTCTAAGTTGCTGGAGATCAAAATGTCCATAGATGGCGAACTTGTCAATACAAACTCACGATTTCTATCGTAAACACCGGTATCAAAGAAATCGTACAATACTTTGTTCTCGTTGGATGCACAGATTAACTTTCCTACCGGGATTCCCATGTTCTTTGCATAAAATGCAGCCAAAATATTTCCGAAGTTACCGGTTGGAACCACAAAATTCACCGGCTCACCCTCAGCTACTGTTCCCGCACCAAGCAATCTTGTATATGCATATACGTAATATACTACCTGTGGCACCAAACGACCAATATTGATGGAATTAGCAGAGGAAAACTGATATCCCTTAGCATCCATTGCTGCCGCAAGTTCTTTGTTATTAAACATTGCCTTAACACCGCTTTGCGCATCATCAAAGTTACCGGTAATGCCAACTACTTTCGTATTAGCACCCTTCTGTGTCACCATCTGGCGTTCCTGGATCTTGCTGACACCGTTCTTTGGATAAAATACAATGATCTTCGTTCCCGGCACATCTGCAAAGCCTGCCATTGCTGCTTTACCGGTATCTCCGGAAGTTGCCGTTAAAATAACGATCTCATTGGTAATATGATTCTTCTTAGCAGAAGTCGTCAACAAATGTGGCAGAATTGACAACGCCATATCCTTAAAAGCAATTGTTGCTCCATGGAACAACTCTAAATAGTATGCACCTGCTTTTTCTACCAATGGTGCGATCTCCTTGGTATCAAATTTATCATCATAGGCACGGTTAATACAGGACTTAAGCTCGTCCTCTGTAAAATCCGTCAAAAACAACTTCATAACCTCATAGGCAGTCTCCTGATAACTCATCTTTGCAATCTGGTCCAAAGATACATCAAGCTGTGGGATCTGATCCGGCACAAATAATCCGCCGTCATCTGCAAGTCCCTTCAAGATTGCCTGAGATGCTGTTACCTTAGTCGCCGCACTTCTCGTGCTCTGATATGTTACGTTCATGTCGTCCTCCATTCCTTTTCATCCTGTTCGTTTCTGTTGATCAATGTCTTGACCATTATATTCCACATATTGCAAAATATTACACCAAAACAAAACTATCATACTTGTTTTTGATGTATTTTTCAACCCCTGTTTGACAGGGCGGCAACATCTGTCCTGTTGCAATAGATCACTGCATCCAATGCATGATCGTTTTACCCATGCTCTTATGAATATCCATCTCAAAAGCACGAACCATATCTGCCATGCTGCGCACTTCTATTCTTGCACCCACGATAGCATCCAGATAATTTACGATCTCCGGATGACTTTGATACAATTCCACCGTCTTTACAAAATCACTGCGGCCACTTCTGCTGCTTCCATACAATCGAAGTCCTTTTTCTAAAACCATCCGGGTATTGATAGGTACAGGATACTCCGATACGCCAAGCAGACCGATCGTGCCCTCCGGTTGAATATGATCTATGATCTGATCGATCGCACTCTGCGATGCCGCACCACCAACACACTCAAACGCATGATCTACAAGCAGCCCCTCCGGAATATCTGTTACGCGATACGTTGCATCTGCAAAGGCAAAGTTAGCCAATTTTTCATTATCCACTCCAAAAACAGCAAGCTTCGTATCCGGAAACATAGCTTTACAAAAAATCGCTGTGATATAGCCTAAATTGCCATCCCCCCAGATACCGATCATATTACGACGTGCATGTGCGATCCGATCAAATCGCTGCAGTGCATGAACGCTGACGGATACTAACTCCGTAAACGCTGCCACGACCGGGTCGATCCCCTCCGGAAGCACAACTAGTCTGTCCGGCTGTAAGCTGACATACTCCTGCATAAATCCGTCAAACCCACTTGCGCGGAATTTACTGGACCGCAAATAATTTTCGGCAATGATATCATCGTGTTCCGTCGGTGTATTCGGGATCATGATCACCGTCTGTCCGTAGGAAAACTGCCCGGTCGGATCGTGAACTACTTTGCCGATCCCCTCATGGATCAATGCCATCGGAAGCTTTTGTTTGAGAACTTCTGCCGGTCTGCTTCCCTGATAATATCTCTGATCGGCATGACAAATGGATAAATGTGTCGGACGCACGATCACTTCCTGTCCAAATAATGGCACTTCACCAAACTCTACTTCAAATCGTCTCGGTGCTACGAGACGGTATACCGCATTTAACATTACTTATCCATCTCCCCATTTCTGATCAATGATTCTGCCACACGCAGATCATATGGGTAGGTAATCTTAATATTGAACACCTCACCCTGTACCAAATGCACCTTTTCTCCCTTCATGACAAATATCTTAGAAGCATCCGTAAGGATTCCCTTCTCCTCATCACTTAGCGAATAATACAGGTCTTTTAATTTCTTGGCACGAAACGTCTGCGGCGTCTGTCCCTGATACATCTTAGATCTGTCCGGTACATCACTGATAATCTCTCCATTTTCGCTGGCCACGATCGTATCCGTTGCCGGTATCACGGTATCCACTGCATCATACTTCTGTCCATATTCAATATTTTCTTCGATGATGCGATGTGTTAAAAACGGGCGCACAGAATCATGTGTGACAAGCAGTGTGTCGTCATCCAAACCATAGCCTTCCTCGATATAACGAATAGAATTCATGATTGTTTCATTGCGTGTCTCTCCGCCTTCCAATACAACGACCCGGTCAGTATCCCCCATATACTGGCGAACAAGATTTCTCGTATGTTCTACCCACTGCTTCGGACACAAAACGATCAATTTCTCAAAGGCATCATGCACATAAAACTTCTCGATCGTATGAATAATGATCGGTTTATCTCCAATTTTGATATACTGCT
>ENA-ORNR01002149-ORNR01002149.1-human-gut-metagenome-genome-assembly--contig:-NODE-2149-length-16562-cov-5.199733_pt1 | contig 16562 bp, 13 predicted proteins | sample MGYA00242114_ERZ509020 | MGnify/ENA primary metagenome ERZ509020 (study PRJEB26280, sample SAMEA2338758) | human gut metagenome | biome: human gut; feature: human-associated habitat; material: faeces...
CGAAGGGGGCGCTTCGATCCGTCAGGTGCAGGAGATGCTGGGACACGAAAGCATCCTGACCACCGAAATCTATACCCATCTCGAAGGCGATCACCTGCGCGATACGGTCGAAAAGTACTTGCCGTTGTAATCGACGGGCAGCAATAACGACAAAGGACGGAATTCCGTCCTTTGTCGTTATTGTCTTTTTTCGGGAACCGCTCTCTTTCCCGGTCTGGTCCGGAGCGTTTGCCGACGGAAATAGCGGCCTGCATTCGCCCGATCAGAGAATCCGTGCGATGCACGATGCGGGCGTGAGCGTCATCGAGTCGTAATCCAATCCGGACAGCACCGCCAGCCCTGGCCGTTTGCCCGCAGCGACCTCGCCCAGCTCGGAAAAACCCAGCGCACGCGCTCCGTTCGGTGCGGCCCAGGTCAGGAGTTCCGCAAGAGGTATCTTCCCGAGATGCTGCATCTCGCCGAGCAGCGAAAGCGCCGTATTGGATGCCAGCGAATCGGTTCCGAGGCAGATATTCAGCCCGTTGCGGCGAAACAGTTCCACCGGGGGAACCAGCCGCGAAATGTAACGGTTCGAGCCGGGACACAGGCACCACCAGACCGGAGCCGTGAAATGATTCATTATCAAATCGATATCTTGCTGATTCACGCAGCAGTTGTGAACCAGGATAACGCTCCGGTCGGCCGGAACGCTCTCCACGATCCGCCTTGCCGGGGAGCCGTAATGCAGGAAATCGCACGTAAAACCCGCCTTTCGGTACCACTCCCACAACTCGCCGCGCTGTTCGAAGAGTTCGGCTTCAGCCGGCGTTTCCATGAAATGGATCGAGAGCGGTTCGTCACCCTCCGCGCAGATCTCCCGGAAAAGGGCATCCTGCACGGAGTAGATCGAGTGAGGGGTCAGCGAGGTTTCGGGATAGCGGAGCAGACGCCGCTGCTCGTCCGTCGAATCGGTATGCAGTCCGAAGACTTCGGCGAAGGTGCGGTACGACAGGCGGCTGCGGGCTTTTACGGCAAAGGCCGAATCCCCGTTGGCTACATCGCCTACGGCCTGCATTCCCTCCGCCCACATCCGGGCGTCGGCCGCAGCGATGGCCGCAGTCCGCTCCTGTTCGCTGAACTGTCCCCGCACCCGGCCCATCGACCGGGCGAAAGCGGCGAAGCCGCCGCCCTGGGCAATAGCGCCCCGCAGGTAGGAGAGTTCCAGGTGGCAATGGACATTGATAAGTCCCGGAACCAAGACTCCCGCGTAAAATTCGACACCGGGTCTGCCGTCCGGCGCGGCGCACGTTTCGACGGATTCGATGCGTCCGTCGGCCCGAACCGTCACCAGCGGGTGTTTAACGAGCTGCCTCCCCGTGAAGAGGTAGTTGGAGGCTATCCGGCGAAAAGACGGAGAAGAATTCATCGGCGAAGATTTTAAGACCCAACTGGTCGATGTAGAGGCTGTCCACGGCCTCTGCGGTTTCGGGCGTATAGGATACTTTCAGGTCGTATATCGTCACGTCGGGACGCCTGAACTTTTCGCGGGTCCCGTACAGGGAGAGTACGAGCGAACGGGCCGAACTGTCCGCCTGGAGTATCCGGGAAACACGCTCCCGGCTCGACTTCCGCAGGATCGAGGAGGATTCGCCCTTGCGGGAACTGTCGGCCTCCACCAGCCATACCCGCATACGGGGCGCGAGGTTCTCATCGAGCGAGTCGATCAGGTAGTCGAACGACACACGGTATTCGCCGGGACGTGTGTCGGGAATCCGAACCCGAAGCCGTGCGGTGTCCTTGATCCGGGTGACCCGGATCAGCGAGTCGGAATAGACCGTGCGGGTGAAACGGCGACGGGCCACGTTGTCGATCGTATCGAGTACGCCGACTTCGTACTTGTAGTAGGCGCTCTCCTCTTCGAGCAGCCGGATGGATTGTTCGACCACGTCGCTCAGCTTGGCGCTTTTGCGCCGTGAGAAGTTGCCGATAGTATAGCGGACATCTTCGGCCGTGTAACCGTAACGGCTGAAAACCGGTTCGTAAAGTTCGAGCGAGTCGAGCTTCACTCCCCGGTCCGAAACGTAGGCGTTGATGAGGTAGGCATCCCGGAAAATCCGGGCCAGCTCCTCGTCGGGGATCACCTTGTCCCGGGCGCAGGAACCGAGGGCGGTTGCCGCCGCGATCAGACAAAACAGACGGATCAATCGTTTCATATCATAGTTTGTTGTTTTTCATCACACTCCGCACGGTCAGCTCCGAAATCGCCAGAATTACCGCCCCGAAAGCCGCCGCAACGATCAGCAAATCGCTCCAGCGCATCTCTACGGGATAGCTGTATAACAACAACGTATCGACCGGGATGCGAATCATTCCGAAATGTTGCTGTGCCAGGCAGAAGCCTACGCCCAGCACGGCTCCTATCGACGCCCCCAGACCGCCGATCAGGAGTCCTTCGCCGACGAAGATCGAACGAATGAGCTTCGTATCGGCGCCCAGGGCACGCAGCGTGGCCACATCGTCCCGTTTCTCGATCATCAGCATCACGAGGGTCCCGACTACCGAGAACGAGGCGAGCACCAGGACCAGCAGCGAAATGAAGAAAACGCCCCATTTCTCGTAGGCAACCAGTCGGAAGAAGAGGGCGTTCATCTCGTCGCGGGTGCGCACCGTGAAATCGTCGCCGACGATTCCGGCGATTTCACGCCGGACCTTTTCCGCGTCCGCACCGTCGGCTACGCGCACCGAGATCGCCGATATGCGTCCCGGACGATCGAAAAGTTCCTGGGCTGCACGCAGGGAGGTAAGTGCGTATTCATTCTCGCTTTCCAAATCGAGAAAGAAGAGTCCTCCGACGTCGAGCCGCCGCACCGAATATCCATCGACGGGAAGCAACGACGAGAAACTGCCGCGCCGCAGGGCATAGACGGCGACTTCGGCACGGACCAAAGACCGGATTCCGAGCGTGCGGGCCATGTCGCGTCCCAGCACCAGTCGGTCGAGATCGCCCGTGCGAACGCTCCAACTGCCCAGCGGGATCGTTTCCTCGATCGGGAACACTTCTGTATAACGGTCGTCCACGCCTCGCAACGTGGCCATCGTCTGCAAACCGTCCCGTTCGAGCAAAACCTGCTGTTCGAGCAGGTACGAAACGACCCCGACCCCTTTCACGCGGGTCAGCGCCAGACTGTCGATTTCCGCAGATGCGAAGGTCTGCCCTTCACGGGGGGCAACGGTCAGATCGGCATCGAAGGCCGAAGACATGGACTTGGCGAAATCTCCGAAACCGTTCAGCACGGACAGCAGCACGATCATCGCCGCAACGGGCATGGCGAACGAAAGAACGCTCACACCCGCAATAACGTTGATCACCGAACGGGATTTCGGTGAAAATAGATAGCGGCGGGCAAAGAATCGGGTGAGCATCGGCCTTCGGCGGATCGCAGGTTACTCCTCGCGGTGCATCGCCCGGTCGATCTGCTCGATGTACTCCAGCGAATCGTCCAGGAAGAACTGGATTTCGGGGACCGTCTTGAGCTGGTTCCGAATCCGCTGACCCAATGCCCGGCGCAGGAACCAATTGTGCTGCTCCAGCGTGGCCATGACAGCGGCATTCTGTTCGAAGGGAAAGACGCTGACGTAGATCTTGGCGTATGAAAAATCGGGCGAAACCCGCACGGCGGTTACCGTCACGAGCACTCCCCGTACGATTTCGGCCCCCTCCTTCTGGAAGATTTCGGCCATGTCGCGCTGAATCTGTTTGGCGATCTTTTGCTGGCGTGTAGTTTCCATATTTCGGTTATTTTGTGACTCCTTTGTAATTGAAAACCTCCTTGTTCTTGTCCCGCTTGGGCGGACGGTTGTTCCACTCCGTGAAACCGGACTTGTTGAAACGGTAGCTGACGCCGATGCTGAAGGTCAGGTTATCGAGCGGGGATCGCTGGGGGGTAGTATAGAATGGATTTTCGTAGCCGTCCGTCGTATTTCCCGCATACTTGTTGTGATTGCGCAGCAGGTCCGAATAGCCGAAGTAGTAACGCACCCGAACGCTGAACTCCAGTTGCTTCACCAGTACGGCGACACCGCCGCCGCCCGCCAGACCGTACCCCCACCGGTTGTCGCGGACCACTTTGAAATCATATTCTCCCCGCCAGGGACCTTTGGCTTGTCCCGAGGAGGTGTTTGCCGCCTCTTGGTTGATGAATGTCGAGGAGATGTTGTAGGAGAAAAAGACCGCCGCATCGAGATAGACGCGCATCCGGTTTTTGAACAGGTAGATGTGCGGCTGCCAGACGATCGGCAGCATCAGCGACTTGACGCGGCGCGTGTACCATTGGTATTTGGCCGGGTCCTCTTCGGTCGGATTCTGAAGAAACGAGAATCCCCGCTGCAGATATTCGAAATCGATGCCGAAACCGCCTACGAAACGCTGGGGTCCGTAATAGCGCCACGTTACGCCCGCCGTGTAGCATCCCCAGACCACCCGGGTTTCCTCTTTGGGATAGAACCGGGCATTGCCGTAGCCGTAACCGCCCGTTACGCCCAGCGTATGCTGTGCCGCCGCTGTGCCGCCGCACAGCACCGCTCCGAGGAACAGGCATATCATTCCTAAACGCCTCATCATCTCAATCCGTTCATCATCGTGTTCATACCGCTGTTGAATCCTCCGCCCATGGTGCTCGTCGTGTTCGAGGTATTGCTGTTGGTGTTCCGCCTGGGATTCTTGGCCCGCTCTTCCAGCACCTTTTGCAAGCGCAGGGCTTCGCGTTTTTCGAGCAGCTCGGCGAGGGATTGCATCGTTACCGGCGCGAATACCTTGTTCATATCGATAGTAAGTTCCACTTCCCAGTTCTCCTTCGCCGCGAAGGTATCGATATTTTTATCGTCCATATAGTATTCGGCCCGCTCGGGCTGCCGCCGTTCCACCAGATTGCCCGTGTCCCAGCGGCCGTTATCGTTCATGTCCTCGATGATGCGGAACTTCACGTTGCCGGCCGGTACGTAATTGAAACGGCATACTCCGCTGTGCACGCCGGTTTTTTCCTGAAGGAGTTTTCCCGATTCGTTCAGCAACTGCACGATGTAGCTCGCCTCGTCGCTTTTACCGACCACATTGACGATGAACGTAGCGAATTTCTCGGGATCGACACCCGTGTAATTGACTGCGATCGAATCGTTTTGCTGCTCCGCCACATCCGCCAACGCTCCTTTGGGGATGGTCAGGGCATAATTGTTTTTCAATTGCCAGGGAACATCCAGCCACCAGCGCCGCATGTTGGCCGTATCCTGCTGCCATCGGATCCGGATCGGACGCGGTTCCTCCTTGTCCATCTGTTCGGTCAGCACGACGGCAGCCGAGTCGAACCGGACCAGCGGATAGTCGAATTCGACGTACAGCTTGGTTTCGGGGGTAACGGAACCGGTCGTGGAAAACTTGTAGGTAAACGTACTCGGCTTCTCCGGTTCGACCCACTCTTCGCCGGCAGCCAGTGTCTTCTCTTTCTCCTTTTCGAGCTGCTCGCGCTCTTTAGCCTCCTCTTTCGATTCGATATACCGCCAGGCCAGTTTCAACTTCTCGGTCGAGGGAAGCAGCCGGTCGAGGGAGTCGTGCTTCATGTAGGTAATTTCTCCCCGGATGGTATCGGGCAGACTGGCCGAAGGAACGTCGAACCACAACGCGATCGTATCGCGGTTGCGTGATTGAGGCTCAATGATTACGCGGTCGGCATGGGCGCGTATGTAGCGCACGGCACGTTGTATATCTTGTAGAGGAGCCTTGTAACATGTCTTGACATCGGGCGATTGCGGGAGGCGATGTTGCAAGACAAAGGCCGTGATTCCCATCGTATTGAACCATTTGGCCAGTTGGAATCCGCTGATTTGGTAGGCCAGCCGAGCATATCCTCCACCCGGAACGATGATGACGGCGGCGCCTTTGTTTTCGGCTCGGGAGGTCTCAAAAAGATAAAGCCCAGGAGTTCCGACCCGGTAGATTCGTTCGTTGGCTATACTGTCGGGCAGATTCAGTCCCCGGCTATTAGGCATTTTCCCTTTTTTCCAAAGGGGAATAAATTCTTGTGCTTCGACTGTTGTCGTCATGCATACAATGCAAAGAAAGAATACAAGTTTTTTCATGGCATAGGAAAGTTTTTTTGATAAGAACAGGACAAAAGTATGAAATTCGTCTTTTTCTGTCGGTTTATTATATGGTAATTTCGATACGGTTCCCTTCCGGATCGGAAACGATACTTTCATAATAACCGTCTCCTGTATGTCGGGGATTACTGAGTACCGGGTATCCGTCTTCTCGTAATTTCTTTGTCAGGGAATCTACAATATCTTTCTCACCGACAGAGATGGCAAAATGTGCCAGTCCTCGCAGGTTGCCATTCTCCGGCCGATTTTCTATATCGGGCGTGTGCATCAGCTCTATGCGGGTCCCACCTTTCCCGAAAGTCAGGAAGTAGGAGGAGAATTTTTTTGAATTGTTGACATACATCTCGCCGCATTCGGCATCGAAATATTTCGTATAGAATCGGCGTAACAAATCCAAGTCTTCGGTCCAAATGGCCAAGTGTTCTATCTTCATTTTATAACAGAAAAATCATTTCCGCAAATATAACCGGAAATTGAGATTTATTCCTATATTTGCATAAAATAAGTCTGATAAAATATATTTAAATTGTACCTGTAAGATATTTAGGGCAATATAACGTTAAAAAATGGAGGTGAAAGACAGAAAAACGTAAGAAGCACAAAAGGAAATCGTCCGTTTTAAAAATGGAATCCCAAAGGTTGGAATTAAAACAAATTTAAAAACTACTCAAAAAAGTGCTTCCATTTATAGCTAGAAATGGACAAATTACATATTAGCTTTTAGCTATTGTTCTCTTCATTCAGAATACCGCCAATATTCATCTCTGAGAACAAGTAGACTGAAAGTTCATGCTGATAAGGCGTGGGCTATTCTGTACTTGTTAGAGATAAGGTCACTTGGCGGTAACCGTGAATGAAGATAAGTAAGAATGGTTACACGCCCTTTTTGTATTAATTTATAAAATAAACATGAAATCTCAATTAAAAATTATACTATTTCTTGTTATTGCGACTATCATTGCGAATGAAGCTAACGCACAGTTCAATAATACAGATGTGCTATTTTACATTGATGTGGAAGCTTCTCTGGCTAATCCACAAACAAATGTTTATATATGGAAATTTAGAAACGGAAATTTGTATAAAATAATGAAAATTGGCACTACATTAGCCAATGTGTCTGAAAATCTTAAAAAAGATATGTATTATTATGAGAAAGACGAAAAACAATCATTTAGTAGCTGTTGGATAACGAAAAATTCATATAATAAAATTATGTCAAATATAAAGTGGATTGTGTATTCCCTTTCTATAGAAGGTCTTCACTCGTTTACAGGAGCATTCGGAGAAACAGTAGAAGGTTATCCAGACTATAACTGTTATGGAGCTTTCAAAAAAGATCTATCTGAATATACATATTCAGAAAGAACCAGACTATGACGGAGCTGGTAGATTTATTTTTCGCAGAATATCTAAGTCTGAATTGAGAAATCTAAAATTTTCTATGACACGAGATTTTTTACAATAACATATTTAGTTTAGAAGTTGTGCCCGACACGAACTAAGGGTATAAAGTAATGAAAAAGCAATTCTTATTTGTATTTCTTTTTGTCTTTGCAGTAGGAACAGCAGACGTATTTCCATTCAATGCAGAAATGCCTATGAATAGAGAAAGTGCTATGACCTCTGTTCCCAGTGACGGTACATATACTCGTACACAATACTTTGTTACGGTATGTACGGAGTCTGGACACAGCAAAGGAACATATACCATATATTTACATAGGGGTAAAAAGTATATAAGTTTTAATAATACATGGGTGTGTATCCAAGGGAAGAGTCGCTTTGCCTATCGAGGAAACTGGTATGTAATAAAGTGAGTTTTATTTATTAAACAAAATCAGTTTAAAAAGTTGAGAGAAAACAAGAATATATTTTCTTGTTTTCTCTTTATGATTTTGGGTGGGTATAACCTGTAAGCCGCGTCCATGAGAATAAAAAGGAGAAAATCAAAAGCTAAAAAAACGCCTACACTATACATTGCATATATTATTTTTGTTTTCGGAAGATAAAAAGATAAAGCTTTTTTCTATTATCAAATAACAGTTAGGAAGTATATTGTTTGCGAATATAATAATTTTTATTTTAAAAGTGAAATAAATTATGTTTTTGTATAATTATTTGATTAATCATGATGTGAAAACTATTTTGGACGAGAATAGCTGTGAAAAGTTTGTTGAATATTTTTTGTTCATGGAAGTCGGGTAAGATATAGGATTGAATGGAGTTGGCTTGAAATCGTTTGCCGGTATTTCGACAAGTGGTAAAATTTTTCCTTGCGTAGCGAGATAAAAGATCTCTTGTTAAAATGTAGAATAGATTTGTTTTTCCTGAAACCTCATATTACTTTTGGACATACGCTTGAAAAAAGACACACAATGATTTCCGAGCGTTCATCAAAAGAGCCGATATGAAAGTTTCCGTTTATACAGCCGATTTGAGAAGCGAACTCCCGATGCGGTATGCCGAGGGCGGTGTGCGTGCCGGATTTCCCAGTCCGGCGCAGGATTATGAGACCGAGGCGATTGATTTGAACAAGGAATTGGTACGGCACCCTGCTACGACCTTTTACGCCCGAGCTTACGGAGATTCAATGCACGATAGCGGTATAGACGATGGCGACCTGCTTATAGTAGACAAGTCGATCGAGCCACAGGAGGAAGATATTGTAGTGGCTTTTGTCGATGGCGAATTTACATTGAAGCGTATACGTATGGATAGAGCGGCCGGTTGCTTGTGGCTCATGCCTTCTAACGACAATTATCCGCCCATACGTGTTACTTCCGAAAACCACTTCATGGTATGGGGCGTGGTTACGTATAATATCAAGCGTCAACTCAAACGTTCGAAATGATAGCTCTGGTCGATTGTAATAACTTTTTTGCGTCATGCGAGCGGGTTTTCAATCCCTCTTTGCAAAATAAGCCTGTCGTTATACTTTCCAATAATGACGGTTGCATCATTGCCCGCAGTAATGAGGCCAAGGCATTGGGTATCGCTATGGGGGTACCGTTGTATCAGGTAAGGGAACTCCTCGAACGGGAAAATGTCGCAGTGTTCAGCAGCAATTACAATCTTTACGGGGATATGAGCCGTAGGGTCATGTGCCTTCTTTCTGAATTTACCCCAGATCTTGTTCCTTACTCGATCGATGAGGCTTTTCTCGATTTTACCGGAGTGTGTACCGAAGATCGTTTCCGGGATTACGGCCGACGGATTGTGGAGACCGTCGAGCGGGGTACCGGCATACCCATAACCATCGGTATCGCTCCGACCAAAACGCTGGCCAAAGTCGCCGGTTATTTCGGTAAAAAATACCCGGGGTATGGGGGTGTTTGCCTCATTGATAGTGAGGCGAAACGGATCAAGGCGCTCGATAGTTGTCCCATAGGAAAGGTTTGGGGGATAGGGCGTCATCTTTTGGTCAAGATGGAATATTACGGGATAAAGACAGCCGGGGATTTTGTACGTCGTCCCGAGAGTTGGGTACGCCGTAATTTTACCGTTACGGGAGTACGCACATGGAAAGAGCTTCAAGGAGAAAATTGTATCGGTGAAGACGATTTACCGCATAAGAAAAGCATTTGTACCAGTCGCAGTTTCCCCGATCAGGGAGTGGCTCTCCATGCGCAACTCGAAGAGGCTGTTGCCAATTTTACGGCCTCGTGTTGCCGTAAGCTCAGGCGGCAGCATGCCTGTTGCCGGGCAGTTACGGTATTTGCCCATACGAGCCGTTTCCGAAGAGATATGCCGCAAAGCTATATTTATCATACCCGTTATCTGCCGGTACCGACCAATAATGTGAGCGAACTTATCTCTGTTGTCGTGCAGTTGTTGCGGGAAAAATATCCCGAAGGAGATACATATTATTATAAGAAAGCCGGAGTGATGGTGTGGGATATAACTCCCGATGAGGCGGTCCAGACCTATCTTTTCGATTCGGTCGACCGGCAGAAACAATCGGCTCTTGCCGAGGCCGTCGATCGTATCAATAGAAAAAACGGTCGCGATACAGTGCGTATAGCTTTGCAGGGTTATGATGTCAGTTGGCATTTGAAGTGCGAGTATAAAACATGCCAATATACGACCCGTCTCAATGAAATAATACGAGTGAAGAGCTGACGGTTATCGTATCGAGAATTTATTCGGAAAAACACATAGGGGGGAATCCATGATTCACCCCCTATGTGTTTGGGTACTCGAAGCGGGACTGCAATATTGTTTTTTTGCGATTTCTTGTTGTATTTATCGATTAATGCACCTTGTTATTTATCAACGGAATAAAGAAAATAAAGCACCATAAGGAAACATTAGGAAACATTTAGGAGGACTTTTGGCGGACTTTTTTTATATTTGTCGGGGACAAAAAACTTCCAATATGGCCACAATCAAGCGATACATTTCACCAAAAGTCGATAAGCGGGGAATGTCAGAGATTTTCTTTCGCATCAGCCTTACAAAGAATGTGAAATACCGTGTGAAAAGCGGTATATATATTAATGCTACCCGATTCAAGGACGGAGAAATCATCAAGCCGAGAGCCAATCAAAAGGAAATAGTATTGCTTAGAGGTATAGAACGTTCGTTAGAAGAAATAGAAAATGCTCTACTCGACTTCTTCGTTACCGTGCCCGCACAGTCGGTAAGCAGGGACATGATAGAAACCATTGTCGGACGGTTTCATAATTGGGGCGGCGACGAGATGCAAGGAAACGAAAAACATCACGGGTTCTTCGATACGTTCAATGACTTTTTGGCAAGCCGAGATTTTTCCAAAAGCCGCACAAACGGATACAAAACCCTTTGTCGGGCTTTGCATCGTTATGAGGTGCACCGTGCGACGATTCGTGAGGGCAATTACAAAATAGATCTTGATACGTTTTCAGCCGATGATCTTGCCGATTTTGAGAAGTTCTTCCGCACAGAATGGGAGTTGTACGAGCAATACCCGGAGATCACATCCAGTGAGGATGCTGCAGTACTGCATGTGGATAACAATAATGTAGCGGAAGACATGAACGGTGCTGTTGATGGAGAAGGAAAAGTCGTATTCGATGCTCCGCATTTTTCTAAATATGTCATTGTTCAAAAAGGTAAATCAAAGGTTAACGTTACTATTGAATACTATGATGATACCCAGACTCCAAAGGCTATGATATATGCAAGCAAAAAGGAATTATCACCTGGGGAAAGCATAAGCAATTATGACATAGCTGATAACTGGAACATAAATTGGGCAGAGAAGAGTACTACAGATGGAAAATTTGAAAGTATATCAAATCTTGATGAAATCCAAGTCGTAAGCGATTGCATAATTAGGGTATATTACACTCCTCAAGAAAAAACACTTGCTGGAAGTACTACATTTTATGACTATACCGTTAAAGCCGGTAAACAGGATGGATCTTGGGGCTTTAGTGATACATATTATTCATTTAATCAGTTGACAAATGACAAATCACCAAAAGTTAGTGAAAACAAAAAACTTATTGCAGGCACGAATGATTCAAACGTTGGTCAAAATTATCCGGAGTATCAACAGTATAAGATTAGTTTGCCAGATAGTAACGGTAATACAAAAGATGCAAACTGTTATACTGGAGGAGATAGTACAATCCCAGGATTGCTAAAAGAAATTGATGATAACGGTAATGTAATATTCAATTACGCAGAACCGGGATTTTTTGTGGATAGCGATTATAGCGTTCAATTCGGAGGAAGTATCTTCGGTGGAAGTGAAAAGAGATTTCTGAGAAAAGTGTATAAAGATTACACTTTGGAATTTGCCCGAAAAGGTGATACTTATACACTTAATGGCGTAAGAAATAAGGATAACGGTTGGGTTACAGGCGCAGGAAACAATTTCTATCCGTTAAACAGTGTGAAACCTTCTTATGAAGATAGTGAAAGAGGCAATAACAATTATTTCGGAATGCGATATGATGTCACATTCAAGATTGGTGATTATGTAGGACCACTTAATTACAAATTCACAGGTGACGATGATTTATGGGTAGTTCTTGATGGTAAGAAAATAGTAATTGATCTTGGTGGTATTCATAGCGCAGCAACAGGAAATGTTGATTTGTGGCAGTATATTGGTGATAAAGAAAATCTGACAGAAGCACAAAAACAACAGACTCATACATTGACAATCCTTTATATGGAACGTGGTGCAGGCGCATCTAATTGTCAGATGGAGTTTACTCTTCCATCAGCGAAGATACAGCAAGTCGATAAAACAAAGATGACAAACATTTCATTCTATAAAACAGATGCAGATGGAACCGGTCTTTCCGGTGCACAGTTTACATTAACGAATGACAGCACAAAGACCACAATGTATGCAGCTTCCGAAAGTGATGGATTGGTTCAGTTCCAGCAGCTCGTAGCCGGAACCTATACATTAACAGAAACACAGGCACCAAAAGATTATGTTACACCAACAACCTCATGGAAAGTAAAAGTAACTGCTGATGGTAATAATGGTTTAAGCACAAAGATATACCAGGCAGATGGTACAACAGAACTTGGAAAGCTTACCGGTGGTGAATACCAGATTATCAACTCAGCAAGCACACCAGTACAGCCTCCGACACCGGGCATTGTTGAAACAAAGAAAGAACTGTCTCATGAAAAGTATATTGCTAAGAATGAAGATGGTACATACAATCTTACGTTAAATGTTTCAGGTGCAGTTGGAAGCGAGTCCTATGCGAATAAGCTGGATGTACTGTTCGTGATGGATACGTCGAACAGTATGAAACGTGGAATGGATTCTTCGCGAGACCAAAATAACTACACAACGAATAGTAGTAGTCGTTTCTACAATCAGCAAAAAGCTGTAGAAGATGCTGTTGCGAAATTGAAAAACAAGAAAAATGTAGATGCTCAATTTGCAGTGGTGGCGTTTGATACACAAGCGGGTATCAAAACAGATTGGACAAAGGGCTCGATTACATATCCCACCAGAGTTGGAAATTATTCGGGTTATAACAAAAAGGCCGGTGGAACAAATTATGAAGCAGGATTAATAAAAGCAAAGGAATTGCTTGATAGCGGACGAACTAATGCAACAAAAATAGTTGTATTTCTGTCAGATGGTGATCCAACCTTCTACTACAAAAAGAATAGCCAAGGTAATATAACTGGAATTGGTGGTGGTGACGGAAATAGCTATAGTGATACAGCAATGGCCAATGCCCAAACTCAACTTAGCAAAATGAGTATGAACTACTTCTACACAGTCGGAGTTGGTCCTGAAGATAGTTACAATCATTTATCAAGTCTGATCAGCAATGCTCCGAGCGGAACAGTAACCGGTAGTTACAACGGTACAGATTCAAGTAATTTGAAAAATGCTTTTGATACAATCATCAGAGATGCAACAGAACTTCTTTGTACAGATGTAACTGTAACCGATACGTTAACCGATGAAGTTGAATTAGTTAATCAAGATTTACAGGTGGTTGTCAAAGATGAAACTGGAAAGGTTATCACCAAACTGAAAGATGCTTCAGGAGATGAAGTAGCCGTATCAGAGATTATAACTGTCAGTACAGCGAAAGACTCAAACGGCAAGACTCAGATTATTATGCGATTTGAACCTGGCTATAAGCTGGAATCAGGTTACACGTATTATGTAACAGCAAAAATCCAGCCAACTACAAAAGCCTATCTGAAGTATCAGAATGAAAGCTATACAGATACTGGTGATGAAAATACAGACGAATATCTTGAAACGGATAAAAAACCTGGAAAAGATACTAGGAATGATGGAACATCTTCAAAACAAAAAGGATTCTATTCAAACGAATCAGCAAATGTAACATACAAGTACAACAATAAAACATATGAGAAACCTTATGCAAAACCCGTTATACAGGTAAATGCCAGTACAGATTCTCATACAGTGGTTAAACAGTGGGAAAATGACTCAGATAAAGTAGCCGTTGGCGTCGAGTTGAAGGCTTATGTAACAGAAGCGGCGGATTCTCAAATAAACGCTGATAATCCGAAGTATCTTACAAGTGCAGATGTAAAAAATCTTCCGACGTCCATGCAAGTTAATTTGTCAGAAGCAAACAAATGGACCTATACCTGGGAAAATCTTCCGGATAAATACTTTTACGAAACTACAGATGGTATCAAAGAAACAGCTATCCATTACACAGTAGAAGAAGTCCAGACAGAGGCTACAAACGCATTTTACGGTCAGGTTACTGAATCAGATGATGGAAAGACCACTACGATTCTGAATAAGAAGAAAGATCAAGAGGATAAGCCGTTTATTGAAGTGACCAAAACGTTTGAAGGACTTACAAAAACACAGATTCAAGAGTTGGCTAATTCAGAGAATCCATATACAATTACATTGATTCATACTGATACAAACACGTCTAAAACGCTTATAATGAATGCAGGTAAATTAAACGATATACTTCAGAGCAATGATAACAAAAAAGTATGGACATATACCTGGAAACTGGAAGATTGTTTGGATGGCACATACAAAGTCAGTGAAAGCAATTACGGTAAAGATGGATACGATGTAACTGTCACTGTCAATGGACAACAAGTTACAAATTGGAATGATTTTTCAGTAAGTACAAAGCAAGCAACAATAGAAGAATATAAACAATCTGAAAATACTACTACGTGCTCACCAAAAACGTTTTCTATAGGCAAAGTTAATTTAATTGTTGCAAAGCTCACTGCGAACGAAGGATATTTCGTGTGGACAAACACACCGGTAAGCATCAGTGAACGTAAAGAGATAGTGAAATTGATAAATGATAAAATCGATGGAATCAAAGGAATCGGATTTAGTCCAGAAGCAGAATTACAAAAATGCTATTTCTATAGTGGAAATGGAATAAAAGACACGTTGGTATTCAGAAATGGTGAGATCAAGTATGACGGGCAGGATGTACTTACGTTTGATGCATCAAAACAGTGGTCTATGTTTGCAGCTGGAACGTACACATTTACCGAACCACAGAACGCTGAGATTCAGATCACGAATACTTATTCGGAACAAACTGCAGATTTAGATTTGATTAAGACTTCAGTAACCGGAACAAAATTTGATGGCGCAGAATTCAAGCTGTATAAGAAGAATGATGAGGGAGCATATGAACTTCAGAAATTTGAATATACAGATGAGTCTGGAAAAAATCAGACAAGAGAAACCATCCAGGTAATAAATACCGAAGGATCAAAAGCTGAACTTAAAAATCTTCAGTCTGGACAGTATTATCTGGAAGAAGTAAAGGCACCGGAAGCTTGTATGTTGTTAGCAGACAAGATTTATTTCAAACAGGAAAAGGGTAAGATTACTTTAACAGATAAGGAGGGAAAAGCACTTTCAAGTGAACCTACAATGTGGACACTTTCGAACACAGCTGGAAAATATACCTTAACTGTAAAAAACGAAATTCTCTATTCCCTCCCATCAGCTGGAGGCACCGGAATTTACTTGTATATGATTGGCGGTATCTTACTTATGTTTGCAGCCGTATGGATCTTATATAAAAACAAATGCAAGGAGGTGCTGGAAAAATAATTGTAAGAATTAATTTTTCAGTGGCTTCTTGCCACACAAAAACGTTATTATCCCATATGAGGGGACAATAAAAAATGGGCAAAACCCTTAAAAGAAAAGGAGACAAAATATGAAGAAGATGAGAAAAATCTTTGCAGTGTTATTAACACTGGCTATGGTACTCGGAATGAGTATGACATCGTTTGCAGCGGATGCAAAAGCAACAATTACACTTAAAAACTTTGACACAGCTAATAAAGTTGAGTATATGCAGATTATCCAGAAAGATGAAACCAAAACTTCTGGTTGGGCATTTACTAATGGTGCAGGAGCATGCTTTACAAAAGCATTCGGACTTACAGATTCAGATGATGCACAGCAGCAGGTTATCTGGGGATTAATTAAGTATAATGATAATAATGTTAAATTACCAACAGGTGTAACTGCAGAAACTGCTACAGCAGCAAAAATTGACTTAGCATTAAGTAAAGTTGCAGCACTTAATGGTTTCACAGAATCAACAGATAAAACAAAAATCGAAGTAAGCGCAGCTGGTATTTATGCAATCAAAGCAGAAGAAACAGGATTTACTTATAAAACAGCAACAGCATATGTAGGATTTGGAGAACCATATCCAGCATTAACAAATGCAGAAGTAACAGCTAAAAAATCTCCAACAACTGTAGACAAAACAGTAGCTGATGACGATCATGTAGTAGCAATCGGAGATATCGTAACTTATACAATCGAAGCATATGTACCATTTATTGATGCAGCTAATACAGAGAACAGAACATTTACGATCACTGATGAAATTACCGGTGCAGATTACTACTTAGCCGGTCCAAACGCTGTTAACAGTGTTACAATGGAAGGCACAGATGGC
>ENA-ORNR01002150-ORNR01002150.1-human-gut-metagenome-genome-assembly--contig:-NODE-2150-length-16558-cov-3.153790_pt1 | contig 16558 bp, 7 predicted proteins | sample MGYA00242114_ERZ509020 | MGnify/ENA primary metagenome ERZ509020 (study PRJEB26280, sample SAMEA2338758) | human gut metagenome | biome: human gut; feature: human-associated habitat; material: faeces...
GAATTCGTTTCATAAAGAACCTCCGTAGGAATGGCATATATTGTAATCACTTACGCATTGCACTGCATGTATAAAAACATCATTCTTACTTTTGCAAAACAGCCCCTTTCGTCGCCCGTTCGTCGAATCGATCTTGCTGCTTTATAAATGCATCAGGCGGTCTATTTCTTACATAATTTTTGCTTTTTGACATTTCAGCCAATTAGAGCATTGTCCCTTTGTGCAAAGTTTCAACTTGTGTTCTGGGACTTGTTTTATCTGCCAAACGATGCTTATAATCATTTCGCGGGGTATTTCACCTCGTGAGGAGGTTGTCCATGCTATCGTACTTACTTGCTGCGCTGGAAAGCGAAGAAGATAAGCGCAGATTTACAGAATTATACGAAGAAAATCATGTGCGTGCTGAGCAGACGGCGCTCCGTATTTTGAGAGATCCTCACGATGCCGAAGATGCCGTGCAGGACGCATTCATCCGAATCCTGAATATGGGGGACATGGTGTGTGTCGCTACCATCCGTAATCTTGCGTTTACGGTCGTCCAGAACATTTTGGTCGACCGGCTGAGGGGACGGGTGAGAAAAGCTGAGGCCTATTCGTATATGTATGACTTCCGGTCGGAAGCCTCGGACGAGATGGAGCAGAAAATACATGCCCAAAGTCTGGTGGAGAACGAACATGTACGGATGAAGGCATTGCCATTGGCTTGCCGGAACGTGTATTACCTGAACCGTTTCAGGGAGAAGTCGGCCGAGGAGATTGCACAGCAACTCCATGTCAGCCGCCGCACGGTACAGGCGCAAATACAGAAAGGCCGTATGTTGGTTAGGGCTTATCTTAAAGCTGTCGGGGAATATTGAATCCTGAGTATGTTTTTGTATTTTTACCTTAAAAAAGAAAAGAGCCATGGATATATTGAGATTTTGTTGGTGTGCCGTGTGGGTGATAGGAACAGTGAATATATGGGGAGCACGTGTGGCCGGAGTTTGGGACGAGATTGTCTTCGGACAGCCGTCTTCCGAGCGTAGACATGGTTTTTCCGACAAGGCAACCGAGATTGTCAGAGGAGGGATGGAAGAACCGGCCCGTGTGTTGTTGCCTGTGCCCGGCGAACGAGTGGAGGGTGGTAATATGACCTTCACGATGGAAGTGGATCCGGAGCGGCAGAATTACTTCACCGCCCGTTTTTGGGGTTCCGACAGTGGGAACAGCAATCTGTTGATATTGTTTTGCGAGGGAAAGCAGGTGGGTTACCGCCATTTGGGCGACTACGACGTGTTGGATATCGCCAATGAGGATTTGCCGCGTCCGGGACATTTTACTTATACCACCGTGCCCTTGCCGCTCAGCATGACGAAAGGGAAGAAGAAAATAGAATTGAGCATCCGCTCCACCGGACGTATCGCACGTTACGGAAATTCTTTCGACGCGTACCAGAAAGTAATGGAGAAACCGTCGAAGGCCATTTATAAAGGGTATACCCATACAGAGGCCTGTTTCCGGCCTTCCAAGAAAGAAATTCGGGAATTCGAGCAGGGAGAGCGCCGGGTGCGTACGGCACCGGGTGAAGAAGTCATGGAGGAAGTCAGGCAATTTGTGAACCGCCAGATATCCGGCTATATGAAGAAAACGGAAATCGATCAGGAAACTGCAGCCCTTTTGGCATACGCTTACCACGAACCTTGGACGGTGGCTTACCGGAACAAAGCCGTGGCGGAGCTAGTCATCCGTACGGCCGACCAATATTATGAACGTTTTGCCCGTGAACCCAAATCGGTTTACGACGGTTCATGGCTGACAGTTGGTCCCCTGTGCGAGGCTTTGAATGTATTCTTGCCGGAGATTCGTGAAGTGTGGGACGGGAAAATGGCCAACGGGCGTACGCGGAGGGAAAACTGGACGGACATGTTTGCCGCGTGTGTGGACTATGCCAAGACACACCGCCGTTCGTACACCAACCAAAGCATGATTGTGGATTTACATCTGTATAACGTGAACCGTATGTTGGCTGTTTTTGCACCGGAAAAGGCTCTGCCTGTCTGGCAAGCCTTGGCGTTCATTTATGAATCCATGGGCATAGCCCCGTGGTCGGGCAGTTTGTCGGCCGACGGGCTGCCTACGTGGCCGTTGGGGAAGACATATTACCAGTTTTCACAGGACGGACTGAGCAAGGAATTGGGCTACGTGGGCGGCTATGGCGAAATACTGAACTGGATGGTGCATCTTTATGAGGCTACGGGTGAACGCGGCCTGACGGACACTCGTGACCCCTTGGTTCGTGCCCAGATGTTGAAAATCCTGCATGCGCGGAGCCATTTCCGTTATCCCACGCCAGATAATGAGGGATATGCCGCCATGCGTGGCGAATCGGTCATCGGTTGGCGTGATCATGGCTATTATCCGGCAGGCATCACTTACGGTGAGCGCGGCTACCATCGCGAGGGTACGCCCATCATGGCTGCGGCCGCCACGTTGGATCCTGAAGCGGTGGCATACGCCCAACAAATGATGGAGGACAACCAGTTCTTTGCCGTGGTCAAGGAGAAGATGAAAGACCGAGGATTGAATTCCACCTATACGCTCTTGCGTTTGCCGGGCGAATATGAGCTGATTATGAAACAGCCGCGCCGTGAAGGACGTCTGCCCATGTCGGAAGGCATGCCGGACGTGCTGTTTTCGGACGAGGAAGTAGGCGTGGTGGCGTTGAAGAACGGGGATGAAATCCTATACACATCTTTGTATTGGCGGGCCAATTTCGCGGTGAACTTCTTGGCGCGTGTACACTACATCACTCCTGAATGCGACCGTGTGGCCACCGTGTTCGAAGACATCCGGTATACACCGAGCGGATATACCTACACCCGTCCCGAACGGAACAATCTCTTTTTCTCTCCCGCGCGGAATTTCTATCCCGAGGTAAAGTCGGCTCATACCGGTGAGCAGCTTCCGATAGCGAGGATACCCGATGGTGTGGAGTTTAAGCCCGGACAGGAAAGCGTCTATGCCGGAAAGGGGGATTTCTATACCTTGCGTTACGGTAAATATCTGATAGCCATGAACTGTACCCGTGACCGGACATTCGAGGTGGCGGTCCCGACGGAGGGACGGGTACATACCTTCCCCGGAAAAGAAGTCGTAAGGGATAAGGTCTTGACAGTACAGCCACGTTCGACAACGGTACTGATAGTGGAATGATCAATCTAATAAAATAAAAGAATGGAGTTGAATGACAGGAACCCGTGGCAGAGGAAGGCGGCACGGGCATGGGGAATATTGTGCCTTGCCGTTTGCTTGCCTGTGGGAAGTGAAGCACGTAACGTTTGTCTTTCCACGCCGAACACTTCGCTCGTGTTGGATGTGGAACAGGGTGAAGAACCGAAGTATGTATATTATGGGCGCAGCCTTTCACCGTTGGATGTGGAAAACATCGGCTACGTCAGGAACTGTGACCAACCGGCTTATCCGGCTTATGGACTGGACTGCCCGCACGAGGCGGCATTTGCCGTCCGGCATAGTGACGGGAACTTGTCCACGCAGTTGGAGGTGTGCGCGATGGAAGAAAAGGATACCGGTGAGGCCCGTACGCTTTCCATCCGAATGAAAGACAAGGTATATGATTTCTATGTGACGTTGTATTACAAGGCTTATCGGGATGTGGACATTATCGAGGCATGGTCCTCTTTCCGCAACGAAGAGAAAGGCGAGGTGGTGCTCGGGCAGTTTGCTTCAGCTTATTTGCCCGTGCGTCGCGGCGACGTATGGTTGTCCCGCCTTTACGGGGCGTGGGCCAATGAAGCGCGTTTGGTGCAAGAGCCTTTGCGTCCCGGTATGGAGGTCATCCAAAACAAGGATGGCGTGCGCAATTCCCACACCGCCCATGCGGAAGTGATGTTTTCCTTGGATGGCCGTCCGCAGGAAGACAACGGGAGGGTCATCGGGGCGGCTTTGTGCTATGGCGGTAACTACAAGTTGCGTGTCAATACCGATGAAAGCGAATACCACCATTTCTTTGCCGGCATCAACGAAGACCGTTCGTCCTGGCATCTGGGGCGGGGAGAAGATTTCACCACACCGCCGTTGGCCTTGACGTTCAGCAGTGAAGGTTTGGGGCAGGCCAGCCGGAACTTCCACCGTTGGGGGCGTAAGTACAAGTTGGCGCATGGCGACCGTGAACGCAAAATCCTGTTGAACAGTTGGGAAGGGGTATATTTTAAAATCAACGAAGAAGGTATGGAAGCCATGATGTCCGACATCGCGGCCATGGGCGGAGAGCTTTTCGTGATGGACGACGGGTGGTTTGGCGGAAAATATCCGCGCAACAGCGACAAGACTTCTTTGGGCGACTGGGTGACCGACCGCCGGAAACTGCCCGGAGGGGTGGGCAAGTTACTCCGTGAGGCAGAGAAGCGCGGCATCAAATTCGGTATTTGGATAGAACCTGAAATGACGAATACCCGGAGCGAACTGTATGAGAAGCATCCCGATTGGATTGTACAGGCTCCCGGACGAGAGCCGGTAACCGGTCGCGGCGGGACACAGTTGGTGTTGGATTTGTCCAATCCCGATGTGCAGGATTACGTGTTCGGCGTGGTGGACAGCCTAATGACGAAGTATCCCGGTATAGATTATATCAAGTGGGATGCCAATATGGGCATACTGAATCACGGCTCGCATTATCTCGAAGGTAACCGGCAAAGCCATCTGTATATAGCCTACCATCGCGGATTTGAGGCGGTGTGCCGCCGTATCAGGGAGAAATACCCTGACTTGACCCTGCAAGCTTGCGCACAAGGCGGAGGACGGGCCAATTACGGTGTGTTGCCTTACTTCGACGAGTTTTGGGTGAGCGACAACACCGATGCCTTGCAACGCATCTATATGCAGTGGGGGACATCGTATTTCTTTCCGGCCATGGCCATGGCCAGCCATATCAGTGCGGCACCCAACCACCAGACATTCCGTACGGTACCTTTGAAGTTCCGTATCGACGTGGTTATGAGTGGCCGTCTCGGTATGGAGATACAACCGAAGGACATGACGGAAGAAGAGAAGGAGATGTGCCGCAGGGCCATCGCGGATTACAAGACCATCCGTCCGGTCGTGCAGAAAGGAGACCTTTACCGCCTGTTGTCTCCTTATGAGGGTTTGGGAGCCGCTTCCTTGATGTACGTCTCGCAGGATAAGGCGGAGGCTGTGTTCTATTGGTGGAAGACGGAACATTTCATGAACCAGCACTTGCCACGTGTCAGGATGTCCGGGCTGGATGCCGAGAAGAACTACCGTATCCGCGAGTTGAACCGTATCGACAACCAGCCCTTGCCTTACGAGGGTAAGGTCGTGAGCGGGGCTTTCCTGATGGCCAACGGCTTGGAGTTGCCATACGTGCATCAGGTGGAACGCAACCGTAAAAACGCTTATTCAAGCAGAGTGATTTACTTGGAGGATGCCGGGGATTGATGATGTTTCCTGCGGTTTTCCTTTGATTGTCATAACCTTAAAAAGAACGTGAAATGAAAAAGTTGGTAGTATGGGCCGTGTGCGTCGCGGCATGTATTCCGGGGTTGGCGCAGACTTTGCAAGCTCCTTTCGTACATCCGGGGTTGAACCATTCCCGTGCCGATTTGGACCGGATGAAAGAGAAAGTCCTGGCTAAGGAACATCCTTGGATTGAGGGGTGGGATTCCTTGTGCAATTTCCGGGATTCCCGTGCAGATTTCAAAGCCAGTCCGAAACCTACTTTAGGAGGGTCTGACGGTACGCGGCAAAGGGCCGAACGCGATGCGAAGGCGGCCTATTACAACATGTTGCGTTGGTATGTGACCGGAGATGAGTCGCATGCCCGTTGTGCCGTGGACATATTGAACGATTGGTCGAACAGCATAAAAAGCGTGGTGACGGGAGAATTGTTCATGTTGCCGGTAGCGGCTTTTATGAAAGCTGCCGACCTCGTCCGGTTGTATCCCGGATGGGAGCAGGAAGATCGGGAGCGTTTTGAAAAAATGGCCCGTGATTATTTCTATCCGGCTTGCCGGGATTTCTTGGGCACGCCGGGATCTTGGCCCGGATGGGACGGCCCGGCCAACACGTGCTGCCTTTACATCGGAGTGTATCTTGATGATGCCGAAATGGTGAACAGTGCCATCGACTATTATAAAAACGGGGCAAGCGGAGGCAGTATCAACCAAGGTATTGTCTTTGACGGCCAACCTACGGAAATGGGACGTGACCAACCCCATGCAGTGATTGGACTAGATTTTTATGCAGACCTCTGCCAGACGTTGTGGAATCAGGGAGTGGATATGTTTTCCTATCAGGACAACCTGTTGCTGAAAGGTTTTGAATATTATGCCAAGTTCAATCTCGAACATCCCGTAGATTGGGAACCTATCGTATACCAAGGGCATAAATTTTACTATCCTGCGCCGTCCAGCGGGAATCCCGGTTCCATGCCGAACAACCGCATATTGGCAAATGAACTGGTATATCACCATTATGTAGACCGGAAAGGGCTTGATGCCCCTTGGTTGCGCACGATGATGAAACTGAAAAACGTGGACGTGCTGTACGGTTTGATGTACACTTGTTCCGATACGACCACGGCGTATGTGCCTTGTCCCGTACCTCCCGTGCCGGAAGGGCTGGAAGCGCAGGGAGGGTTGCACCGGATTGCTTTGGATTGGAAGCCGGCAGGTGGAGATGTGGCAAATGGTTACGACATACAACGTTCCATGTCGCCGGACGGTGGTTTTGAAACCATAGGAAGTTGGTCGGGCAATGCCACTTCGGAGTATGCCGATACAGCCATCGTTCCGGGAAAGACTTATTATTACCGTGTGCGGGCCAAGAACCAGTCTGGTGAGAGCGGTTGGACGGCTCCCGTGAGTGCTACGGCGGAACAAGGAACTACCACGTTATTTCCGGCCGGATGGACGCAGAGGGATATTGACAAGGAAGACTGGATGATAGACGGGGTGACAAAGTATGCTCCGGTAAACGGTAACACTTTCGTGGTAACCGGTTCCGGACGGGATATATACAGGCCGGACCATCCGGAAGGTAATTTCACATACTCGGCGGTTAGCGGTGATTTTGAATTAGTGGCCAGGATGTTTTCGGGCGAACAGTTCGGAAACAAAGAGAAATTCGGGCTTGTGGTACGGGAGAACACTACGACATCTTCCCAAAAAGTCATGTTGTGGGTAGGCGATGCCGGAACGCGGCAAACCCATTTCATTTGGCGAGGTACGTCCGACGGTGGCGGATGGATAGACGGAAGCGACCACACATGGATGCCGTTTTGGTTCAAACTGGTGCGCAAGGGCGATAAGTTTGAAGCATACGTTTCCGATTACGGAACGGTCTGGCACCAGATTGGGGCGGCGGACATCCCGTTCCCGACGGATTGTTTGGCCGGAATATGGGTCTGCGGCGGTGGCGGCCGCCCGGAGGGCTATACCGTAAGTTTCGACCATGTGTCCTTGACGGCTGCCGGTACGGCCTTGCCGCCCATGCCGGAGAATTTGAAAGTGGAAACATCGGGCAGCACGGCCTTGAAACTGTCTTGGAGCACCCAAGGCCATGTGTCGGCTTATAAACTGTGCCGCGCCACATCGCCTGACGGGCCGTTTGTCACGTTGGCCACCAATTTGTCCGAACCTTCGTATGTGGACGACGGTCTGGAGCCTGCCACCACCTATTATTATAAGGTATGGTCTTCCAATGCTGCCGGTGAGAGTAATGGGTGTGCAGAAGGTTCCGCTTCCACATCCGCCTTGTCTTTGCCTTCCGCTCCTTCAGGAGTAGAGGCTTTTGCGGGTAACGGTTTCGTGGGACTGTCGTGGGAGGCTACTGGCGAGCGTACGGCCTATTACCAAGTGCGGCGCGGTACTTCCTTTGGAGGACCCTATACTTTGATGGGGCGTGCGATGGACTGCCGTTTTACGGACCACAAAGTGGACAACGGCCAGATGTATTATTATGTGGTGTCGGCCGTGAATGCCGTAGGCGAGGGCAAAGCTTCCGACGAGGCAAAAGCCTATCCCCAGGTGGGCCGTTGCCAGTACTGGCCGTTGGACGAAGGCTCCGGAACGGAGGCCACGGACGTGTGGAACGGCGGTGTGGCGCAGTTGGTGGGTAATGTTGGGTACGAAGGCGGCAAGTTCCATTCCGGTGTACGCCTGAATGGCGGCTACCTGTCCTTTCCTTCCGGTTGGGCATCGGGTTGGAAGGACTTCAGCCTGTCGCTTTGGGTGAGACCTGAGCGTGTGGAGAATTGGGCACGTATTGTGGACTGCAACCGGGGCACGGACAATAATTTCTTTTTGACGGTCCAAGCCGCGCAGACCGGCTTCTTGCGTTATGCCATCACCCAGGGCGGTAATTCGGATGAACAGCAAATCAACACGAATTTTAAAATGAAAGCCGGAGCGTGGACGCACATCGTGCTGACGCAAAAGGGGAACACGGGAATCCTCTATGCCAATGGGGGGGAGGTGGGCCGGAATGAGAACCTGACCTTGTCGCCGTCTTCCTTGGGAGCGACCACGCAAAACTTCATCGGGCGTTCGGCTTACGCTTCCGACCCTTCTCTTTTCGGTTGGGTGGACGACGTTCGCGTGTACGATTGTGCCTTGGATGCCGGTCAGGTTTCGGCTTTATATGGAGCCGCCACGCAGGCCATCACTTTTGGGGAGTTGGCAGAATGCAAGGTGGGCGATGAGGCTTTCACGCCTCCGGTATCCTCCACTTCCGGTCTTTCCGTGGCTTTGAAGAGTTCCGCTCCTTCCGTGGTTGAAGTGGTGGACGGCCACGGCCTTTTGCCTTTGTCGGCGGGCCGTTCCGAAATCACGGCGTTGCAAACGGGCAATTTGCTTTATGTTTCCGCACTCCCCATAGTCCGTACGCAGGTCGTGTCCGAGGGAAGCGGTGTGGAAAGTACGGCGCAGGCCGGAGCGGAATGGTGTGCGGAAGTTTCCGGCGGCAGGCTTACGGTCCGCTTCTCATCAGTTCCAGCCCGTAATACGGTTGTCGGCCTGTATTCGCTGTCCGGTACATTGGTCGGCACGGTCGGGGTTTCCGGAGGTTTGGAATGTGGTATGCCGGTCGGTCACATGTCTTCCGGTGTATATCTGTTGAAGGTATCCGACGGAGAACATACGGGTGTGCGTAAAATCATATTATAATAAAATAAATTCAAAAAGAACTTTATGCGTGTGAGACAATGGCTTTGCGGAGCATTGATGAGTGTGGTGGCGGCAGGATGCCAAGACACATCCGTCGCGACAGAAGAAGTAGTGGTGGACTTAAGCCGACGTGGGGTGGAAATATCCCCTGCGATGTACGGCCTGTTTTTTGAGGAAATCAACCATGCCGGGGATGGAGGTTTGTATGCCGAGTTGGTGCAGAACCGTAGTTTTGAGGAGGACGTGATACCCAAAGGTTACCGGGTGGACGGTCTGAAGTTGCGGCCGGTGGCGCGGAAATATCATTTGACGGGTGAAGTACGCGACCGTTCTTTTGAATGGCATGGTGGGAAGGTAAGGGCTTGGAGCCTGAAAACCGGAGACCCGTCGGCAGCATCCATGCGGTTGACCCAAGACCGCCCAAAGTTCGCCACGGCACCGAATAACCTGGAAGTCACGGTGCGTGGCTCGCAAAGTCCGGTACAAGTCATCAACGAGGGGTATTGGGGTATGGGACTTAAAAAGGGCGAACGTTATCATTTGCGCACGATTCTTCGTCTGGCTCCCGGTTACCGGGGTACGGTCGTCGCCAAAATGCTTTCTGCATCGGGGGACGTTTTGGCCTTGGCCCCCGTGGCTTGTCCGGCTGACGGCGAGTGGCATGATGTGAAACTGGTACTCACGCCTTCCGCAACGGACGGCAAGGCTTCGTTGGCTTTGGAGTTCAATGCACCCGGCAAGGCTTGGTTGGACTATGTGTCTTTGTTTCCAGAACAGACGTTCAAGCAACGTCCGAACGGCTTACGTAAGGATGTGGCGGAAATGTTGGCCGAACTCCGTCCCGCTTTTTTCCGTTGGCCCGGTGGTTGCGTGGTGGAAGGCATCACCTTGGACAACCGTTTTGAATGGAAAAAAACATTGGGTGATCCGGCGGCACGTCCCGGAGAATACAGCACGTGGGGCTACCGTTGTTCGTACGGTTTCGGTTATTATGAAATGTTGCAGTTCTGCGAGGATGTCGGAGCCAAGGCCATGTTCGTATGCAATGTAGGGTTAGGTTGCCAGTTCCGTATGGGAGATGCTTCTTCCGAGGGCGACATACCTTATTATATACAAGATTGTCTGGACGCGATAGAATACGCTTTGGGCGATACGTCTACCCAGTGGGGGGCACGCCGGGCTGCCGATGGCCATCCCGCGCCTTTCCCCTTGCAGTATGTGGAAATCGGGAACGAAAATTGGGGGCCGGAGTATGACCGACGTTTCGACTTGTTTTATCAGGCTGTCAAAAAGAAGTATCCGCAGCTTACATTAATATATAATGAGATGCCCGAACGCAACGGCCCGATGCAGATTACGAAGACCGACATGGTCGATCCGCATTATTACGTGGCTCCCGAATTCTTTTTCCGCAATACGGATATGTTCGATGATTACGAGCGAGGCAAGCATACGGTATATGTGGGTGAATATGCCTGCAACCGGGGAGTGGGCGGAGGCAACATGTTGGCGGCTTTGTCCGAAGCAGCCTTTATTGGCGGCATGGAGAAGAACGGCGATTTGGTCCGGATGGCTTCGTATGCCCCATTGTTGGAAAACCGGAACAATCGGAAATGGCCGACCAATCTGATTTGGTTCGATTCCGAACAAGTCGTAGGCCGGGCTTCATATTACGTGCAACAGATGGCTGCGGAAAACAAGCCTACGTACACCGTGCCGAACGACAAGGTACTGAAAGGGGCCGGTACGGCGGCGTATCCTTCAGGGCATGTGGGCTTCGGTTCGTGGATGACCCAAGTAGAGTTCAAGGATATCAAGCTGATATCGGGCGGTAAGCCCGTGCCGTTGTCCTTGGAAGACTTCTCACGCCGGAACGGCGCATGGAAGTATGAAGGCAAGGTCTTGTCTCAGGTTTCCAACGAGGCCGGTACGCAGTACATCCTGAATGGTGTGGACAGTCAGGATTTCGTGTTGGAGTGTAAGGCACGGAAGATGGGAGGTTCGGAAGGTTTCCTGCTATATTTCGGCATGACGGGCAACGGGCAGGACGGATATATGTACAATATCGGGGGATGGGGCAACAGCAAGGTGATGTTGCAACAGATTGCGAACAGCAACCGGGGAAAAGTATTGGCTGAACGTCCTTACGAAGGATTGGAAACGGGCCTTTGGTACGATTTAAAATTGATTGTCAGTCCCCATAAGAGCGAACTCTATGTGAATGGGGTGCGTATGTTATCGCACGAACCCGCCCCCGTGCCGTTGCAGTTCGTGGCTTCCGGTTATGACGAACCGCGTGGGGAATTGGTCTTGAAGGTGGTCAATGCTACAGAAACCCCTTATCCCGTCACGTTCCGTCTCAAAGGTGCCGGCGACGTAGTACCCGACGGGCAAGTCATTACCTTGGCGGCAGACAGTGCTTTGGCAGAAAACTCTTTCGAAGAGCCACGTAAGATTACGCCTGTGGTTTCCGCGTATGGGGACTTCGGCCGGAAGTTTACCTATGAGTTCCGTCCGTTCTCTTATACGATATTGCGCATTAAGGCTGAAAAAGAAACTTTACCTGAAACATGATGTAAAACGCTAAAAACATGAAAGGAATGGGAAAATGTAAAATGGCCATCTTGTTGTGCCTGATGGCTTGGACGGTGCAGGCACAAATACGGGTGAGTGAATGGCCCGAAGGAAAAGAAGGGCTGAAACGGAATCCGGATTACGAGGTGTACGTAAAGCCTCTTGCAGGCAGTGACAGTGAGTGGAGGCAAGTTCCGAATCTGGATTGCGAAGTGGATGTGCGGAAAGTCCGTCACGCTTCTTTTGCCGAATTCGAGATGGGTGGGCCAGTGGCGGTGAAGGTCAGGAACTGCCGTGCCGATGCTTTGGGCGCAGACGGCCGGATGGCAGTGAAGGTGAAACCGGCTTCACGGGGCATTGTGGCCCGGCAGGTGGACGAGCGTACGGTGGAGTTCGCCTTGCAGCGTCCGGAATTCCTGAGTGTGGAATTCAACGGCGAGCGGAAACAGAATCTGCATGTTTTTGCCAATGCCATGCTTACGGAAACCTATACAGGCGATGAACCGGGCACTATCAACTGGACGGCTCCAAACGCGCAGGACATATTCATGCAGGACGCACGGCTGATTTATTTCGGACCGGGCGTGCATAAGCCCAAGGATTTGCCTAGCGGGGAAATCAAGATACCGAGCCATACGACCGTTTATCTGGCACCGGGCGCGGTGGTCCGCGCACGGCTTATTGTAGACCGTGCCGAGGATGTGCGCATCATCGGGCGGGGCATCATTGCCCATCCGTTGCGCGGCATCGAAATCACCTATTCCAAGGACGTATTGGTGGACGGTGTGACCGTATTGAACCCACAGCATTATACGGTATATGGCGGACAGTCGGAAAACATCACCATCCGTAACCTCAAGTCTTTTTCTGCCCGTCCTTGGAGCGACGGCATAGACCTGATGTGTTGCCGGCATGTGAAAATCCACAACGTGTTCCTGCGTAATTCGGACGACTGCATTGCCCTTTACAACCACCGTTGGTGGTATTGGGGAGGAAGTAGTGACTTTGACATTTCGAGGGCCACTCTGTGGTGCGACTGGGCGCATCCGGTCAATATCGGGACGCATGGCGACGACCGTAGCGAGACCGGCGAGACATTGGAAAACGTGCGCATACATGATTGCGACATCCTTTTCCATGCAGGCGACGGCATGCTTACCATCGGTTGCGGTGACAAGAATACCATCCGCGATGTGACGTATGATTCCATTCGCATAGAAGACGTGCCGAAAGCCCGCTTATTCGAGATGCGCGTGGATTACAGTGAAAAGTATAACCGTGCGCCAGGCAACCGTGTCGAAAATGTCCGTTTCCGCAATATTTCGGTGACGGCCCCGGAGGGGAATATCAATCCTAGCCTGATTATAGACTACGACAAACAGAGGAGCGTAGGAGGGTACACGTTGGAGAATGTGACGGTGAACGGCCGTCCGTTCCGTCCGGAAACAGATGTGGTACGCACGATGACGGTGAAATGAAATGTTGATTTTTTAAATTATTTGTAAACCAATAAATATGAAAAGAAACGTATTATTATGGATTGGGTTGGGATGCACATATCTTTCGGTGGCAGCTCAACAGATTGAGATGGTTACGACTACAGCTACGGAACGTTGGAAGGGGCAGAAGGTCAAAGTGTTGAAAAATGACGGGCAAAAGGCTGATGTGTATGTTTATACGGACAGCCTGATGCAAGAGGTAGACGGGTTTGGCGGGACTTTCAACGAACTGGGTTGGGATGCTTTGCAGTGTTTGGATGCAGAAGAACGTGGAAAAGTCATGGAAGCCTTGTTTGCTAAAGAAGGCATAAACTTCGCTTACGGGCGTACACCGATAGCTTGTAGCGATTATGCTTTTGCCTATTACTCTTATGATGACGTGAAAGACGATTATGAGATGCGTAATTTCAATGTCGGGCGTGACCGTTATACTTTGATACCCTACATTAAGGAAGCCTTGAAGTTGAGGCCAGACTTGAAATTGTGGGCCAGTCCGTGGACACCCCCCATCTGGATGAAAATCAATGAGCATTATTCTCTGAAAAGCCATGGGGTGGATAAGTTAGGGACGGGACACAACCGTCTTGATCCCCGTCGGGCCACATTCATCCATACGACCGGCTTCAACATGCAGGTCGGCTACTTGGAGGCATACGCACTTTATTTTTCCAAATACATTCAGGAATACCGGAAAAATGGGGTGAACATCAGCATGGTGATGCCGCAGAACGAAATCGCTTGGCAACCGGCTTGGCCGTCTTGTACATGGCGCCCCGAGGATCTGGCCATTTTCGTCGGTAAGTTCCTGGCCCCGCAATTTAAGAAAGACGGTATCGATACTGAGATTTGGCTGGGTACGGTGAACTATCCGAATCCCGATTATGTGCGTGCGTTCTTGAAAGACAAGGATGCAGCTGCGGCCATCGATGGTATCGGAGTACAATGGACGGGAAAGCAAGCGTTACCGGTTATTCAGCGCGAATACCCCCGTTACCGTTACATGCAGACGGAAAACGAATGCGGCGACGGGGAAAACGACTGGACTTCGCTTGAACGAAGTTGGAAAGCCGTGGTGCATTGTTTCAACCATGGCGTGAGTTCCTATATGTATTGGAACATGGTGTTGGATGAGACGGGCAAAAGTGGTTGGGATTGGGCTCAAAACTCCTTGGTGAGGGTGAACCGCCAGACACGTGAGGTGGTCTATACCGATGAGTTTTATTTGATGAAACACCTGTCGCATTTTGTGCAGCCCGGGAGTCGGCGGTTGAAAGTGTCTGCCCCTGGGAACATGTTGGCTTTCCGTAACCATGAGGGCAAGACGGTGGTTGTGACATACAATTCAGGACCGCAACCAGAAAAGCGTAACCTGCAAATAGGCGGCCAACGGTTGGAATTCGAGTTACCACCCCTCTCCCTTTCCACATTGGTTTGTGGATAAATGTGATGAGGCCGTAGGTATTTTCTCGTTCCCAATCGTAGTAGGAAATAGGAGAAGTTATAAAATTATGGTTTAACTTTAAATTTTTGTTTTTATGAGACTAAGACATTTACTTGGCGCGTCTTTGCTGTGCTATGCCGGCATGTCCGGGGCACGTGACGTTCACGGGGTGAACGGGTATTACAACTGGACAACAGCCCAGATGCAGTCTGGTGTCAACATTTCTTTGGACAACAACGGAAAGAAATGGGCACAGTGGAATCCGAGTTTTGGATTCGAAGGAGATTATCTCCGGTGGATTCTCGGGGTGAATAACACGGCGTTGGAACCGGCCAAGGGGGGCTTCCAATTCCGTTCCGGAATTAAGTTTAATGAGCAAGTAAGCGGTGCGGGATTTATGACAATGCGTCCGGAATATCCGGTGTTTGTGTGCAAGATGTCCATTCCTCGACACTCGGAGGCCGCACAGCCGGGTAACAGCAATACTTGGATAAGTTTCCGGTGGAATAATCCTTATACAGGTAAGGTGAACGACCCGATGCCGAATGACGGAGGCGGTGGATTCTGGGGATTTAAGGAGAAGTTGGATGTGGTGAAATCCCATTGCCCATGGAGCAAAGATGCCTTGGGGCGCGATTCCATCTATTTATATAATGCGGCGCGAGAAGACTCCACATTGTCCATCCGTATCAATGACAAGGGAACGTCTCCCACACCCCAAAAGGGCGATACGGTATGGTATATGAAACGTTTGCCTGTGACGGAAGACCAGGAGCGTTGTGAAATTCTGGTGGCCATTAACTTTGCGTCCATCTTGGATTCATCGAGCGTGGCTTTGCTGTCGCGCCGCCTGATAGACCGCGTGCCAATCCGCCTTTCGGAGTTTACGGTGAACTGCATATCGCGTTCCGATACCATGTACGTGGAGACGGATGAGAACGGTGATACGATCTTCTCCCGTGCCAAGACGCGTGACGAGTTGCCGTACATGGAAGTGAAATGGCTGAAGACCTTCCCGTCCATGGATGCGGTGGTAAAGAGCCTGACAGCAGAGAACAACTGGGGTGACGGTGAAAAGGCTGACCCGCAAAAGGATGTGCTGAACACAGCCTTGTACGAGGCTGAGAAAATCATCAAGGGTTTCCAAAACTACATGGGGGATGCTGACGAGGCGTATGCGGCTTTGAAGGAAGTACATGCGAAGGCAGACGGTGTGTACAACAAGGCCGATGCCACGACAGAAGAGTATTTGTCCGCTATCGAAGAGGTGAATGCCGCCGTAGCCGAGTTCTATTCATACGTCAATCCGGCAGAGGACTTGGTATATAATTATATCCGTACTTCTGACGGTTCCGTTTCTTTGTATGCCTTGTCTGATGAAGTGACGAAAGACAGTTACACGGGCCGTCCTTTGGCATTGGGTGCTAACGAAAGTGCCATGCCTTTAACTTTTGTGCCCGTGGGCGAAGACAACGGTTTGGTCACATATAACCTGAAAGGCAAGGATGGCGTAGTGGTACAATGCACGGACGGGACTTTGCTTTTGGTGAACGGTGCAAGCGATGCGGCTTCCTTTACCTTTGCCGACCGCGACGGTTTCGGACTGTTCGATATGCAATGCGGTTCGTACTATTATTATAAGTCCGGTTATGAGTTGAAGACGGTGGATGAATTCCCGGATACGGATTACGAAGGCATGCAGCCTTATTTGTTCCAGATTGAGGATGCCTTGTCGAGCTATGTTCCTTCGGATGACGAGAAGACCGGTCTGTTCGAGGCTTGGGAGTTCAATGGAGAGGCTGAAGACGACCCGAGCACCAAGGGTACCATCAACGGTGCGGAACTTGTGATGGGCGAACACGGCC